>Ga0255776_10000397_pt1 | contig 49656 bp, 42 predicted proteins | sample 071ome_19_FD_179974 | JGI IMG/M metagenome (GOLD analysis project Ga0255776, IMG submission 179974) | Coastal salt marsh microbial communities from the Groves Creek Marsh, Skidaway Island, Georgia - 071413AT metaG (version 2) | ecosystem: Environmental > Aquatic > Marine > Intertidal zone >... | reverse complement strand
TAATCGCGCTCGCGCTGGTTCTTGGCGTCATGGCCGTCATCCCTATTGGCGGTGCCGACATGCCGGTTGTCATCTCCTTGCTCAATAGTTACTCGGGTCTCGCTGCCTGTGCAGCTGGTTTCGCGGTCCAAAACAACGTACTGATTGTAGCTGGGTCTCTGGTAGGAGCGTCTGGCATAATCTTAACCAACATTATGTGCAAGGCGATGAACCGCTCTCTTGCGAATGTGCTCTTCAGCGGTTTCGGCTCACCCAAAGCTGCGAAAGCTGTGGAGGGAGAGGTCAAGCCAATCTCGGTTGAAGATGCGTATTACATCTTAGAAGCGGCTAGCAACGTCTGCTTCGTACCCGGATATGGCATGGCGGTTGCCCAAGCGCAACACGTGGTCAAGGAACTCGGAGAGATTCTCGAGCGCAACGGGTGTGAAGTCTCTTATGCAATTCACCCGGTTGCCGGTCGAATGCCAGGTCACATGAACGTATTGCTTGCGGAAGCCGACGTGCCTTACGAGCAACTCGTTGAGATGGACGACATCAACCCGCGCATCGAAAACGTTGATGTTGCAATCGTTATCGGAGCCAACGATGTGGTGAATCCCTCCGCTCGTGAAGATAGCGATAGCCCCATTTATGGGATGCCCATCATCAACGTCGATCAGGCGAGGACTGTCTTCGTATTGAAGCGCTCCATGGCTTCAGGCTTTTCGGGTGTAGACAATCCACTGTTCTTTGGCGAAAACACTCGGATGCTGTTCGGGGATGCAAAGGAGAGTATTTCTGGGGTGGTGAGCGAGTTTGGCAATTAAGTCAATCGCCGCAAACCAGATTTGCGATCAATTCACGGACCTATGGCTTGGGCTGGCAAACCATTGCCAGCCCAAGCCCCGTTAGCCAACCGATGATGTGAACCAATGCGGACTTTGGTTCTACCATCAGGCTCAACACAACAAAACCTGCAAAAAACTGAATATTCAGGACGTGATGAAAACCAGGAGGATAAGTGACTGGTCTTCTCAGAGCCCAAAGCCCCCCTGCGCCAATCATTCCTGCGATCCCAGCGGAGGATCCAATCACAGCGTATTCCATCTCAGTTAGCCACGAAAACGCTAGACTAAACAACGACACCGAAAGCGCGGCACCTATTCCCCACGCTATCATCCATTGGCAACGAATCCGATGGAAAGCAACCAACACAAGCATCGCCACCACTGTATTGCCTAACCAATGCAACAAGGAACTGTGAGCTAGAGGCGAAAGCCACCAAATCAAATCAGAAAAGGACTTTGATTGAGCGTAAAGGCCTTGTAGGGTTTCATGATCAAAGCCGATCGTGGCAGCCTGAATCAAGCCAGCGCCGACAAAAAAAACCACCACTTTCCAGCCTGTGACTACGAGATGATCAAGAGACTGTCTTGCATATTCTCTCCAAGCGCGCCATGCGGAGCGGCTACTCTGCAGCGCGCGCCTCATCTGGAGACTCAACCGTGCGAGCAGCATAAGCACTAGCCAAAGCGCGGCAACTCGCCACTCGCCTAAGTACCCGAACCAGAGTAGTCCAAGCAACGCGTAGCAACGGATCAACCAGCGCATGGAATTGACAGCGATCGGTGGGTCAGCCTCACTGACCCACCAAGATGACGGATGCTTAGTTCTCGCTCATCAAATCTAATGTGATTAATGCGCCCGCAATGGGGAGGCCAAATGCCATGGTTACCGGCGAATAGAGCGAAAGCGACGTAATCATCGCTGCCGCATCCACCAGTTCCATACCCCCGCTGACTTCATTCAATTCTGCTTGAGTTAATGCTTGCATTAGCGTTTTCTCCTAGATCAATGGTTATAAGGCCATATGGCCCCGATTCGTTAACTCGTCTGCTGATTGCAAAGGCCATAGCTTTGTTGATGCGTCCAGATTACGAATTAAGCTCGCCCAGTATCCTGCGCTAACGTCGCAAATTTGCGAGCTGAGCCAGCATCAACTCGTGGGTTAAGCATCAAATCCCTGTGCGCCCGCCTCACTCCACATCCGCTGACAGGCATGGCATGCTCAGCCCTCGCTCGAACGAATCTGCAACACAACCAAGGAGTCATGCATGCAACGCCCAGAGACAGCACCTCACGACGCGCTCGCCGCCCTTCGTCAGCGCGCGGAGCGAGAAATCAATGAGGGCCTCCTTCCGGCCGCGCAATTCGCAGTCGCGCAATCAGGTCAACTGGTCGCATTCGAGTCCTTGGGCGATTGCTCTGATGACACATTGTTCCCCATATTTTCATGCACCAAAGCGATCACCTCCTCGCTCGCTTGGATGGCGCTAGCGGAGGGCAAGTTCAAGTTGGACGACCCAGTATCGGTTTATATTTCCGAATTCGGGTCGAATGGCAAAGACGCCGTCACTATGCTTCACCTGCTCACTCATACCGCCGGGTTCCCTAATGCACCTTATCGACCTACGGACTACTGGGATCCTGAAAAAAGGGCTAAACGCTATGAGCAATGGCGGCTCGATTGGGAGCCCGGCACTCAGTTCACCTACCATCCAAGCTCTTCCATGTATGTCATCGCCGACGTTCTAGAAAAAGTCTGGGAGGATGATTTCGTGTCGCTCATCAATGAGCGCATCGCGAAACCCCTGGACTTACCCGAGCTTCTGGTGGGGTGCCCGAGCCACTTGCAGGATCGCGTCGCCGATATCGTCCACTGCGGGGCTGCCATGACTTCCGAGGAATATGCAGCGTTGGGCCTAGAGATGCCCCCCATCACAGAAGTAACCGAGGATGCGCTGACGAAATTCAATGAACCAGAGACGCGCTCGGTACCCATTCCAGGCGGTGGCGGCTATACCAGCGCAAAAACGCTAGCACTTTGGTACCAGGCGTTGATCGGTTATGGGACAGGACCTCGCTGGCAAGGCTTGCCTTGGAATGAAGAAACTGTCCAACAGGCTCGAGAGATCCGCACCCATGGTCTTCGTGACCCTATTCAGGGGTATCCGGTGCTACGGGGCCTCGGGATAGTAATCGCAGGAAAAGAAGACGCTCACTTAAGGGGGTTTGGTCATGGCGTCAGTGCAGAGGCCTTTGGACACAATGGAGCTGGAGGACAAATTGCCTGGGTGGACCCAAACACGGAGTTGAGCTTTGTTTACCTGACGAATGGCCATGATCGCCACGCCATCAGGCAAGCCAAACGTGGTATCGCTTTATCAAGCCTTGCGGCCAAATTAGCCTAACCCGCCCCGCGCATTCGATTCAGTTGTCTCGAGTAAAGACGAGTTCGACGCCACAAAAAATCTGTGGCGCGGGCATCGTATTTACACTGCCCAGCCAACGCCATTTCGCAGCGCAAAGACCGCGTGGCGAGACACAAGACTGAGACAGAAACCGGATAGTTTGCCCATCTTCAAGATCTAGCACTGGTGAGTCGCCATCAGTCCTACAAGGAACGTCGAGCAGCGAGGCCCAGCGACTTGCTGTTACGTCAGCGTTATCCACCTCGATTGAGACCGACTGCAAATCACCAACAAGGCGTGACCGATTCGCTTGCCAGTCTGGGCCTGCCCATAGCCAGGATTCTGGTGGGCGCATTTGATCAATCGACACAATGGCTCCGCCCACATCTTTTGGGTGGAGGTGAAAAGCGCTCACTTCGGGACGCTCCGCTTGCCAGATTTTACGGACCCGCATTGACTCAACTCGCTCCGATACGGGCTTAATGTCGCTGGCCTGAAATAACAACATGTAGCCGCAGTCCCCGTTCTGTCGAGTCAGCATTCGCCCTGCCGCCGTGTCAGGCTGTGTGGGCGAGACGATCTCAAAAAAAGAGTGACCAAGCGCGAAAACAGAGTTCGCAAGCCCGAACTCGCCAACCCCGGGGTCGGTAAAATCGCCGGGGGCATCGACAAGCGACATGAATACGTTGCGGGATGCTGTAAGATTTTCCGCCGCTACCGCGATCTGTCGCAGCTTCATTGATTTCTCCCTTACTGTCTTGAGGCCAGCATACACTGTCTATTTAGCTATGACGCTGAAGAACCTTGCTGGCATGGCATTGCGAAACCTTAGCCCGTCTGCCTAAACTACGTGTTCGTTATTTTCAGGACTCCGAATATGTGGCATTCACCCTTGCTAGCGCTATCTCTTCTTCTCTCCTCATTGTTCGCGACCGAGGTCTTTGCTGAAACAGATGCTGGCACCATTGATAAAATCAAAAGCGCCCTTGCAGACGAAAGGCGTCCTGACGCGGATCGAGCTAGAGACAAAAATCGCAAGCCCCTGGAGACCCTCCAATTTTTGGGTCTTAAAGAGGACATGCGCGTTCTCGAACTCATGCCCGGTGGTGGATGGTATACGAGACTGCTCGCACCGGTTTTAAACGACAACGGCCAGCTTTATCTCTCGATTTTTGCAGAACGCGCCGCTAACGCCCTCGAAGGCCAGTCAGGCTTTGAAAACATGAGCTTGATTCCTTTTGACCGGGCGAGGATTAGCCGCCCAGAAGGCTCGCGCCAGATGAACGTTCCTCCATTCAGCTTTGGGGTGAAAAAGCTGGACATGGTAGTCACCTTTAGGAATCAGCATAACTTCACGGCCGAGGGACGTAAAAATCTTAACCAGGCTGTGTTCGATTCTCTGAAAAAAGGCGGTCTCTACGGCGTGATCGACCACACAAGACGACACATGCAACCCGACCACAGCGAAGTATGGCGACGTATCGACCCGGTGCTGGTGATCAAAGAAATTCAAGAAGCCGGCTTCCAACTAGTCGATTTCAGCACGCTTCACTACCGCCCCGATGATGAACTGCGATACGAGGTAGGTCGGGCAAGCGTCACCGGTAATACCGATCGTTTTACGCTGCTGTTTGTAAAACCCTAACGACAATCTCTTGTGGCCAGCCAGTACCGACAAGTCGTAGTCACGCTGATAGAGGGAGCGTCGCTAGTCTCTCGTAAGTTTCCAAAATCGTTCGTATATCTTGCGGACGATCAGCGGCTGAGCGATCTGATGAATGATGAGCGCCAATTTCTTTCGCTCTATCGGGAGAATCAATACAAATCGGGTGAGTACGATATGGCGATTGTCAATAAGTCAGTGATTGCGATGATTGAGGAAGGGGAAAGCAAATCCGGGGAAGCCCCATCTGGGATTTGACTGCCATCCGCGAGCCATCCTCTTCTTAAGGATGGCATCAAACCCGCATCTGAGGGTCACACGCTTTCACTCCACAGTAAAACGAACGGTCTCGCTATTGCGCTCGCTTAAGCCCGCCAGCATCCTACTTGCGCGCCTCTCTCAACGCCAAACGCAGCACTCACGCGGGTGCGCAACTGAGTTTCAGGGATCAGTACTATGAGTCCGCCTGGCGGCGCAACCCTGGTTTGACTGGCGTCACTCGGACAAAAATGGTTCTGCGGCCACTGGGCGCTTTTCTGACCGGTTCACTCATAGGCGGCAGGCCGCCGCCTCTAAGCCGATTTCGGCGTCTCTTTCTCCACTCGCTAAACCCGCTAAAGGACCGCTAGTACCCTTGCAGCACGCCGTACCGATCACGATGGTAGGCGCTATTACCGAACGCGTGCTCACATACTCTAGATCGCTTCATGAAAAATCCGATCTCGTACTCGTCGGTCATGCCGATGCCGCCATGCATCTGAACGCCCTCACTAGACACCAGATTGTAAGTATCGTTTAGTCGAGTTTTGGTCAGACTCGCCAGCTCTGCAACCTCGTCAGACTGTTCGTCCAGCGCTGAAAGGGCTTCGAGAACAACCGACTTGGACAGCTCTACTTCGCAGAACATTTGCGCAGCGCGGTGCTTGAGCGCCTGAAAAGATCCAATAGGCACACCAAACTGTTCTCGCACTTTCAGATACTCGACGGTGCGTTCGAAACACTCTTGCACGCCACCGAGCATCTCGGCCGAGAGAAGAATACGGCCTACATCGAGTGCTCGCTCGAGGACTGCGCCGCCCTCTCCAGCCGCACCAAGCACCTCACCCTCAGCGCCATTTAATTCAATATTGGCCGCATTTCGAGAGTCCGCCATGATGGTTCGGGTAACACTTACACCCGGGGCATCTCGGTCGATCAGTACCAAGGTCACGCCATCACTGTCGCCTGCCGCTCCCGCTGAGCGAGCCGCAACAATCAATTTGTTGGCAACATGTCCATCTAACACAAACTTTTTAGAACCGGTGACCTTCGCGACAGTACCTGAAACCTCTGCGGTTGCGTTAACGCCGAGTGGGTTGTGATGAGCACCCTCTTCTAGCGCTAATGCCAATAACAGTTCTCCAGACGCCACCTGTGGCAACAACGAGGCTTTTTGGTCATCTGAACCACCCTCGATAATACAACTCGTTCCTAGGCATGCGGTCGCAAAGAGCGGCGAAGCAGTGAGTGTTCTTCCACATTCTTCGAGCACCACGCCCATTCCTGTGTAACCAAACCCTAGCCCGCCAAAGTCCTCAGGGATAATGATGCCTGCCCACCCCAGCTCGACCATTTGTTGCCAGGTTGCTTGATCGAAACCCAAATCGCTCTTTTCGTCTCGGAGCTTACGTAGTTGTGTGATTGGCGTGTTATTCGTACAAAAATCTTTCGCCGCATCCTTGAGCATATTTTGCTCTTCGTTAAGCACCAATGCCATGTTCTTCTCCCTCTGAAACTTGTCCCGCTCTTCCGAAAACCGTTGATGTGCCTTGCACCATCGACCGGGCCAACTCTTCGACTCGGTCCTCTAATCAGATTGAGGAATCTGCAACGATTCATCGCAGCGTAGCACCGATGTCCCAACGTGACTTAAGGCTCACGTAAGGATTCGACACCCCAATCCCGCATGCATTACACCTTGAATGAAGGTCGTTGTCTACGCCTCTCACTCGCCAAATCAGGCATCTGGCAGGTCCAATACCCGCTTAGCAATGATATTCAACTGCACCTCCGATGTACCGCCCGCGATGGTGCTGGCTTTTGACCGAAGCCAGGTGCGAGTAGTGGCGAGTTCATCACTTGCAAACGCGTCCCCTTCCCAACCCAAAGACTGGGTGCCCATCAGTTTGAGCTGCAGTTCCATTCGCCGATTCCCCTGCTCTGAGCCGTAGTATTTGAAGAGAGAGGTCAAAAACGTCGGCGTACCTCCCGCTTGGCTTTCCTGGCTCGCTCTGCGTTGCGTCAATTGGAAGGCACGTCGCTCCATTTCGTTTTGCGTGATCTCGCGCCTTAAACCACTGTCTGCTATGCGCCCACTCTCAGTGCCAAGGTGATCTTTTGCTAACTGAGGTAACGACCCGAAGTGATCATACCTCCCCCTAGCACCGCCCGACGCCAGCCCAGAAATCGAACTCCGTTCATGTTGCAGCAGCCGCTTTCCCACCGTCCACCCTCGGTTCAATTGACCAACCAGGTTGTTTTTCTCGCATCGGGCATCATCAAAGAACGTCTCGCAAAACGGTGATTGACCACTGATTAGACGAATGGGTTTAACCGAGACCCCAGGCTGATCCATGTCAATGAGAACAAAGCTGATTCCATCGTGCTTGCCCGCGCTTGGGTCGGTACGCACTAACGTGAATATCCAATCGGCATACTGGGCACCCGAGGTCCAAACCTTCTGTCCATTAACAAGATAGAAGTCGCCTTTATCCTCACAGCGAGTCTGCAAAGAGGCCAAATCAGACCCTGCTCCCGGTTCGCTATACCCCTGGCACCATCTGATCTCACCGCTCACAATCTTAGGAAGATGCTCTGCCTTCTGGGCCTCCGTGCCAAAGTCGAGGAGTGTCGGCCCGATCATTGAAAACCCCATCCCTTGAATGGCAGGTTTCGCTCGAATGGCGAGCAGCTCCTCTTGAAGCACTTTGGCCTCATCGACCGTCAATCCACCACCACCATACTCGGCTGGCCAAGTCGGAGCTGTCCATCCCTTCTCGGCCATAGCGTCTAACCACACCTTAGCCTCAGGGTTATCAATTCGTTGCCGTTTGCCGCCACCAATAGTGTCATCCTCAGATGTGATTCCTCGCATTGAGGGCGGGCAATTGGATTCCAACCATCGCTTGGTGTCGGCACGAAAAGTGATCAGCGACATGACTTCGTCTCCATTAGTCCATAGGGGCAACCTAGCACCGGTTCTACAAAGTCGCCAGTCTAGCTAAGCGCACGTAGTCAAAGCATCGATCTCAATCAAGGCGCGATTCAGTTATCATGCCCTCCTTGTTTAGAGGAGATTAACGTGCATTTTGTGATGTATGGCGCGGGCGCTATTGGAGGAGCCATTGGCGCGAGGCTTTCCATCAAGGGACATCCCGTCACCCTGATCGCACGGGGCAATCACGCGGAGGTTATCCGTAAGAAGGGTCTGCGGTATAGAGATCCAACGCGCGACCTGCAGCTCCAGATTCCGTGCGTTACTCACCCAGACCAGGTGAATTGGCAAGCCGATAGCGTCGTTATTGCCACTATGAAGGCCCAAGACAGTGCGGAAGCGTTCGAAACGCTCTACGCGACCGTTGGCGATCAATATCCTTTGTTTTGCGCTCAGAATGGCATTGCAAATGAGGCGCTCGCACAACGCTACTTTTCCCAAGTCCACGCAATGCTAGTGGTTCTTCCAGCGACTTATCTCACCGCGGGCGAGGTCATCCACTCCGCGAGAACGCCGGGCGGGTTACTAGATGCTTGGGGCGTCAGTCCTGCATCGGAACAAGACATCACGCGGCAAGTCACGTCGGCCCTCACTGAGTCCGGATTCGCCAGCGAGTCAAACCCACGCACCATGGCGCTGAAACACGCTAAGTTGCTACAAAATATCGGCAACGCCCTTGATCTCTTCCTTTCCGATCGTGAGCACAGTCGAGGGATTATGCGACTGTTGCGGGAAGAGGCCCTGGCCGTTTTTCAAGCTGCAGGGCAAGAGAGTGCCTCTGTCGAGGAGTCAAGGCCTCGGTTTAACCTTGTTCAACGAGGCGACGTCGAAGGCGCGCCTAGAGGCGGAAGTTCGACATGGCAAAGCCAAGCTCGAGGATTATCGAGCTTGGAAACGCCCTTTCTAAACGGTGAGATCTGCCAGTTAGCCCGCACGAACGGGTCAGCTGCGCCGATTAATGCTTTAGTCATGCAATGGGCGTTCGAAAGTGGTCAGGAAGGGGGCGAGAAAAGGCGTGCCTCGGAGCAGGTACTCAAAGCCCTTCAAAAGACGCAGAGCGAGCCTTAATCAACTCACCTGACCTGATAATCCTCTCTCTTTCTCTTTTCCTCCTACCCCCAAGCCAGTGCTGGAGCACTGATGAGCAAAGCATCCTGGAGGATGGGCGACTATCAAACCCGAAATATCGGCGCAGAGGCACATCAACTTGCCGCTAAAAATCAGGTAAGCGTTGATTCAGCATTAAGCGAGCCGCACGAATGGCTTCTCGCAGACTCGTTGGGTCCGCAATGCCTTTGCCGACCAAGTCAAACGCGGTGCCGTGATCTACCGAGGTTCGTACAAAGGGAATACCAAGCGTTGCGGTCACGCTGTGCTCGAAGTCTTTCACTTTAATCGGGATATGCCCTTGATCGTGATAAAGCGCCAGCACTGCATCAAACTCGCCCGCGATGGCCCGATTAAAGATAGAGTCCGCTGGAAAGGGGCCTCTGACATCCGCGCGCCCTTCTCTAGATAGTGCTTCAATCGCGGGGCCAATCTCTTCGATTTCCTCCTGCCCAATCAGCCCTCCCTCACCGCCGTGGGGATTGAGCGCTGCCACCGCCAAAATGGGTGACGAATACCCCCAGGCTTTAAAAGCGGATAGCGCTAACTCGGATTTCGAGACGATTATGTCTTTTTTCACATAGCGAACAGCCTCGGCGAGGGAGAGATGAGTCGATAAGTGCACGACTTTAAGGCCCCTCGTCATCAACAGTGTTGCTGTAAGTCGGGCACCGGTCAATCGCGCCAGGATTTCTTGATGACCAATATCTTGAACATGTCCTGCCAATTGAACGGAGACTTTGTTGATTGGGCAAGTGACTACCCCAGAGAACGCACCCCCCATGCACCCTTTCACCGCCGACTCGAAGTACTGAACTGAGGCTCGGCCCCCTGCCTCGGTCGCGTGCCCCGGTTGGATTTGTTCTAAGTCAATTGGGCTCGGATCGTAGATCGCGAGACTTGAAACGCTGCTCAATGCTTCGAAGGACCGAACTTCAGTCCAGCGTGGAATGGGTAGCCCGAGTTCTATAGCCGTGCGCTCTAACCACGCTTTAGACCCTACAATCAATAATTCGTCTGTTTGATAGGGGCTCGACGCGAGCGTTTTGAGCAGCACCTCGGGACCGACCCCTGCCGGATCACCCATCGTTACGGCAAGGCGACTCATCCCACAAGCAACTCAGTGATCGTGTCTGCAACGAGATTTGGTGCCTGCATTGGGATGAAATGTGTCAACTCCGGCAAATATTGATCAGTCCCCATCGGCAATCGCGAAGCAAGCTCGGGCCAGGTTGGTGAAGCACTAAAATCCATTGTTCCGCGTTCGCCCTCGCGCTGACGCGCACGCATGATCCGAACGGGTATGGTGAGCTCGCCGAGCCGATCGATCAATGATGCCTTAGAACTCCCCATGTAAACGGACGCCTCCACGCTCGGAGGGCAAGCCAACTGTAGTCCAACGCCGTCTTCGGCAGGGACGCTGCCCCATTCACAATAATCTCTCAATACTTCTGCCTGCCAGAGGGAGTAGGACCCTTTGCTGAGAAAGTTTTCGATCATTTGATCAACAGATTCGAAGTAATTTCTCCGCCTCGCGACTGGATGAAGACCGGACTCATCCACCCATTGCCTGTGCTCGTGCTCCGCTGCCGAGTATATGTCGGGCGACATAATGACCGGGTCAATGAGCAACAATTGGCTGAAGTATTGCGGTCGGGCGAGTGCAGCTTGCATGATGGCATGTCCTCCCATTGAGTGACCGATAGCCAACGCGCCTTCAGCCATCACTTGCCCAACAAAGTCAGCTAAATCGTCGCCAAACAAGTGCCAATCAAAGGGCCCTTCATTCGAACTTCGGCCGTGCCCTCGCAGCTCAACTGCTACAGCGTGCTGATCCAATCGCTGTAAGACTTGGTCCCAGCAACGCGCGTGAAAGCCGGTAGCATGCGCTAAGAGCAGACTCGTTTCGCCCGCCTTCGGCTCCCCCCATTCAAACCAACACAGGTCTGTCCCGTTGAAGGTCCCACGGTGCTCGACCGGCATTCTGTCACCCATCCTATCTCTCCTTCTTACGCTTAACTGTGCGATTAGCCAGGTCCCTTATGACGCTTCTTTGACTCGCACTATATCCACGGGCTCGGCTTTAACCGGCAATGAATCAGGACTGCCATCTCGGATCCTTAGCACGCTATCACGTGTTGCAACAGTTGCCTCACACATGCAGCGCTTATCGCGCTTGAGCTAGCGCTATCGCAGAGTCTGTCTCAAAATCTCGCTCGGCGTCACTACCGAGCATCTGATCCAACCCGACACATCAAGGCAAACAGTAGGCGCTGTCTTCAGGCGTCGTAGGAGCACCTCATCACATCTCTCTTCAACCTTCCTGACCTGATGCTACCCTCTTCCCATGAACCTAACGCGTCGTGGGTCGGACATCAGCCGATGCTCGATTGCAACTCAGGCGGACCTTGCCTTGCTCTCAATCCTCGATATAGCAATACGATGGAGGCCATGGTGCCGGCTACAATCCACATGGTTTCCTGCGGCCCCCAATAACCTGCAATAAACCCCCAATACGCAGCACCAAGCGGCATGCCACCCAAATTGGCCAGCGAATAGACGGCGAGTACTCTCGCGCGGTAAGCGTCAGGTGCGGCGCTTTGAATGATGCTGCGACTCATACTCATAGGAATGGTTCCGCACATACCCCAGGCAAAAATCGCGACCAAGAACCAAATAAGATCGCTGGCGAGCGACCCAAACACAAGACATGCCCCTCCAACGACCAATCCGTGCAGCATGGCATTCATCGGCCGTTTAATTTCAGGTCTTGAGACCAAGATCAGTGTCATCGTCACGGTCCCTAAAACAAATGCGATGAAACACTGAGCAAGCTCTTCCGCCCCACCCGCAAATACATCTCTTGCCATCAAGGGAACCAAAACTGCGTAAGCACCGCCATACATAAAGCTCATTAAAAATACGAAGAGGGTCACCGGGCGCATCACAAATGACTCTCTGACCAGCCGGAGACCAATCCAAAACCCTGTGTCTTGCGCTACGAGCCGATGGGGCTTTTCCTCTTGTTCAGTGACGCGGGAAAGCGGATATAAAACGAAAGCCCCCGACGCAATGATGACAGCCTGCAATTGCAGCAAGAATACGGGTCCGACCGAATCAGCCAGACCTCCCGCGACAAATCCAATCAGTTGCCCGCCAAAGCTGAGCCCCATCACCAATGTGACAGCTCGCTGCAACCCAGTCCCGGCAATCTCGCTAAGCATTCCGTCTCTGGCGGGTTGGACGAAGGCCGTCAGTAGCCCTATGGATATCCCGTACGCGATCAAATGACCGTAGCTTAAACCTTCACGAGCAATCACAACCGATAGCACCAATGGTGGCACGGCAGCTAGCAGGTGACATATCGATAAAATATGCGCCCGATTAAACCGATCGGCGAGGATCCCACCCGCAATAATCAGGAACATGATCGGCGCCTGCAAACTCATCTGCGCGAGCCCCAAACGCTCAGGCGTCTCCTGAAGCAGAACCACGACCAGCCAAGGAAAAAGAACCGTTTGAATACCCGTTGGGGCTACAAAACTCACCAAGCCTGCTAGATATAAGTAGCCTGCTCTATGATTCATGAAAGATCCCGGCGACGTGCTAAGACACCCGTAATGAACTCAAGCACTTCACTGTAACTAGTGCGCTTCACGGCTCGCGCGTACTCCTCTATTAACCTGCGGCTACCGATCTCAATCGCCTCTAGCCCAACACCTTTGACGGTTTTCGACCGCTGTCCAGCACCCTCTACTGCCTTTGATTGGGCACTGTTAATTGGACCGGTATAGTACTCCCCTCTTGCGGCGCGAGGCCCCTCTAGCGACTAAAGATACGCCACAGTACCGGGAGCGAACGAAGACCGACTTCGACTTTGGGCGGACAGCGCTCGAAGTCGAGTGTTCTGCTCGATCCCTATCAAGCAGGAAAAAATTTAAGATCTCGATCCTGCTCTTGGATCATAGCAAACGAAAGTCTCTGTGAAAGGCCGGTTGCACCATTCAAGACACACAACCAGATGAAGACAATCAACACAGACCGGCAGTTTCCTTACGATCAAAGGCTCGGGTATCACTCCTCGCGGTTTGTAGGCGAACGTAAGCAACGCATCCAATTACCCAGTGAAAGTAACCCTACGAAAGTAACCCGATAACACCAACTCTACAGAAAGCGATCCACGCGGTTCTATCGTTTACAGCGAGATTGAGCGGACGTGTTGTGAGATGCCTTACGGACTTATGCAACGCGACTCTTCCAAGGCTCTAACGTTCTTCTGAACTTTGGCACTTCCATGCGTGGATCACCGGAAAGGAGCAGCCGCTCTCAGATCGCATCGTCTCGTTTAAATAGTTCCGACTCGATATTCGCAAAGGCCTTAAACTCGAGCGAATGCCCTGAGGGGTCTTGAAAGAACATGGTCGCCTGTTCGCCGGGCTGCCCTTCAAACCGGGTGTAGGGATCAATCACAAACGACACCTCCGCTTCCTGGAGCCGATCCCGGAGGGACCGCCAGTCCACAAGTTCGAGCACAATACCGAAATGAGGGACGGGAACTCCGTGACCATCAACAGGATTGCTGGACGCTTCGATACGGAACCCTTTGACTTCATGGCAAACCAGTTGATGTCCAAACAAATTGAAATCGATCCACTGCGTATCCTCACGGCCTCGCTCGCAACCCAAAACTCCTTCATAAAATTGAGCCGCTACCTGAAGGTCATGAACGGGTATCGCAAGATGAAATGGCGTGAGTTGCATGGTCAATTCCCCAAAAGCGAGTCAAACGTAATAGTCCGGTATGGGCGATGAATCCAGGTTACGCGATTAGCCCGTCAAACTTCGATAGACTTTGGATAGCTCGTTTGGTAACTGGGTCACATCCTGAATAACCATATATTGCCTGTCGGGACACATCTGTCTCAAATAATCGTGACCAGATGGGTCAACCGTCAAACAAAAGCTTTGGATACCTAGTTTCTTTGCCTCTACCAGCGCCTTCGTTGTGTCGTGAATGCCATAGGCCTTGTCGTTTCTGTCATTCCCATAATCGTGATCCTGAGGATAACCATCGCTAATCATAATGAGCGCTTTTATCCGTGAATCGGTCTCCTGTAATTTCTGTGCTGCATGTCGAATTGCCGGCCCCATGCGAGTGCTGCGACAGGCTTTTATCCCTCCAATACGCGCCCGACTCTGCGCATTTAGCGGTTCAGAAAACGATTTACACTGAAAATATTCCACTTGATCTCGACCGTAACCGCTAAATCCAGCCACCGCGTAAGCATCGCCAAGCGCCTCTAATGCCTCGCACATCTGTATAACGGCGTGTTTCTCTAGATCAATAATTCGGTCGCCCTCGGGTTCTACAAACACATAGTCATCATCCCAATCAAAATCGTGATACTCCGGTGAGTCGCCCTGCGTTTCAGCACTGATTCGATCATCCGTTGACGCACTCATGTCGAGCAAAAAAAGCGTAGCAACATCGCGCCCTCTGCGCTGAGATTGAATATAGATTTGTTCTGACGGTGTGTGTCCTAGTTTTCGATCGATTACCGCATCGATCGCCCGCTCTAAGTCTAGCCACTCACCGTCAATCATCCCGGTTCTTTTGACCAGCAACTCCGGTTTGAGACGGCTTAACTGCGAACGAACGGCTGCCTGTAATTTAGCGTGGTCTCGAATAGAACTTTCATAAAAGTTCAAATCCTCATCAGGATCCAAAATCTCAACGAGGCGACACCAACGCCGCCGATAATCCATGATCTTATAATCCCACTCATCGTAATATTGCTCTTTCGTGCGATGAGCCTTCGACGCTTTTACTTTGCCGGCAAGCGCTCCCTCAGCCGCCGACTCCGAGTCCCCTTTTTCGATAATCTCTGGCGTCTCATCGAGCTCAGTCATAAATTGACCCTCACCCCCTGGAAGGTCGTGCTCGCTCATTGACTCAACATCGAGCTGGCTGGCATCAACGGGTAGGCTAGACTCTATTCCTTGCTCGGATGCCGAAGCCTGATCTGGAATCTCCTGGTCAAAGATTGGCACTAACGAACCCAGTTCATCCGCAGCGACCTTGGTCCGCGGAACCTCTTTAAGCCATTCCGCGAGCCCTTGCGCACGCCCGGATTCAACAAGCGGATAGAGCTCGCGCAATGCCACAAGCGAATCCAGCCACGTTGTTCCTGCCACTGAAAGTGGCCGCAGGATCACGCTCAATGCGCGATCGATTTCGCCTTTTGACATACCAAATTGATCGAGCCGAGCTTGATCATGACCCGAGAGCAGCAGCGCCAGCTCAAGGGCGTAAAGGAGCGCACTATCCCGAGCCTGAACCTGCCCTGCCATTTGCATCAAGGTGTTCGGCATCCATACTCGAACGCCCTCAAGCCTGTGCTGCCAACACCAGTCAATTCGATGGCCCTCTATCAAAATCAGTAAATCAAGTGCAAGTTGACGATCATCAAAACTTGCTAGCGCGCTACTGACTTCGCTGAGCGATTGTTCAAATCCAAACTGTTGCCAACCAATGCGTTGCAATATCTTCTGCAAATAGATCTGCTCGTTACTCGCATGATCCTTGACGAGCGCTATCCACTCGGGGAGTAAAATCGTTCGAGGATCGTTCTCCACTGCCTCGTTCGAGTGAGTTGCTGATCGCCTCTGCTCGCCCCATTGCTCGCCATTCGAATGTAGCTGCCAGGTCGCGCCAGACATCGCCTCTGCAAACAAACCGAATACACGACGTTTGTCGTCTAGGCGTGTTAGCCCCTGCAAGCTCTCTAGGAAATCGAGAGACTCAGCGGACTCGAGACTGAAATAAGCAATGCTCCGCTCTTCCCCTTCCAAGGCAAGCGAGTGTCCGTGGGCAAACCATGCGAGACAGAGCCTCTCATCGAGTAATGGTAGACGATCCGCATGCTGCAATACGAGCTCGGCAGCCAACATGGACTCCGCGCTGCTCATCATCGCTTTGAGCGTGTTTTGCGCCGTGTAATCTGGCGGCAGATGGGAGAGCCCCTCAAGTATCCCGTCGATGTCCTCACCCAGCGTGAGTAGATAATGGAGGCTTGCAAACCACTCCTCGTCTAATTGATTCGCCTCGAGCCGGTGGCGAAGCATCCAGTCAAGCATCGAGATCTTCGCCTGGGCACGGTGGTCACCCAAGCCATCAATGCGCTCCCAGAGAGCCTCAGGGCCATCATGATCCAGTAGCCGTTCTAGTAAATCTCGATTATTTTGGACGGCGATGAGCATCAGGTTCAGCCACGCATCGAAGGCAGGACCCGCCGCCTTGGCGGCTTTCACTGAAGATGCTCGTATGACACGCACCAATAATTGGGATGCGTAATTAAATGCACTCTGCGTGGCGCAGGCGAGCGAGAGCACTCGATTAACCCTTTCGGCGCTCGCTTCTTCGGTAAGTTGTGACGGGAGTTCCCAGAAGGCTCGAACCGGCTCAAAGCTCACACCCCCGAGCTGCGCTGAAGCGTCGCCCCAAGCGATCAGCTGCTCGTTTCCAAACTGATCCGCTGATTGACGCACAGCCTCTAAGAAAGCACCTGCGGCTTCCCATCCATGCCAGCCGCTAGCAAGCAGCTGTTCCACCACCGCCAGCATCTGGTCGCGTTCAATCGGCTTCAAAGGGCGTTGTTCTAGCAGGCGTTCGACTGCTCTGGCGGTCGGTTCGTGCTGCTTTGCCAGCCGCTCTATCGTGGAATCCGGCATCGGCGTTTTACTCAGGGAAAATCGCTCGCACAACCTGACCGAGTGCCTGTTGGACATCTTGATCGTCTGATACGGCAAGGACAACGGCAACGTCACAGGATCGTTGAGGGGAAAGCCCTCCCTCCATCAGTTGCCCCGCATAAATCAGTAAGCGCGTGCTCACACCCTCATCGAAGCCGTGATCTGCCAATTGACGGATTTTTGAACCTAACAGCGCCAGCCGTTCAGCCATGACTGGCTCAACACCACTTTCGTAGGTAATGATCGATGCCTCATCTTCCAGACTTGGATAATCAAACTCGATGGCAACAAACCGCTGGCGCGTGCTTGTTTTGAGGTCCTTCAGCAGATTCTGATACCCAGGGTTATAGGAGATGACTAGAAGGAAGTCTGGATGCGCGTCTAAAATCTCTCCCTTTTTCTCCACCGGTAAGATTCTCCGGTGATCGGTAAGGGAGTGAATCAGTACCGTGGAATCTTTTCGCGCCTCAACGATCTCATCTAGATAGCAAACACCGCCTTCCTGAACCGCAGACAGTAACGGTCCGTCTTGCCAAACCGTCTCATCGCCGTGCAGGAGAAACCGGCCAACCAGATCAGTAGCGGACAAGTCCTCGTGACAGGCAACCGTTCGCAGCGGATACTCCAATTGTTGTTGCCGTTCTGATGCCTGCTCTCCTCGATATAGCGCGTGAGTCACGTGCTCGACAAACCGGGTCTTTCCGCAACCCGTCGGACCTTTCAATAAAACGGGCAATCGCTGCTCGTAGGCGGCGAAAAAAACATCCACTTCATCAGCAACGGGCAGGTAGTAAGGGGCTTCCAGGAGTCTCGAAGATCCCGCTTCATGGTCCAACATTAGTGATTCTCCCAGACAGGCGCTCTACCCTCTAGGTAGGCTGCCACGCCTTCTTTGTAGTCGCGTGTTCGACTCATGGTGTTAATCCGCTGTTCGCTAAAATGCACGCTGGAAGCGACGTCTCGGTGCCAATCCAGATAAAGCTGGTACTTGGTCACTGCCAGCGCGGCAGGCGCATTCGCTCGGACCATCTGCTTCGCATAGCTCAGCACTTCGGGCATTAGCGTTTCCGGTGTAAAGAGCCCATTTAGCATCCCAAACGACATCGCCTCATCAGTCGAGAACTTTCGGCTCGAAAGCAGCAAGTCGCTCGCCCGAGTACTGCCAATGGTTCGAGGCAAAATCCAAGACAACCCATATTCGGCAGGAAAATTCAGCTTGCCGTGGGCGCTAGAGCAATTCACGCCACCGACAGAAAATCGAAGATCGGCAAACATAGCGATTGCGAGCCCAACCCCGGCAGCTGGTCCGTTGATCGCAGCGATGATTGGTTTGGGTACTCCGAACTGATAGGCAAAGCTTGCATCGAACTCGGGGCGCACTCCATATCCAGGCATGGCCATCGCCGGCGGGGTCCCAGGGTCATAGCCACCTTTTTCGACATGATGATTTAGTGCTGCCCGATCGGCGCCTACACAAAACGAACGCCCTCGGCCTGTCACCACAATGGCACCGACCGCATCATTGTCAGCAAGAGACGCTAACGCAAACCGATATTCGGCGTGCATTCGACCCGTCCAGGTATTGTTACGCTCTGGACGATTGAGTGTCAGTATGCCCACCTCCTCATCGTAGGTCAGCGTTATGGTTTTAAGCTCCATCAACTGAGTCCTCTATCGCCTTTCCGAGCTCCCCCTGACCACCCGAAAAGAAGTGATCAGCGCCTGTGATGAGCCGGACCGTCGCCTCCGGCAGGTGCCGCTTTATTTGATCAACACTGGAGTAGGGATCTTTGTCCCCCAAAACTGCGTGGATAGGTTGGGCAGGTGATGCCAATTGCTCGTTCAGTAGTCCTAGTGCTGGAGCGATCAAGATCGCGCGAGCGGTCGCGCCAAAGCCAGTCAATGAAAGCGTCAGCAGCGCCCCTCCGTACGAATAACCGACTCCCCAGGTTATGTCGTAACCCTCGTTCCTCAGGTACTCGACCACCGCCAGCACGTGGTCCGTCTCCGACAAATCGCCCGATGACCGCCCCTCGGATGCGCCTACGCCAGGCAGGTTAAACGCGCAAACACTCATCCCTTTGTCGAGGAATACTGAGCGAGCGACGCTCAACACCCCATCATGCATCGACCCGCCGTAGAGGGGATGCGGATGGAGCAGCAATGCGATCTCCGGCTTCGTGGTCTCATTACCGTCATAAGGAGACCAAATAGACCCCTCGAGCATAATGCCGGCCGAGGCGATGAAAATATCCTTTTCTGTACTCATCGACTAACTACCCATCACTCATCGACTAACTACCCAACGACTAGTTTCCAGCGACTTGCTGTCCCGTACCTTGTGTCCGGTGGCGAACGGCTCATGCCATTACCAGCCGGCGAATTACAACCACTCCGACTACTCTCGCCTTTTTTATACTGTACCATTGCCAGCATTGATCATTCGAATAGCTCATCCGATGCGACTATTTCTATCTGGGCGGTATCTCAAATGGTTTGTAATCGTCGAATTGCTGGGTCTCATGATCTTGGGCGTGATGACTGGATTTCTCGGGTTCATCGCGGAAATGGCTCTCAGTGCTGTACTGGGTTACTGTCTGATCAGGCGTTCAGGCGAAACCCTTAGGGCTAGTCAACAGCAATTTAGTCAACTCAACCAACTGGACCCTCGCGCGCTCCCTCGCCACATGGCCATGGTGGTTGGCGGGTTTTTAATGATCCTGCCTGGACTTTTGACCGACGCAGCGGGGGTGCTAATCGTCCTAATCGGCTACTCTGCATCTCTCAAGCAAAGTACCAACCGGCGTACTCAACCGAACGAGGGAAGCGCCATCATCGAGGGCGAGTTTGAATCGAGTTCAGACCCAGAGACGTATGCCCAGCCGAACACTGGTCAGCTGCCGCCTGGTTCAAAGCCCAAGCACTGATTTGGCAATGATGTCGTGCTGGATCTCGCTAGTCCCGCCGGCCAACGTGAATCCTCGGTGATGGTATCGCCCGCTGGCAATCATATCGATTGAATCATCGGAGACCGAGGATGACTCATTACGCCTGAAACGGTTTTCAGGCAAAGCGTATTCACCAATGAGTTCCATCAGCAACTCGTCGAACGCTTGGACGAGCTGACTTCCCTGTAATTTGAGCATAGACGGCTCCGCGCCCACTACCCCGCCCTGATCAAACTTAGAGAGCAGTCTGAGCGCTGAGGCCTCGAGCCCCTCTAAACGAATACGCGTCTTGGAGAATCTCAGCACCCAATCCTCCGTGTCATTAATTCCGATTGGCGGCGATCCCAGCAAATCAAGCAACCGTTGGCAAATGCGAAGATTCTCACCGACTCGGGATACGAGTAACCGCTCATCACCCAGCAGGCTTTTCGCCACTGACCACCCTTTATTTTCCCCTCCAAGGCAGTTTTCTCTAGGGACAATGGCGTTTTCGAAAAAGACCTGATTCCACAGCCGTGCACCGTTGAAGGCAAGCAGAGGCTTCACCTCAACGCCCGGCTGATTCATATCCATCAACAAGAAGGTAATCCCTAACTGCTTCTTAGCATCGGGATCTGTTCTCACCAACAAAAAAATGTGATCAGCCCACTCAGCACGCGAGGTCCAGATCTTTGATCCATTCACCACATAGTGATCGCCTTGCAGTACGGCTCGAGTGTTAACCGACGCCAGATCGGATCCTGCTCCTGGCTCTGAGTAACCCTGACACCAATTGATGTCCTGATTCAAAATCTTTGGCAGGTAAAACGCTTTTTGCGCCTCACTGCCATACTTGATGATGGCGGGTCCGACCATGTTGAAACCGAAGCCCTCGGTCTGCGGCGCGTGATGCAAACGCATGGTTTGATCAAAAAGGTGGCGTTGAACCATGTTCCACCCGGTGCCACCGTACTCAACCGGCCAGTTTGGCGCTGCCCACCCCTGTCGATTGAGCGTTCTAGTCCACTCATCCTGCTCGGATTTCGCCACAGGCTCACCGTACTTAACCTTTCTCGCAAGATGAGGATCCAAATTGTCTTTTAGAAAGCACTGAACTCCCTCAACAAACCGAGCATCTGCTTCGCTCAATCGATAACGCATGTTTTCCCTCACAGCTCCTTTGCCGATTTACCGCCTGTCGCACCATTATTGTCCCGAAGGACTGCGAGATCATACGAGTCATTCATTTGATTAGACAAGCGTGGTCATGCGCCAGAAGATGCGCCGCTGTCCAAGGCATAGGTCTGCGACATCTTTTGTCGAATGATGGACACCGCTGATGATTCTGATCGTGAGTAGTGCGCTTTTTTCCTCGCGCTGCCATTTCAGTGAATCTGGCTCAAGTTTCGTATCGCCTATGTATATTGTCGATGGTCGTGCTTTGTGTCGCTAGTTCAAGTGCTGCCAGTTTGCAGGCTTGACCCCAAGCGATCCGCAATTGCGGACTAGGGCACCAAGCTACCGCGTCATCCTAATATTCCCTTTTTTAGGCAGGCCTGGGGCCTGGGGCTTATGGCGTGCCCAGGTTGACACGTGCTTTGTAATGCCACTTGGGGGTAACAGCGCGACCCCCTATTAAGATGACGGTCTCTGGCCAATGGGTCGCCTCCATGAAATGACCTGCCTAAAATTGCGTGACCAATAGGAGAGCGGTATGGTTAACGGGTCCTGATGGACCCAGCCCCCGCGCTAATGTCGGGAGTGTCAATGCGCTATCGGGACGCTGTCGCTTTTTCGTCCTTGTGTTTTAACTTATGTCTAATCTGCTGCGAATCATGCCCTACATCCAGCGCCATGCCTGGGCATTCTGGGGCGGCATGGTGGGGCTACTCGCAGCTAGAATCTTCGAAGCCCTCATTCCTTATTACCTCAAAATTGGCATCGATACCCTCGCCGAAAGTCGGATCGACGATGGTGCTCCAGCTCAGCAACAAGTTGAGCTGGCCCTATCATCACTCCAAACACCCGTCATAATGATTGTTGTCTGCGTACTGGCCCAACTCACTATTACCGTGATTAGTCGTATTCTCATTCGGCAGGTGGGGGTCCGAACCGCATTCTCGCTTCGAAACAGACTTTTTGATCATCTCCAGCGGCAAGGCCCGATCTTTTACACCCAATATGCGGTAGGCGATCTGATGGCGCGGGCCATCAACGACATTATGCGAATCAGAGAATTTGTGGCAGGCACGATACGCACAACCATGGTGCTGTTCTTTACTGCCGTTGTCGGCCTCTCCTTCATGGCATCGCTCTCTTGGCAGTTAACCCTTGCGATCCTTGTTCCTATGCCACTCATCACTTGGATGGCGCATCGCTACGCTGGAGTGATTTATGCGCATTCACAGCGGACCCAGGAGGGCTTTGCTGAGCTCTCTAGCTTTGTTCAAGAAAACTTAAACGGCATCCGCACGGTTCAAGCAATGGCCCAGGAGGACCGCGAGATAGCCCGTTTCGAAGAGAGTAACGCGCAATTTACAGAGGATAATCAGGCACTCTTTCAGGCAAGCTCCGCACTTGGGGCATTGATGCCAATTCTTGCTGGTCTATCGACAGTAATCTTAATTGGCTACGGCGCTCATTTACTTCATTCAGGCAGCCTCACCCTTGGCACCTTTGCCGCCTTCTTCTCCTACCTCGCGCTGCTCCTTTGGCCCATAAGGGAGGCCGGGTCCATTGTGACTCAATGGCAACGCGGTGCCAGCGGCGCAGATCGATTGTTTGAAGTCCTTGATGTCACCCCTGAAATCCAAGATCAAGGGAAAACCGCTCGCCCCATCCCTCAAGGCGCGATCTCGTTTAATAACGTGAGTTTCCAATACGAGGAGAAGCCTTACCCAGCGCTTGACCAAATCAATGTCGAGATGAAGCCGGGGGAGACGACAGCGATTATAGGTCCTGTTGGGAGCGGCAAATCCACGCTACTTAGGTTACTAGTACGGCTGCTCGCGCCAAGCCAGGGACAGATCTTGATTGACGGTGTCCCCATCGAAGAATTCCCCCTGGCATATCTGCGGAAGCAAGTCTGCATGGTGCTACAAGACCCCTTTTTGTTTGCCGATAGCTTGGCCGAGAACATCTCATACGATGACCCTGAACGTTCACTTGAGGATATTAGACAGAGCGCCGAGCTTGCGGCACTCGAGTCTACTTTGAACGACTTTCCCAATGGGCTTAACACCTTGATCGGTGAACGAGGCGTGACGCTGTCAGGCGGGCAAAAGCAGCGCGCGGCGCTGGCTAGAGGCCTTATCCGCATGGCTCCCATATTGATCCTGGATGACTGCTTCTCTGCGGTTGACACGGAGACCGAAGAAAAAATTCTCCGTGGATTAGCCCAGCATCGCGCAAGCGCTACGACGATCATCGTGTCAAACCGAATCTCTACCGTCAGACATGCGGACCAGATTCTTTTCCTCCTGGAAGGCAACGTTGTGGAGGCCGGAACGCACACATCCTTGATCGAGGCTAGGGGCCACTACTTCGAACTAGCCCAGCAGCAAAACGCGCTAGCGACTCAGCAAAATGATCGAGGCAACAATATGAGACCGTCAGACAAATTAGCTGAGGGCCCCACCGAGGACTCGAGAGACGCCTTGGAAAGCGCTGCACGGGGTGCGCACGATGAGTGTTGAACACGCAGCGGACGACCAAGTTAGATCATCCACCGGGCCTCGCGTACCCGAACGCGCTCCGCTAGATCACAGCGTATTTGAAGCGGACATTCATGGCCAAGCCATGAACTTGCGCTATCTCGGAAGGATACTCACTTGGGCAAAGCCCCATCGGCGCATCGGCCTTTTATCCATCGCCCTCGTTCTTATGGCAGCTACGCTAACAGTCCTGCTACCCGTATTAATCGGGCGTGTGGTTATCGACGACATTCTATTTGAGAGCACCGGCACGATCGCGCCTGATTTTGGTCTCACCGAACTCACGAACTGGGTCGCGAAGTTGCTGGGTGTCGCACCCATTATTGCCGCATGCGTCCTCTTTATGATCATGACCATGGCCTGTCACGGTCTTTATCATGCTCACCGAGTGCTGCTATCAAGAACGGTACTAAACGCACTGCGCGACTTACGCAGAGATCTTTTCACTCATATGGAGCGACGGCCCGCATCTTTCTACGACAAGGTCGCGGTCGGCCGAGTGATGACCCGAATCACAAACGACATCCAGGCGTTATTTGATCTATTGATGGGCGTAGGCATGCTGGCTGGCGAATTTGTCCCGTTTTTCCTCGCCCTAGTCATCATGTTCTCTATCGACGCGACCTTGACATTGTGGCTCCTAATCGCGGTTCCAGTATTTGCGGTCATCACCCTCATCTTTAGACGCGCGACGAGGCGGGTTTATCGAGACATTCGGTCTAGCGTCTCTCAATTGAATCAGTATCTTCAGGAAAACCTGTCTGGCATCCAAATTGTCCAGCTATCCAATCGTGAGGCTCGCAATCAGGCCACGTACGAAACTATCAATGCAACCAATCAAGACCAGGAAATCAAAGCCATTCGGATGGAAACGTCCTATGGCGCATTCATGGATAACATGGTGAATATGGCGCTCGCACTCATCTTATGGATAGGCGGTGCCTCAGTCCTTAATTTGTCGATGACCCTTGGCAGCGTCGTATTGTTTACCCAGTTTGTCGACATGTTCATTCGCCCGATTCGCGTGATGGGCCAGCAATACAATGTATTGTTTCGCGCGATGGCGAGCGCCGAGCGCATATTTCAAGCCTTGGATTGGCCTGAGCAAATCAGAGAACCAGCTGTCCCCTTCGAGCCACCCGGCCGGCTAAAAGGTGAGCTCGCGTTCAGAGGCTTAAATTTTGGATATCAGGCCGATCAGCCCGTCCTACGGGACTTTACACTAACCATCAAGCCTGGCGAGACCCTCGCGGTCGTGGGTCCTACGGGGTCAGGTAAGTCGACGCTTATCCGCTTGTTAGTGAGATTTTATGATGTAAATGACGGCATGATTTTCCTGGATGGCGAGGACATCAACCGATACAGCAGCGGCGTCTTGCGGCAGCGGATCGGTGTCGTACTCCAGGATTTCCACATCTTTTCAGGCTCTATTCTTGAGAATATCCGACTAGGAAATCCAGCCATTAGCCGAGCTGACGCCATTAGGGCGGCCGATGCTGTACAGGCCACGCCTTTTATTGAGCGATTACCAGAGGGGTTTGACACGCACCTCAACGAGCGCGGACAAAACCTATCGCAAGGAGAGCGACAGTTATTGGCATTTGCCAGAGTCTTAGTCGCCGACCCTGAGATACTCGTGCTCGACGAGGCCACTGCAAGTATCGACACTCAAACTGAGGCGATTGTTCAGTCTGCACTGGAAACCCTCATGCACGGCAGAACGGCCATCATCATTGCGCACAGACTACAGACGATCCAGTCAGCCGATCGAATCGTGGTACTCAAACACGGTGAAATACGAGAAGTCGGGCGGCATCAGGAGCTCATGGCAGCAAAAGGCATTTACTACACCTTGTCACAACTGCAATTCCAAGAGGTCATGAACTAGCGGAACAAGTTACAGATCCCTATTGGCTAGTAGCTGTTCGCCGAGCGGCGTACTCGCGAGCGGCAACACGCAGACCGCAGACGGCACATCCATTGCAAAAACCCGCTCGAATTCGTTTTGGAATCTCGCCTGCCTAAAACAAAGCACTTGCCCCGGATCTCGACAGGCAACCCAGAGGTCATCGTCTGACCAGGAGAAATGGCGAGGGTACGCGGGCACCGCGACCCGAGTGCTCAGGGTCAATTCACTGTTAGGACCAACATCAAATTTGACGAGCTCATCTGCTCCTCGGTTGGACACCCAAAGTGTTCGATCGATCGATCGCCACTCAATTTCGGCTGCCTCATTGAACCGTTTGTCGTCCGCGGCGATCGTCGTTTGACGGCTAATCACGCGATCGCCCTCAGCGCTGAGGCAAAACACTTCATTGGATAACTCAGCGAGCACCCATAACCGCCTCATTTCCTCATCAAGTACCGCGTGCCGCGGTCCTGCGCCGCGAGGCAGTGTCCAAGTCATGGACCTGACCAGTGAGATCATCTTCCTCTCATCTGGCTGATCGAAGCCCTGACAGTCATAACGATAAACCTGATCTGTTCCAAGATCACACACAAGCAATGTGCGGGGACCAACCCACCGAGAAAAGTGCGCGTGGGGCTGCTGCTGGCGCTTGATATGCCGACCTGCTTCACCTACTCGATTCTGGAATTCGGTCTGATGCTCAATCACTCCCGGATCACGTTGGATTCCGCCATTGTTATCCAATGTGAATACCACCACACTTCCCGTCGAATAGTTGGCAACCGCAAGAAGTTGGCCATCTGGGCTGATACTGAGATGACAAGGATCCTCCCCAAGACTGCTCTGCCTAGACAAAAGAGAAAACCCGCTCCCGTTCCAAGAAAACGCACTGACGAGGCCTCCTCCCTCCCCCTCGCCGAGTTCCTCGACCACGTAGAGGATCGGCAAGCTTGGGTGGATTGCTAAAAAAGAGGGGTTGCGCACCGGAATGTCGAGCGCGATCGCCTGCGAACTGCCTTCGCTCGACACCATGACTGCATAGATGCCAAGCGCATCCGTGCCCTCTGTATAAGTACCGATCAAAAGGTTCATGCTAGCGACTACCCCCTCCTTCGAGTGAGCGGAATCGTGCGGGTGACACGACCTCCCCTATTTTGCTCACTGACTTGCTACTCACTGACTTCCTGCTCTCTGACTTTCGCATGGCGAGTTCCGACCGGGACAGGGTCGTCCAAGGATTCGAACGGCGGTATGCTTTCCCTAACCTACAAGCGAGCTCCCATGCCGGCCTATCGTCAGCTCCAAACCATTGCCCTTCCCATCATTCTCGCAAATTTAGCGACGCCATTGGTGGGATTCGTCGATGTTGCAGTCATCGGGCAACTAGGCCGGGTCCATCTGCTGGGCGGACTTGCGCTAGCAACAATGGTATTCAGCTTTCTCTTCTGGGGGTTTGGGTTTCTCAGAATGGGAACGACTGCCCTGGTCGCCAATGCTCTAGGGGGAAATAACCCCGATCTCGCGCGTCAAACACTGATCCGCGCGATCACCCTTGCCTTACTCATTGGGTCGACTTTGTTGCTCATCCAATCGCCGATCGCTGCGGTCATTTGGTCCTTAACGAGCGGCAGCAGCGCCGTGGAGGGAGCGGCGCAGACCTACTTCGAAGTCAGAATTTGGGGGGCGCCGCTCAATCTCATTTTCATTTGCCTAACGGGATATCTTCTTGGCGCTGGACGCTCGGGCGCAGTCCTCATCCTCCAACTATTACTCAACATCAGCAATATTCTTCTTGATCTGTTGTTCGTATTAATTTGGAACAAAGGGGTTGCCGGCGTTGCCGAAGCCACCGTCTGGGCCGAGGGTATCGCCGTGGCCGGCGGCCTAGTGCTGATTAGGGCCGAACTGAAAAACTTGTCGCTTTCGTTCCTCTGTACTGCCCTCATCGCACCCAAACAGTGGGTTGCTCTACTCGCGATTAACCGAGACATCATGATTCGCACCTTGTGCCTCATCTTTGCGTTTGCGTGGTTTACGAACCAGGGAGCAGCCATCAGCGATGATGTGCTTGCTGCCAATTTGGTTTTGATGCAATTCGTCAGCTTCGCGGCGTTCTTTATCGACGGTTACGCGAACGCCGCAGAGGTTCTGATTGGCCAAGCCAGGGGCGCTCGGAATCGCGGCCAAACGCGCTCGATCATAAGGGCTAGTCTCGCAACTGGTTGGGCGACCGGTGCAGCAATCACGCTGCTCTTTATCCTCGTCATCCCGTGGGTTGTGCCCTCGCTGAGCGACAGTCCAAGCGTGGTCAGCGCTGCGCTCAACTTTTATGGGTACGCGGCGATCGCCCCGCTCATGTCGAGCAGCGCTTATCTGCTCGACGGATTATTTATCGGCGCTTTAAGCTCACAAATCATGCGCAACGCAATGATCCAGTCGCTGCTGCTTTATCTACTCTTCTGGTGGCTACTCGGACCGCTTGGCAATTCCGGGTTATGGCTATCGCTACTCATTTTTTACGTCGCGAGGGGCCTAACGCTCTGGCGCCACCGCTCGGCACTACAGGTATTAACCGCTTAGCCCAAGCAACCTCCCCTGCGCGCTTGAGCGCCATGCGCTCAAAGCTTTCGCAGAACGGCTCGCAATTGCGTATGATCCCCTCGAACACTGATATCCGTACTGGTTAACCGGCTGGAGGACTTGCCAATGAAAATATCTACGTTGATGAGCTACGCGCACGGATTTAGGGGCGCGACCCAGGAAGTTGTCGAACTTGAGAAAGCTGGGCTCGATGTGGTCTGGGTGCCAGAAGCCTACTCTTTCGATGCGGTCAGCGCGATGGGCTATATCGCAGCGAAAACAGATCGTGTCACTATCGCCTCGGGGATACTCAATATTTATAGCCGAACGCCGGCCCTGATGGCCATGACGGCCGCCGGCCTTGACGAAATATCCGAAGGCAGATTTATGCTCGGACTTGGCGCGTCTGGCCCGCAAGTCATCGAGGGCTTCCACGGTGTTCCATACGATGCGCCCATGACTCGTTTGAGAGAAGTGGTGGAGATCTGCAGGAAAGTATGGCTTCGCGAGGAGAAGCTCAATTTTGATGGCAAAAAGTATCAAGTGCCGCTACCCGCTGACCAGGGCACGGGCCTGGGTAAGGCGCTAAAAATCATCAACCACCCCTACCGTGAAGAAATCCCGGTCGCGCTCGCAACACTTGGAGAGAAAAGCGTTGAGATGACGGCCGAGATTGCCGACGCCTGGCTCCCTGCTTTTTTCATGGCCGAGGGAGCCGCAGCAGTGTGGGGCGACGCCTTGAAAAAAGGTGCTGCCAAGCGGGATCCAGGACGACCACCGCTTGACATTTACGCCGGTGGGGCGGTGGCCATTGGAGAGGGCCTTGAATCCTACCGTGATATGTCGAGATCGGGTATCGCCCTCTACGTTGGTGGAATGGGTGCCAAAGAAAAGAACTTTTACAACCAGGTTTTTAGAAAGTACGGATACGAGGAAGAAGCCGAGACCATTCAAGAGCTCTACCTGTCCGGCCGGAAGTCAGAAGCGGAAGCCGCAATCCCGCAATCCTATCTGGATGCGACCTCGCTCATTGGCTCTGAAGGATTCGTTAAGGATCGGCTCGCAAGCCTCAAAGAGCATGGCGTCACTTCACTGAACGTCTCATTTTTAGGGACCACCAGCGAGGAGCGCGTTAGAAACTGCGATCAACTCAAGAACTTAATTGAGAAAGTCTGATTGGCGCATTAATACTAAGCAGGACTGTTTGAGCACCTAAACGGCTATGGATACGAGCACGATAGCGTCGCCCGACCAGCTTCTGAGTATTTTTCAAGACTACTCAAAACAACTTGTCGCCGTGGAGTCAGTGGACCGCGTGGTCTGGTTACTCGCGCGTGAAGTGATGGGTGTCCTCCAATTGGAGGATTGCGTCATTTATTTGCTCGACCCTGATCAGAAACTGCTCATCCAGCGGGCCGCTTTTGGACCAAAAAATCCCGAGGGCGAGCTCATCAAGGACCCGATTATTATTCGACCAGGGGATGGGATCGTTGGTGCTGCAGCAGCACTACAGCGAACTGAAAACGTTGGCGATACGCTTCTTGATCCCCGATATATTCTCGACGATGAAGCGAGGCGGTCAGAGTTGGCAGTCCCCATTATTTACGGGGGTCAAACCATCGGAGTGATTGACTCTGAGCACAGTGAACCGCATTTTTATACCGAGGCCCACCAGTCCTTTATCGAATCAATAGCAAATATCACAGCAAGCAAGTTGGCAGAGTGCTTACGTTCACAGCAACTCGAGTCGGTGACCAAAGCCTTGGTTGCTTCTCAGAAAAATATCGACCAACAATCCGTCGAACTACTGTCGCAAAAAAGTGTAGACCCGCTGCGCGCTCGAAAATCACTCCTGTCTCGCATGAGCCATGAGTTGCGTACGCCGCTTAATGCCATAGTAGGGATGAGCGAGCTGCTTTTGCTGGAATCAGAACCAGCGCACGCTGAGCCGCTGCACTTGATCCATGAAGCAGGCATACACCTCAATGAGACGGTGTCGCTGATGCTGGCGTTAATGGAGTTTCAAGGTCATGAGGATGTAGAGGAAGAGCGGAAAGTAGTCCACCTCGCAACCTACCTCGATGACCGGGTTGCTAACATCGCGAAACCCTCATCTGGCTATCACTTGTCGATTGACACTGAGGGAATCGAATATGTCGCGTGCGATATCCGTGCCCTCAATCAAATCCTTGATCCAATGATCGACAATGCGCTGAAGTACGATCCAACCCAGGAATTGAGAATCGCTGCGTCTTGGCTGGAGACTGCCGATGCGACAACACTTTGCATAGTGATTGAGGATAACGGTCCAGGCGTTATGCCATCGATTCAAAGCAGTCTATTTGAGCCATTCTCACAAGCCCTGCCGCCGGGCAGCAGCAGTGCTGCAGGCCGTGGACTCGGTCTTGCGCTTGCAAGGGCGGTCGCAGACAGTCGTGGCTGGCAGCTGACTTTGGAGCATAGTCCTCACGGGCAAGGCGCAACACTTTCTGTCAAGTTAAGCGCAGAGATTGGAGCACCCAAATGAGACCCCAGGGTCGAAACGTTTAGCACTCGCGTTTGCGGTCAGATGGTGAAAGCGCTATAACTGCGCGTCCCTTTTTGGCGAGTACGCGTGGCCACTAGCGAACCCTCAAGATGGGCGATGTACCAATCGCTCCTCATCCCCGTTTATATCCCGTCATTCCTCATGGCAACCTGCCAAGGCGGACTACTGATGATCCTACCGCTTTATGCGCTGGACTTTGGTCACGGCGAGGCAATGGCCGCCAGCGTCTTGGCGGCTAGAGGGCTTGGCAACATGCTAGGGGATTTACCGGCAGGTGCGGCAACCGCACGCTGGGGAGACCGCCCAGTGATGCAAATCGGTATCGCGATGATGTTCTTGTCGACCGTTTTAGCGGGCACCGTCGCAGACGCCACGATGTTACTGATCTGTGCGACGGGGATAGGCTTTGCCATGGCCACCTGGCTGCTTGCCAGACTGGCACTTGTTGGGGACATGGTAGCGAGTGAATGGCGGGGGCAAGCGCTATCGACAATGGCCGGACTCCAAAGGGTTGGCCACTTCATCGGGCCCACTTTGGTTGGCTACTCCATCGAGCAATTCGGATTTAACCAGACCTTTTTTATCCTGGCAGCAGGCATCGGCATAACGCTCCTATTCGTCAATCTGAGCGTACGGATAAACGCAACGCCCCCTGCCTCCAACCTTCCCAAGGAAACACCACCGGAGACGCAGGACGCCGAGCCACCGGCACGCTATACCCGTTTGTTAGTCGCTCACAGACGCACCTGGGTCACCGCAGGACAAGTCGTGATGCTACTCACGTTGCTCCGAAGCGCAAGGACCCTATTAATCCCCGTATGGGGTGTCCAGCTCGAACTAGGGGCAGCAGAGATCGGGATCATTCTTAGCTTAGCCGCCGGCTTTGACATGATCATGTTTCCCGTCGCAGGGCTCATCATGGATCGCTTGGGACGGCGCTGGTCTGCGACCGCCTGTATCGTCCTTCTCGGCCTGGGCCTCGGCCTTATTCCTTTCACCACGACGCCTGTCGCGTTTGCTACTGCAGCCATTCTGGCGGGTATCGGCAATGGCTTGGGCAGTGGGATCAATATGACCCTTGGCACGGACCTAGCACCCGCAGAAGATCGCGGAAGATTTTTAGGGATCTGGAGGCTCATCGGCGACTCAGGGTCGCTCATTGGGCCAAGCGTCATTGGTTTCCTTGCATCCGCCTGGTCGCTGCAAAGCGCGATCTGGCTGGTTGCCGCAAGTGGGCCCTGGGCGGTCGCCGTGCTTTGGCTAACGGTTCGTGAGACCCTACATCCGCCTGCGTCATCAACCAGGGCAGCTAACAGTAAATCAGTAAAACCATCGTGATGCCTTTGAAACCTTTACATGCCTATTTCGTTGCCACCGGAAGCTGGTTCCTCGCGTTTGGTTTACAGAGTGTCCTTTTCGCCTATCTAGTGACGTTGGTACTCAATGAATCTGCAGAAAGGGTTGGGTTTGCCCAAATGGCCTATCTCATACCAGGCACGCTGCTCATCCTTTTAGGCGGCAGCGTCGCCGATCACTTTGGTGGCCGCCGCATCGCGATCATCGGCCAACTGTTGGCCGCGCTCATGGCAGCAGGACTTGCGCTAACTATGTGGTTGACCGAACTCACCTACCCGCTCTTTATCCTGTTCGCGATCTCGATGGGGTGCGCACAGGCCATCTTGACGCCCGCTAGAGACGGGCTTCTGCCTGTAGTCGCTGGAGGAATGATCCAGCGTCGAGTCATGCAAGCGAGTCTGATTCAGTTCGGTATGCAGATGGTTGGTCTGCTGCTTGCCTCGCTCACCGACTCGATCGGGGTGCTCTATATGCTTGCAGGCCAATCACTGATCTTGTTGGTGGGCGTCATGGCCTACGCAAAGCTGGATATTGTCACGCCCACCACCTCGCAGTTCGAAATCAGTTTTGTAAAGCAACTGCGGTTTATGGTGTTAGAGGGATTCAGAAGCGTCGTCGCCTCCCGCCCTATGCGCATGGTTGTCTTGCAAAATGTAGCCATGGGACTCTTTTTCATGGGGTCGTATATCGTGACCCTTCCCCTGCTCATTCGAGATGTTTACGACGGCACGGCCGTATCCTTGTCGTGGGTGAATGCGGCCAACTCGCTCGGACTCTTTCTGGCGATATCTGTGCTTTTAAAGTTGGGGGATGTTCAGAAACAAGGGCGCGCTCTGATCATCTCGCAATGGTTCGGCTCACTCGTGCTGGTCGTCGCAGGTTTCCAATTCGGTTTTGAAGTGCTGGTACTGAACCTATTCGTGTGGGGAATGTGCGGAGGCGTTGCAATGACCATGTCACGCACCATCATGCAAGAACATGCGCCAGTAGATCAGAGAGCGAGGATGATGGCTTTTTACGCACTGTCGTTCATGGGGGCAGGACCACTTGGCGCACTATTGTCCGGCTATTTGGTCACGTGGTTTGGCCCACTCGTTGCGCTGCGTTTGAGTGCTGGCGCTATGCTGATCGTTTCGCTCGTTGTTTTTCTTGAGGGAAACCTTTGGCGGCTAGGAAACGTACCAAGCACAAACCGTGCTGACAATGATCGAACCCCGTGACCGCCATCACCCTCAATCCGGAGAGCCCTGAGGCAGCAGCCATTATTGGCGCCGGGCGAATCACAGTTTTGTCAGGAGCCGGAATTAGTCTAGCCTCCGGTATTCCAACTTATCGCGATGCTTCAGGACAATGGTTAGGGGCAGAGCCAATCACCCATCAAGCGTTTATGCGCGATGCCATCGCCAGGCGCAGATATTGGGCGAGAAGCGCACATGGTTACCCGCTCATGAGCAAGGCGTCACCAACTGAGGCACACGTCGCACTGGCTTCCTTTGAGCGGATGGGCCTACTGCGAGAATGCATCACTCAGAACGTTGATGTCTTGCACGAGGCCGCAGGTCACCATTCAGTGCTGCACCTCCATGGAACGATCGAGGCCGTGCTCTGCACTGCTTGCGGCCATCGGCATGAGAGACAAGAGATTCAAAAGGCCATAGAAACGCTCAATGGGATCTATGAGACTCAAACGATAGATGCCCCCCGCCCTGATGGTGATATCCCGGTGAGCGATGAGTGGATTGAACAATTTCAAGTACCCGACTGCGACCGATGCGGCGGCTTCCTGAAGCCTGACGTCGTTTTTTTTGGCGGGAATCTCGCACCCCAGATCAAAGAGGCCGCCTTAGCTGCTGTTGACGAATCAAGCGCCCTAGTGGTTGTGGGCTCTTCCGTACAAGTGTTTTCAGGGTACCGGTTGTGCCGACGCGCCGCTGAACGAGGCATACCCATTTTGCTCATTAACCCAGGTCAAGGACGGGCCGATGAAATCGCTACACATCGCATGATTTATCCCGCAGAAATCGCCCTGCCGATCGTTGCCCGACAGTTAGAGGACATCCTGTAGCACTCGGTTGAGCGGCGTCAGTTGCAGCTTCAATCGGTGCAATGTCTCTTGGCAGTCAACCGCATCGTCGTGATCAAGCACGCCTAGCATCGGCTCCGTGATAGGCGGTGAATCCATAACCCAAGTGAGCACCCTGGCGATGGACTTCCCCGCGCTCAGGGGAAGGCTGATAATGACGGGCGTTCGACCCAGTATCGCGCCGGCTTGCCTAATGAGATCGGCGCGCTTAATTGACTCAGGGCCTGCTAGATCGAACACCCCTTCCGCCTGACCATGGATCATGGCTTGAATGGCTGCGATAACATCGTTCGCGGCAATCGGCTGCTCCAAGCTATCTGCCCGAAAGGAGAACACCCACTTTGCCCTAGCCTTCTTAGCTAGCGCGCGACTTGCATGATCATTCTCACCCAGAATCATGGGCAATCTCAGAATCGAAACGGGAGTATTGACAGAGCGCCGCAGGATGTCGTCGGCCGCGCCTCTTGAGGCTAAACACGCGTTCTTAGCGCTGGCATCTGCACCACAAATACTGAGCGAGACCAAGCGGCGAACCGGAATCCGTTCTACGACATCGCTAAGGAATTCAGAAACCGATTCGTGAGCAGCGTGGTAATCACTCGGCCCCCTTCCCCATATGGTGCCAGTGAGTCCAATGAGCGCGTCCCACGCGTTGACATTAAGCCTGGACAATTCAGTGACTAACCCAGTGGCATCTCGATAATCCGTGATCACCGCTTCACAAGGAAGCCCAGATAACTGTTGACGTGCCCGTTCCGATCGCACCAAAGCAACAATACGGTGGTGCCCACCACACGCTTCAATGAGCTTTCTACCAAGGTGGCCATTTGCTCCTGTGATTAGCCAATTCACCGCGAGTGAACACTGAAAAGATAGTAATGATCCGGCACCTCAGGCACAGGCTCCGGACGCTGCATAGCCATCCACCTTGCTCGCCAGGCTTCCAGCATTTCTTCTTGGTCTTTGACTCGCGAGAACACAACCGGATAGATCGTATCCAGCACCCGAACCCGTACGTTTGGCTCTGCGAGAAGGTATCTCGACCAAGTTTTACCCTGGCAGTTCATACAACCGATATAAAGCTGCCCATCCAGCGACCAACAGTTCACCGTCACCGAATGCGGAAACTGCGGTCTTGTTTCTACCGCGCAACGTTTGGCATCACTGACAAAAGACCAGTCATTGACTTGCTCGGTATGCACCTCACCCAAAAGCTTACCCCCCGGCGTTCGCTCCCAAGGCCCAAGACCTGTCAGGAAAGGCACCATCAGCAGCACGAACCCTAATTTCTTAATCATGAGAGCATCTGCGAAAAGAAAGTATTGCCACCTGTCTGAACCTTGTCCCACAAGTCTCTCCTCGTTAACCATCGATTTCTCCATCATCGCACTCTAAACTAGCGGGTCAACGCTTGATATCTGCTCATGCTCGCCAATTGTATTAGTAGCCTGCGCTTATTTATGGCGCCAGCCCTCGTCTATTTGTTATGGCAGGAGCTTTTCCTCTGGTCCCTATTGTTGATGCTGGGGGCATTGATTAGCGATGTAGCTGACGGCGCTGTTGCACGCAAGTTGAATCAAGTCACCAATATTGGCGGCTTGCTAGACCATGGTAGCGATGCGTTGCTCGTGCTATCCGGACTCACCGTTTTCGCAGCTTTTGGCGTGATTACGTGGGCGCTACCCATCCTCGTAGTCATCGCATTCGCTCAGTATGTTTGGGACTCTGGGTCGCTCCGACGAGCGCCTTTACGCACCTCATCAATCGGCAAACTAAACGGCATGATGTATTTCGCGTTTGTTATCCTTCTGATTGCTAGGGAAGCGTTTTTTCTTCCAATCCCTAATGCGGCTGCAACCAGCTACCTGGCATGGGGCCTCGTTCTGTCGACGCTCGTCTCAATCACAGACAGGCTAATCGCCATACGTCACGCATCACGCGCACCAAATAACTGACGATTTGCGAGCGGTAAAAAGACGAGCCCAATGACGGCATTGAATACAACAAAGAATGTATGCATCACCAGCGAGAATGCGCCCACCAATGGAAACGCCGGAAAAAGTACCGTCCAGAAAACCAGTGCACCCGCGTGGAAAGGCAATGGCAAGGCTGCTGCCAAAAATATCATCGGCAGGAAGACCAACATCTCTTCGAGCACGACAGGGACATCAAACAATTCCAACGCGAAGGTATAGACCAATATCGCAACCAGCAAATTGGGCGCCTTGAACAGCAGTAACAGCGGATAATGAAACCACTTCACCTCACGAAACGCGTAAAAAATCGGCATTGAGCGAACCCGCCCAACACTGGCATTGGCGCCTTTAAACAGCCAACCGTGAATCGGCAGATAGACCGCGGCCAGCGCAAAGAGCGAGGGAAAAATCACATCAAGGGGCAGCATCGTTGATGCCTCAACCACCCGGGCCGTGAAAAGAAACGTCCCAATCGCTGAGAATATGAGCAACTGGTAGATTTCAACCATTCCTAGCATGAGCATGGATGACAACGCTTGCCAGCCAGGAACTTGATGGTGACGCAGCAGATATAAGCTCATCGCGCCCTTTCCCACTTGCTCATTCACCAGCGAGAGAATGTAAGCACTGGCACGAATAGGCAAAATGTCGCGGTAGCGAACCGCATCAGAATTCACCCAGCGAACGACCCTCCATGTGGCATGACTATCCACCAGGAAAAAAAATACGGAGTAAGGGATCATAACTCCGAGCCAAAGCCACCAGTCAACGCCGCTGAAAAATGTCGCCAAGTAACCCCAAATATCCTGACCCGACTGAGCAGCAGCCGCCTCTGAACGTTGATAGACCAGGTAGAAGCAGCCTGCCGCGACCACCCAGAGCGACAGCTTCGCAACGCCAGACAGAAAGGAGGTCTTTTTCTTGTTGGGGGGTGGCATCGCCACCTTCCCGTGTTCGGCCGTCTTGCTCTCTGCTGTTGTCACCATCGCTCCTTCAAATCCTTGCTCGGACAAACGCAGTTGCCCTTCCGCGTTTTAAACGTTGTTACCTGACCTGTCGATCAATCCCCGGCTCAGCCGATACGCTTTTTAACAGTTGGAATAATGCATGCTCCGCCAACGAGACAGCCACGCGCGCCGCTGAGCACTTGATCCAAGGCCGCTCCAAAACGACGCCCCAAGTCACAATGAGCAACTCGCACCCTCAAAGTCAGACGCAGCCCGAACCGTCGTGCAAGAGTCCGCAATACACTGACAGCAAAAACCGACATTAGGAGCTCGGAGCAAAAACGCTCATCAAGTGATCACATCGAAGACCGGGGCCAAAGACGCTTTTAGTCTTGTTAAGGGCCCTCGCCATAGCTTCTCGACATATTCTCTCGACATATTCTCTCGCCATGGGCTTTCGCGACAGACTTCCTTAAAAAACACTCGTCAAAAGCACTGGCCAAAAGCTCTTGCCAAAACCACGTGTCAAAAGCGCTAAAAAAAAGCTTCTCTATACTGTGGTCGAGCGCTCTGAAGCACAGCGATTGGAACGTTACAACTGAGCAAACCATCGGTCGTCCGTCGCTTAAGGGAGTCAATCAGCCAGTGCTCTCTGCCCCACCTCGTGAGGCTCTACGCGGTCACGACCATTGGACTTCGCACGATAAAGTTGTTGGTCGGCGCGCCTCAAAAGATCCTCTGCCGTTAAGTCGCGATCAATCCCATTCCACCACTGATAACCGATACTGACCGTCACTCGTGTTCGAACACCTGCAAAATGAAACACGTGTTGCCTCGCGTCTGAGCAAATTCGCTCGGCCAACTCATGGACCGTTTCAGGTGTTTCTTCACGCACCAGAAAAACGAACTCCTCGCCGCCGTATCGCGCTAAAAGATCGTATCCCCTGAGACGTGTTGTCAGCATTCTAGCGAGTTCTTTTAAAACGAAGTCTCCAAATGCATGGCCAAATCGGTCGTTAATTTGCTTGAAGTGATCAATATCCATAAACAAGAGCGCGAGCGAGGCGCCCTTTCGCACGCAAAATTCATGCTCTTTGAGCAATGCATCACGGAAGTACCTAGCATTGAAAAGGTTAGTTAACCCGTCCCGAATCGCTAGCTGTCTTAATGCAGCATGGTATTGCTCGTCCTCATCATCGAACTCACGATACTTTAGCGTTACAACGCCTAATTCGACCGTATCCCCTACGGTCAACGAGTGCGGCCCGGATACAACTTGCCCATTGACCAAGACAAGATTGTCTGAGTTCGCCTCTATTCGAAGGTCTCCCTCGCGCACCAACGTGGCATGAACAGGATCGATCCCGCGGTAAGGGAGGTTGATGTCCGTGTGATCTCCGCTACCGAGCACGTTGTTACCCTCAGACAAGGGGAACACCTCGCCTAAACCATCCTCACTAATGATCACCACAGACGGCGTTGTTTGCTTTTCGTCCTTCACCGAGGGTCCTTTGGTTCATGCCTTCTGGCTGATGTCTGTTCGCTCATTCGGGGGCCTTGAGCCGGGTACCGGTACGCCCTTTCAAGTCGAGCGATGCCGCGATTCTTCTCAATGATCGCTACTATGCTGAGTCTCGAATGAGACTAATCATTGCGGCTCTCATTTCTGCTTAAACTACCAATCCAACTACAGCTCCAACCTTTAAAGCCACAACCTTAACGCCTGACCGAGCGCGGTCCATTAACGCCCAAATCTTCGCTCGCGCTGCTGATAAATCCGTAGCGCTCGCCAAAAATCGATCATTCTAAACGCAGGCCAAAACACATCGGTGAAATAAAGCTCAGAGTAAGCACTTTGCCACAATAAAAACCCCGATAGTCGCTCCTCTCCCGAGGTGCGAATAATCAAATCAGGATCGGGCACGCCTTGGGTGTAGAGATACTCGGCGAATTTTGCTTCATCAATATCATCGACATCCAGCGACCCCGCTTGAACCTCGCTGGCCACCTCCCGAACCGCATCAATGATCTCGGCACGACCGCCGTAACTGAGGGCAATGTTCAGCAAAAAACGGTCGTGATCGGCCGTCATCGCCTCGACTATGTCGATCTCTCGATTCATTTCATCGCTGAGATCCGTACGCCGGCCAATCACTTTGACGCGGACGCGCTCACTTTTTATCGCAGGATCGGTCTGAAACTGTTTGAGCTTCCCAGTGATGAGATCCATGAGGTAATCGACCTCTTCTTGGGAGCGTGAGAAATTTTCTGTCGAAAACCCAAAAAGTGTGATGACTTTGATCTCAAGACGCCAACACCAGCGCAAAAACTCCTCAAGCTTTTTTGATCCTTCTTCGTGCCCTAAATTCTGTGCCAATCCGCGGCCTTTAGCGAAGCGTCGATTACCATCGACAATCAGACCAATATGCGCTGGCGTAGGGCCATTTTTGATTTGGCTCCAAAGGAAGGTCTCGTAGAGCTTATAAAGCATATTCACCCAAAATCTGCCGGCGTTTGCCAGGTGTTTTGATAGAGCATTTTACTGACCGGTCTCCTTGAGGTGGGGCCATAGCCACCAAGCACAGGATATCCCATGGGGATGTGCGCACACGTACCCCACGGGTCAGGGATCTCAAGCAGTTCCTTGACAGCGGATTCCTCAAAACAAAGCAAGGTCGTCAAAACGCACCCGACCCCCTCCGTTCTCGCCGCAAGCATGAGGTTCTGGACGGCCGTGTAAACCGAGCCGCCTCCTACAACCGAGGGTCGATCTAGGTCAGCATCCGTGATGGCCATGTGGTTTGCGTTGAAACAAAACACAACGACCAGGGGCAACGTGTGAAAGTGCTCGCACAAGTAATCGCCCGCCTCCATCATTTTTCGCCGCGGAATCGCGAGTCGCTCACCTTCAGCTCGCATGCCGCTCGTGTAGCTGTCCCATTGTTTACTGTACAGCGCACCCATTGCCGCAAGTTTCTCCCGATCCGTAACCGCTACCATTCGGAAAGGCTGTACATTCCCACCGGTAGGCGCCCAAGCCGCAGCTTGAAAAATACGCTCAATGACGGGCCCAGGAATAGGATCGGGGCGCAGGCGTCGCACGGCACGCTGGGTTGCCATGGCTTCATATACATTCATTAGCTCGCTCCCTCCTCAGTCATTGAGTGGTCAGGGCGTAGCCGCTTAGCTTGCCGATAGGGGTAAAAGTCGACCATCTCTTGATCTCCTATCTGTCCCTGAACAGAGATCCAGTATTCCGGCTCTGCTAGGTCCGGGTGCCTCGTCCAAAACTCAAGTCGATTCTCGCCTTGAGGAAGCAAAAACACTCGAAATTGCTCAGGAAACACGTCCTGATCGCCCACCGATAGCCAAGACTCTTGCGCGGCTTGCGACTGATCTGGCCGATCCGTGGGCAGCGCGCGAAAGTTCACCTCGGTAAGGTAGCAGATTTCATCATAATCATAAAAAACCACTCGCCCATGACGGGTCACACCAAAGTTTTTCGGTAGCATATCACCCGGAAAGATGTTCGCCGACGCTAACTGTTTAATGGCTTCGCCAAAGTCCTCCAGGACCAACTGGCGATCAGTGGCAGTACATTCAGCGAGATAAAGATTGAGCGGTCGCATCAAGCGTTCAACATAAACATGATGGAGCACTACTTCCTCCCCCTCAACGCTGACGCTTTGGGAGGCGATCGCCAGCATGCGTTCTAGTAAGGCGTTGTCGAACATAGACTTGGGCAAGCGCAACTCAAAAAACTCGTGAGTGTCGGCCATGCGGCCTACCCTGTCGTGGGTCTTGACTAATTCATAAGCCGCGCGCACCCCCTCCCTGGTCACTTTTTTTGAAGCGGGGAAGCGATCTTTGATAACTTTGAACACCACTTGAAAAGAACGGAGTTGGAATACCTCCATCACGAGGCCCGGAATCCCAGGAGTTTCCTCGAAAACACTGACGTTCTGTTCACTGGTTAATCGATTTAAATGCTGGGTTAACTCATCGATAAACACCGTTTTACCGTGCTTGAAGTATCCCAGACTGGTATACAGCTCAGCCGTTTTTTTATTCGGCATCAGCGTATTCAGGTAGGCAACAAAAGGCGCGGGACTCGCTAAATCCACCATAAAGTAGGATCGAGTGAAGCTGAAAATCAAGGAGAGGTCTCGCTCAGTCCACAAAACAGCATCCAGCGCCAACCCGCTGGTCTCGCGCTGAATGGCGAATGCCAGAGGGAAACGGTGCGCACCGAGCGTCATATGCCCTATCAAATAAGCCCCTTTATTCCGGTAAAAGACAGGCCGCAACATAGTGACAGAGATCGGTTGGCGAGTTCGGAGCATCGGGATGTCATGTCGCATGCGCTCCGCCGCAAGCGCCACATCCCCTGTTAGGTCAAGAAAATCAACATCGAACGGGTAACTACTCAAGACGAACAGCAGCATATGCTCAACAGAACCGATGTCTTTAAAGTGGAAAAGGTCATTTGAGGACAACTGCTTTTGCTGCCCTTTACCCAGCTGGATGAACGCTCGAGCCTCGTCGAGGGCAGATCGACCCGCGAGCTTGCGGAATATGGAGTTGTACGCCGTTTTTGCCAACGCGGCGTCGTCTGCTTCCTGAATGAGTTCGACGAAGTAGCCTTTGATGACGGCCCAATCGGCAGGTTGGAGGGAGGACGCTTCTCTCTCGAGCGTCGCGACGGCCCTATCCACTAAATGCTTGTAGAGCTTGATCCGGTCTATCGAGGCAGCCTCTGCCTGCGACCAATCGGCTGACTCAAACCGCCTTCTTGCTTGAGAAGTGATCGAACGGAATGCACTTCGATAATCCTGAAATAACTGCAGGATGCGCACCGCCATCCGCCACGCTAGTTGCTGGTCTACCACTGATTCCACAATACACTCCGCGAGCAATCGCTCTTAGGCAAGAGAAGTCTACCTGAGACGAGAGTCAAGGCGCTCTCTTAACGTCAAAAGTTGCGAAATAACCGCTGAACGCGCCTCGCGTTCCATCGACATCCTGCTAATCATCCGGCTGGCCGGGCGCAGTGCGACGCGCCATGGTCTAGTTGCGAATCGTGCCCAGACGAATCTGGATGCGGATGCTCGCTACTCGTCCCTCACAATGCATTATTTGAGAAAAACCCCGATCACTAGGCGTTGAATTAGGTGTGTCGATCGGGTATCGTTCTCACTAATTGGTCAGACCAATTTGGTCTAACCTAATCGGACTTAGCGATTTGGACAAACCAATCCGGTCACACCAATCTGGCGTATAGCAGATATCAAGAAAACGAAAGCGCCTTTGCGGCTTCCATGAGATCGACAAGTCATGGGATCGGAGTGCCTAACCATCGCGGTTAACCAACGAGTGATTGGCTCACTGGAGATTGGTAGGGATTAAACCTTAGTAAGCAGAGCAATGAATCAATCATTACACGACATCGCTAGCAAGGCGGACAGCCCGAAGAATCGAGCGGAGGAAATCGCTTTCATCTTGCGGGACGAGATATTGATTGGCCAATACCGAGCCGGCGAGCGCCTCCCCTCAGAACGCGATTTAGTAGCCCGTTTTAACTCCAATCGGGGTGCCGTGCGAGAAGCCACCAAAATCTTAAGTGAGTTGGGGCTGGTGTCGATCCAACCGGGAGGCGCCAGAATCGTAGCCGTGGAACAAGCCACGCTCGCCGTTCTGGGGCCCCTGCTCGATATGCGGGAGGAAGTTCGTCCCCAACTCATTATCGAATTTGTCGAAGTATTTAGTGCCCTCGTCGCACTCTCCGCCCGATTGGCCATGTCCCAGGCTACAGAGCAGGAGCGACACAACCTGGCCGCTATCCTTGATCGCTTTGACCCCGAGACAGAGTCTACAGATATTCGTTCGATCATGGCCGAATTCATGCAAGCGTCCATCGACATTCACAACAACCTGGTCTTGAGGCTGATTGGCAATGGCCTTCGTAGCCAAATCATGGGACGCCTTGACCAAACCACGTCTGATCGAGCGTCTGACCGCGCATTCATCGATGCTATGCGCGAGGGCGTCCTGTCTAGAAATGCTGATCTGCTCGCCACAACGGTCATTCGGCACTTCGACGAGGCGAGAAATCGGTTAATCGAACAGGCCGAAATCAATCCATCTTCTCTTCGTTCAAAGCGGTAAAGGAACTCGTCATGAACATACCCAGCCTAGCCATCAAGGTTTTTCTTACACTGCTGATTCTTACGCTTGCCGTTGTCGCAGCCGCTGGAATCATCATGACGCGTCCAATGCCCGAACCGGTCGCAATCGCCCCTAATGTCGTTGCGATTCGGGGCATCCAAATGGAGGCGGAGAACATTCCTCTCACCATTTACGCACAGGGTGTGGTCGAGCCGCTAACCGCATCGGAACTCATCACTCAAGTCAATGGACGGATCGCTTGGGTTTCCCCTAACTTCAATGCCGGGGGGTTTTTCAAGCAAGGCGAACCGCTGGTGAAGCTCGAATCTGAGGATTACGAAGCTAGGGTTGGGTTGGCGGAAGCCCGTGAAGTTCGAGCGCTGGCAGAATTTGAACACGCAACCTTCGAATTAAAACGGATGCGCGCATTGGTGAAGGATCAACTCGTCAGTCAAGCGATGCTGGAAAATGCGGTTCGGCAAACGAGACTCACTGAAGCTGCGCTCAAAGAGGCACAAATCAACCTTGATCTGGCAGAACGCGATCTCGACCGAACTGAACTGAGAGCCCCTTTTGACGCCATTGTACGAAGCAAAGCCGTTGACCTGGGCGAATTCGTGTCAATGGGTAAACCTCTCGCACAACTCTTCGCGGCTGACGGGTTCGAAGTCAGACTACCTGTGCTTGATACTCAGCTGGCGTACCTAAACCTCCCCTCCTCCATTGAAGCGACGGCTCCTTTGAATTCAACGAACCTGCCGAGTGTGCGCTTATCCGCTCAGTATGCAGGAGCCGCTGCTTCTTGGGACGCTCAACTCGTGCGATCTGAATCAGAAATCGATCGACGTTCAAGAATGGTTACCCTGGTTGCGAGGGTGTCGGGCACGAGAAGTGCGTTGTCAGCTAATCCCCTTCCTGTCGGTGCCTTTGTCAATGCGGAGATCGAGGGCATTACGCTTGAAAACGCGTTCCAATTGCCGCGGAGCGCATTGCGGCAGGACAATCAAGTGTTGGTGGTAGACGAGGAAAGCCGCCTCAGATTCCGCGAAGTCAGCATCGCCCGGTACGAACAGGACCGCATCCTGATTCAATCCGGTCTCAAAGAGGGCGACATCGTCAACATCTCTCCCATCCAAGCAGTCGTTGATGGCATGGAGGTGAGTGTCACCGAGACGCCCCGAGAGCAGGTACTGTAGGCCCTCATCATGAAAACAGTACTTGCTTGGTTCATCGACAATCCTGTCGCCGCTAACCTTTTAATGGTGATCCTGCTGGTCGGCGGATCCTTCTCGCTAGTATCCATGCATAAGGAGGAATTCCCGAGCATCGAGCCCGGCATCATTCAGATTAACGTGCCCTATCTCGGCGCGTCCCCTGCCGAGGTCGAACGCGCGGTGTGCGTCAGAATCGAGGAAGCGCTAGAGGGCTTGGATGGCATCGAGAAACTCAACACCGATTCAAGGGAAGGAATGTGCTCAGCCTTCTTAGAATTGTATTCCGACACAGATATCACTGTTGCGCTCAATGAGGTCAAAGGCCGCGTGGACGGCATTAGCACCTTTCCGCAAGAAACCGAGAAACCCATCATTTCCTCCATGCAGTTTGCCGGCCAGACGATCAGCGTCGTGCTCTCCGGTCAAACTGACGAAGTGACGCTGAAGTTGCTGGCTGAGGCCATGCGGGATGACATCGCCGCACTGGATGGTATTTCCCAAGTTAGCGTGAATTATGCGCGCCCTTGGGAAATCTCAATCGAAATCAGCGAGTACACGCTGCGTCAATACGGACTGACCCTTGAAGCTGTGAGCCGGGCAATTCGCGCAGCCTCGCTCGACATGCCAGGAGGATCCATCAAGACCGCGGGTGGCGAAATCCTCATTCGCAGCCAGGGCCAAGTCTACCGAGGCATTGAGTACGCAGATATCGAGATCCTCACGCTAGCCGATGGAACGGCCTTGAAGTTGGGCGATATCGCTGAGGTTAAAGACGCTTTCCAAGAAGGATTTCTCAAAGCCAAATACAACGGCGATCCTGCGGTGACGATTTCTGTCTATCGAGTAGGCGACGAAGACACGATTACGTCTGCTGATGCAGTAAAAAAATATATTGAGGAGCAACGCCGGACTTTACCGAGTGGCCTTGATCTCAACGTTTTCATCGACGAGTCAATCCCTCTCAATCGCCGCATCGATGCACTCACTCAAAATGCTTATGCAGGGCTCGCCCTAGTGCTCATCATTCTGACGCTGTTTTTACGCTTTAAGGTCGCGCTATGGGTCTCTGCTGGCATCCCCATTGCCATCATGGGCGCTATCTGGATGTTCCCCGCCGCTGGACTCAACATCAGCTCACTCACCGTGCTCGCCTTTATTTTGGTACTCGGCATCGTCGTTGACGACGCGATCGTCGTAGGTGAACGCATATTTGCCTGGGAGCAAAAAGGCATTGCCAAGCGAGAGGCTGCCATTGAGGGCGCCCACGAGGTACTCACACCCGTTATTTTTGGGGTACTCACCACGATGGCTGCATTTCTGCCAATCCTGCTCATTGCGGGCAGGATGGGCGATTTTTTCTCGCTGATCGGCTGGGTCGTCGTTATTTGCCTCGCGTTTAGCATCATCGAATGCATGCTGATCCTGCCAAGCCACTTGGTGCACCGAAAAACAAAAGCTCAGGAATCTGACAATCCAACTGCGGTTCAAAAATGGATTCGATTCCAAACCTTCTTCTCTGAGCGAATGCAGTTTTTCGCTCAAAACATTTATCAACCGGTGTTGATGAAAACCCTAGAATATCGCTGGGTCACCTGGGCGGTTGCCACCGCAGTACTCATCATGGCGCTCGCCCTGGTGATCTCCGGACGCGTCATTTTTCAGTTTTTCCCCGCAGTGGAGGGCGATCGGGTATACGCAACCCTCTTAATGCCGGAAGGCATTAATGTCGAACTCACCGAACAGGGTGCGAGGCAAATAGAAAACGCCGTTACCATGCTAAAGGCTGAAATCGCCAAAGACCTCAATCGTCCAGCGAGTGGAGGCCCTGTTAGGAACGTCTTTTCTTCTATTGGCGCCAATGCTGCACGATCGTCCGGCCCTCCTAGCCGAACAGCGGGTGGATCCCACCTTGCTGAGGTGGTGCTCGAGCTCGACCCCGTTGAAACGCGGCCGGGATGGAACTCCACGCGCGTCGCCGCACGATGGCGCGAACTGACAGGCCCCGTGACAGACGCCGTCGACTTACAGTTCAGCGCAGATTCATTTAGCGCCGGCGATCCCATTGGACTGCAGATCAAAGGACGAGACGTCACAGAACTCGCCGCTGCCGCAAAGCATCTGAAGGCGACGCTTGAACAATATCCTGGGGTCTTGGATCTCTCGGATTCATTCAGGCCTGGCAAACAAGAGGTTCAGATCGATTTGCGCGATGACGCGCGATCCCTTGGGGTCACCCTCGCCGACCTGGCAAGACAAATTAGGCAGGCATTTTATGGTGACGAGGCACAGCGTATTCAGCGGGGCAATGATGACGTCCGCGTAATGGTCCGGTATCCAGAGCGCGAAAGGCAATCGCTCGGCAATTTGGAGGAGTTCCGAGTTAGACTGAGTGACGGCGCCGAGGTCCCCTTTGGAACAGTGGCTGATATCGATTACGGATACAGCTATTCGTCAATCCGCAGGGAAAACCAAGAGCGCGTGATCAATGTCAGAGGCGATATCGATCGTAGCCAGATCACTGCCGAGGCACTCTTGCCAGCACTCCAGCAACAGATCTGCGCGAAAGGAACGAGCTTCTCCAACCCGAGTCGACCGTGTAAAAATCCGGATTTCCCTGGCGTATCGTTTGCGCTCGGCGGCGAGCAGCTAGAGCGCAGCAAGGTCACCTCGAGCCTTGGCCAAAATATATTGCTCGCGATGATTCTGATCTACGCGTTGCTCGCGATTCCTTTGAAGTCTTATTTTCAACCGCTAGTCATCATGAGCGTCATCCCCTTTGGTGCCGTCGGCGCCATCGTCGGCCACTACGTCATGGGCTGGAACCTGATTTTCTTCTCCTTACTGGGGATCATCGCGCTCTCTGGCGTGGTTGTGAACGCGTCACTCGTTCTGGTGGATTTCATCAACCGTCAAAGGGCGGCCGGCACTCCATTATTTGAGGCGGTGACCCAAGCCGGCGTCGCACGTTTTAGGCCCATTATTTTGACCTCGGTTACCACCTTCGTAGGGCTCATCCCCCTCATGACCAATGACGATCCAGAAACCTTTATGTTTATCCCAATGGCCATCTCGCTCGCATTTGGCGTGCTATTCGCCACGGCCATCACGCTGTTCTTGGTGCCCAGTCTGTACTTGATGCTGGAGGACTTCCTGTCTCTCTGGGATCGTCGCTCCAAAGCGGTAGGTCGAGACACCAGTCCAATGGAGAGCAGCCACCAGGGCATGGTAGATAGTCAGAATATGCGCGCGTAGGCAGGGGCGCAAACCCTGGATGCATCGACTTAAACATTTGATGGTGATCAGTCTTGGCAGACGGATTTTTGGGTCCAGCAACGTGGTGGTTGTCGAGAAAGCGCTCCTTTCGCCTTGTATGGACGAGAAACCCGACCAGCGTCACTGGGAATCCCTCGAGCGGGCAGGTGCTCCAGATAGCGCGAAGAGATGCTCACAACCGAATCCGTAAACAAATAAGAAGCCGAGTCATTAAGAGATTGCGGGCTGACTCAATCGGAACCGGCTCCTCGATGATGAAACAGAACTATAAGCCACACGGGCACTCTACGTTTGTGAGCCCCTGCTTTTCTAAGCCTCTGCTTTTCTAAGCATTTGCTTTTTAAGGCTGCAGCTTTTGCATCGCTCTCTGGCAGACAGGCTCGAGGAATTTCCAGCAGCGCCTAATTTTTAGCTTACGCGAGCATCTGACATAGCCTGCGCCCGCAAACTCACCTCCGCGGCCATCAACGTATGTGCTTGCGGCATGGCAAGATCGGTACCATTCAATGTGTCCTCAATCAGCCTGCCAAAGTATGGAAAGCCCACCTTTCCAGTCACCTCATGCCGCTCCTCCGAGTCATCGGTCACGACCATCACAACATTCGCCGTCACCTCTGGTGCGGCAAGGTCGATATACTTCCGGCATTCGATACTGCCCTTGGTTCCCTGGATGAACAGCCGACCGTCTCCCCAGGTGCGGAGACCTCCCGGGGTAAACCAATCGACGCGAAAATAACCCGACGCCCCAGACGGCGCGGTTAGGGAAAACTCACCAAAGTCCTCAAGTTCTTGATAATCCTGATGATGCAAGTTTGTTGCTCGCGCGAACTCAACCACGGCGCTATCTGACCCCGTAAAGCTCAGAAATTGCTCTGCCTGATGGCTACCTAGATCACAAATAATGCCGCCGTATTCGGCCCGTTCGAAAAACCAAGACGGACGCTGGGAAGCGGATAGCCGATGGGGCCCTAACCCCAGCACTTGAACCACTTCGCCGACCACCCCGGCGTTTACCAGTTGAAGCGCGTGCTCGGTTGCTTCATTTTGCAATCGCTCACTGTAACAAACGGCATATCGACGACCCGACGAGTCGGCCAATGATCGGATATGCTCAAGTTGTTCGAGACTGGTGAACGGACACTTGTCTGTGAAGTAATCTTTTCCCGCTTCCATCACCGTAGCGCCTATACCCGCCCGAAGATTCGGTATCGCAGCTGCAGCCACGAGCTTGATGTCTTGATCCGAGAGAATGTCTTCAAACGATTGCACTCTCCGCGCTTCCGGAAATTTTGAAAGCATCAACGCCGCTTTGTCATCGTCAGGCTCATAAACCAGGGACAAACTAGCGCCGGCTGCAACGAGGTTAGCTACCATCCCGTAAATATGGCCATGGTCAAAGAATGCCGCCGCGATAGGACATTCTCCTTGCTCACAAACGGGTCCCTGACTTGCCATCACCGGAGCGTAATTCATGCCGGAACTCACGTACCAAAGCTCCCCGATAGATCAGTCACTGAGCCACTGGTGGCAGCTTTCCCTGTCTTTCCCTTTTGCTTCTCGCTTCGTTTTTGCCCGTTCAGCCACCGGCGATAGCGACCAGTATCTAAAGGCAACTGAACCACCTGACCTGAGCCACCAGAAAGCAACATCGCGTTAGCAAGCTCCACTGATGAAACACCTTCAACACCGGGTGCAATCAGCGGTGCCTCGCCTCGCACCGCCTGCGCAAAGTTTTCAAGAATCGTTCGGTGTTGTCCCCCATCGCCCTCAAAACTGATCTCTTCTATCTCGACCGCTGGCTTTTCAAAGGGCCCATTTTTCGCAATAGACTCCGTGATGCTCGATGCATTCCGTTGGATGCGCAGTGGAGCGCCCATCTCAAACGTCAGCGTTGCTCGATCACAGACAATATCGAGGGTGTTGCGACCAGGCGCCTCGCCAGTACTGGTAATAAAACTGC
>Ga0255776_10000395_pt1 | contig 49754 bp, 47 predicted proteins | sample 071ome_19_FD_179974 | JGI IMG/M metagenome (GOLD analysis project Ga0255776, IMG submission 179974) | Coastal salt marsh microbial communities from the Groves Creek Marsh, Skidaway Island, Georgia - 071413AT metaG (version 2) | ecosystem: Environmental > Aquatic > Marine > Intertidal zone >... | reverse complement strand
GTGCACTTGGATCTAGGTCGACGTTGAAGGGCACGTCGCCGATGACGAGTTTCAGGGAATCCTCATCTGTGGCGCTATTGATGTTGGTGTCGTAGCCTCCGGCTACATCAATCGCGAATAGAAACTTGGGCTGTACCTGACGCTGAAGATCCGCAATGGATTGTAGAAAGCGTTCAACGTTTTTCTTAACGGGAACCGGGGGATTTTGAGCCAGCACTTTTTTAAATTCTATTTCGGCTCTGACGAGGTTATTCAAATAAAAGTGTGTTCGAGCCAGTTCTAAACGGTATCGTGGTTCGTTAGGAAAACGCATCACCAAACGCTCAAACGCAAACAGAGCTTCGTCGTAATGTTGGGTTTCTACCGCCGCTAGGCCATATTGGAAATCGAACTTGGCCTCCCCTTCAAACTCTTCGACCATTCTGTCCGCTAACGCGTACGCTTGTGGATACTGGCTACGCTTTATCAGCACATCTAACGCATCTAATCGGGCCTTAGTGGTTTGTTCAGGAGTCAGGTTGGTTGGATTGTTGTCCTCTGCGTGGGCGCTTAAAACCAACGCTAATAACAACAAAACATATAATCGCATCATGATATAAGTACCACCGAATCACTGTGGTTTTAGTTTCCATACTCTTTCATTGAGTCTAGCAGTGAATGAAGGGTGCGCCTGTTTTTTAGCAAGCTAGGCTAAGATTAATGATGATACGTGATCCATCTCTCAGGAGAGTCTCAATAGTATGAAGCGGATAACACACTTGGGCCGCGGTAAGATATTGATTATTCTAAACAAAGTGCCCTTTTTTAAAGAGTTTACTCCGGCTGAGCGGGAGCGAATTGTCGATACCGAGGCGGCGTTTTTTGTCGCGAATGAAAATGAGTACATCATTGAGCAGAACACGCTCGATACGGCCTTTTATATTTTATTGAGTGGAACCGCGAGAGTTACCTTAGAAGGGGTTGATGATCCACTTGCACAGATGGGCCCTGGAGATTTTTTCGGTGAAATCGCTTTTATTCAAAATACGCCGCGTACCACGAATGTCATCGCGAATGACCTTTGCATTCTGCTCAAGGTAGATCGTCGACTTTTAGGTGCCTTGAATGCGGAGGTAAGGGAAAAATTCAAAGATCAAATAATCTTTAAGCTCGCTGGTATGGTCGCCTCTCGTAATAGCGAAAAGTCCGATAAATAATCATGCCATATAACCTAAAAATTATGCCTTTGTCCTACGTCTTTTGACCCATGTCAGTTTTTCATTTGCCTATTTGATCCCGCCCTTTGGGAATTGACGCACGTCAATTTCGTCCTGTAAAACCTTGTATATGGTTAAACCATCGAAACGTTAAACCACAAACCAGAGAGGTGGTGACCATGTATGTTGATGAGTATGTAATTGCGGGCTTAATCATTGTTGCGTTGACTTGCGGATTTTTTGTGGGCGTTTATCGCTTCATCAAAAAAGACATGGAAAAGCACAGCCACGACGCACAGTAATGTGAATAAATAGAATACCGCATGAGTAATCGACACCGTGCTCATGTGGAAAAGGCTGCCTTTGAAGGCTGGCCAGTCGTATCGATTTGTACGAGTTCATGGGGTCATCGTTAGAATGACGCCATAACAACCCCTCTGACGACAGTGCAGGATGCCACTTAACCGGTGTAAGGAAGATGAACCGGCAAGCTCGATCATTTGATCGGGCTTTTTTTATGCCTGCATGAATGTCTAGGCTTTCGTAGCTACGCCGAACTGGATATGATCAGCTCAGTGACCCATTAAAAAATGATTCAGCCTAAGTATGAGCATGTCGGATTCAACAGCCTCTTCAATGCCGATTTCCAAATTAAAAGGCCTTGGACCCCAGAGTGAGAAAACACTGGCCCGTATCGGTGTCCACCATGCGGACGCGTTTTTAGCACAGGATCCTTTTGAGCTCTTTGAGCAGTTGTATCACCTCGACGGTAAAGCGAACCTCAATTTACTCTATGCCATGATCGGGGCACAGCAAGGCTGCCATTGGCAAGAGGTAAAACAAACACAGCGCCTAGCGATTCTGCTTCGCTTAGAAGAAATGGGCATTGAGACCGCCTAGTCAGAACGGAAGAGATTCGCTATCCTGCGCCTTTTTAAATTTGGGGGTGCCATGTCTGATTTGCCGAATATCGTAGAAGATTGCTTAAAGCTGCCTACGCAAGATGACCTACACGTCACGGAACACGCCACACACCCACCTCGGATTTTGCTGTTATACGGCTCATTACGAACGCGCTCGTTCAGTCGTTTGGTGGTAGAAGAGTGCGCACGACTACTGGAAACCTTTGGCTGCGAAACCCGTATTTTTAATCCCTCAGGCCTTCCGTTACCAGATGATGAAGATGATACCCACCCTAAGGTTCAAGAGCTGCGTGACTTAATGGCATGGTCAGAGGGGCAGGTCTGGTGCTCCCCAGAACGTCATGGTTCGATGACGGGCATTATGAAAGCTCAGATTGACTGGGTACCGCTAAAGGTTGGTGCGGTGCGACCTACTCAAGGTAAGACACTGGCCGTGATGCAGGTGGAAGGGGGTTCTCAATCATTTAATGTGGTGAACCAACTCAGAGTACTGGGCCGCTGGATGCGTATGATCACGATCCCGAATCAATCTTCTGTGGCTAAGGCATTTCTGGAGTTTGACGAAAATGATCGAATGAAGCCGTCAGGCTATTACGATCGAATCGTAGACGTCATGGAAGAGCTAGTGAAATTCACTTTACTCACTCGCGATCGCTCTGACTATTTGGTGGATCGCTATTCCGAACGTAAAGAAAGCGCAGAAGAGTTGATGGCTAGAGTCAATCAGCGGGATTTATAAAAAACGTAAGCCGTCTTTAAAACAAAAAAGCGCAGTGAACCTCACTGCGCTTTTTTTGTGCTCAAGAGCGTACTCAAGAGCGTACTCAAGAGCGTACTCAAGAGATTACTCGATACCGACGTCGTTACCGCCGCCTTGATTGCCATCGGCTGGCGCTGGCCCTGCGATTTCTTCAGCGACGCGTAACCCTGTACGAACAGCCCCTTCCATGTAAGCGACGAATTTGTCGTCTACGTGTTCACCGGCAAAATAGACATTGCCATGTGGCTGACGGAAGGTGTTCCAGTATTTGGTCACTTCACCAGGGCCGTAGGCCGCGTAGCCGCCCATCACATATTCATCACGGTGCCATGCGTAGACGTGAGCCTTGATAAACAACTCGTCTGCACCAGGGTACATGGTATTAATTTGATCTCGCTTGTCCGCAATGATGTCCGCTTCAGGGAAATCAATTTGTGCATCGGCAAAATCACCAGACGTGTAGGTAATCATGATACCGGACTCACCTTCTTGTTGATCGGTTGCTTCCCATGTCCAGCCTACAGGCAGTTCAGAGATGGTGTCACCGCCTACGCCGTAGTCTAGCCAAAAGCGCTTGCTGTACTCTAACAATACCTTGGTGTGTGAACCGTAGTTTAGGTCGTTAGCCGCATCGACCATTTCTTGTGGTAGAGCAGGGCTGAAGCTAATTTTGGTCAGTACCGGTGCTGGCACAGTGACAATGGCCACGTCAGCCGTGAATGTTTTACCCGCAGCGGTAACAGAAACACCAGACTCGGTTTGTGTAATATCCGTCACCACATGATTGGTAAGGATGTCGCCTTTGATGTTGTCTGCGAATCCTTGGGCCATAGAAACGCCACCATTTTTGAAGCGAGCGATTTCCACTTCATTGCCACCCACTTGCTCGTATACTTTCGCTTGATGGGCCAAGAACAAGAGTGACAGCGCAGCAGGTTCATCGTACTCACCACGGATGTGGTGTTCGGCAAGCGTGCGAATGTCTGGCGATAGGTTTAGTGTGTCTAGCCATTCAGCCACGGTGGTGTTATCCAGTTGGGCTGCATTGGGTGCAGTACTTGGATCAGAGTAATCAGGGATTTCTTTTGCAAGATCGGCAAACGCATGGTGGAACGTGTCCATCTCTTTCTTTTTGTCGATGCCCAGTTCGCGTTTAAACGAACCGTATGGGAATAGTTTTCCATTTAGGTAGTAAGCACCTTCTTCGGTGTCACCCCAGTAGCCGATGTAATCAATTTCGACGCCAAACTTGTCAGCGTAATTCCACATAAGCGGGTGAACACGAACGTGATCTAAAAGTTCGCCGCCGCCTTCTGCGATTTGGCCGTTTACGAAATCCGTTTCGGTGGTGATACGGCCACCTAAGCGATCACGTGCTTCCAATACGGTCACTTCGTAACCGCGTTGTTCAAGTTCATAGGCCGCACTTAATCCGGCCAAACCAGCGCCTACGACGATGGCGTCGTTCGCCATGGCGTATTGGCCTGATGCCATTATTACCATGCCAAGCATGGTGCGTTTTATATTTTGCACAGTTTTAGTCCCTCGTGGTTTGTCATTTTTTTATCAAAATTTAAATTGAATAATCATTCGATATAACTAAATGGCATTTAGGAGGAAACAAAGTCAATATCCCCTGGCCAAAAAAGGCGAAAAAAGCAGCATTTTTTTACCGTTGTGAACACTTGCTAACACGCTATTTTGAAATTGATTAAAAAATCTTTTCAGATTAATTGGGGTAAATGAGAACCATTAATGTATCGCTGAGCTAAAATATGGGGTTCAAATGGGGAATGGGTTCAAATGTGATAAAGAAAGGTAATTAATGAGAAGGAGATTCGCGCCGTTGTGGATTTTATCGGCGCATTTAGGAGTACTTGCTCTGCACTATGGTAAGGCAAAAGCGCCTTACCGGTTTGGGGTTGTACGACTATTATTTTGATTTTTCTGCAATGGCTTTACCGCAGCAATGGCCACTAGCCCAAGCCCATTGAAAGTTAAAGCCACCGAGGTGTCCGGTGACATCCAATACCTCACCAATAAAGTAAAGCCCCTCGACCTGTTTGGCTTCAAACGTTTTAGAACTTATCTCATCCGTATTCACACCACCTAAAGTTACTTCGGCTTTTTTGTACCCCTCTGTGCCACTGGGGATAAATGACCATTTTTGAAAACGATCGGCGATGGCCTGAAGATCGGCGTGTTTATATTGTTGAAGCGGCTGGTTTAAATCCACGTCATGGCAGAACGCTTCGAGTACCCGCTCAGGAAAATGCTGCTTAATGATATTAATTAAATGCTTATTTGGACTGGTTTGTTGGTGTTGTTTGAGTTCTTCTGCAAGATCCAGCTCGGGTAAACACGTTACCGTTACCGTGTCGCCAGGTTTCCAGTATGAACTGATCTGTAATACGGCCGGGCCAGATAAACCTTTATGGGTGAACAAAATATTTTCACGGAATTCCATGCCGTTACACTCGATGCGGCTGTCTAAACTGACGCCCGACAATCCATCAAACTGCTGCTTTTCTTTTGCGTCAAACGTGAATGGCACCAACCCCGGTTGGGTGTGAATAACCGACAAACCAAATTGTTTAGCAATACGATGACCAAAGTCCGTCGCCCCCATGGTCGGGAAACTCATGGCGCCGGTGGCAATGACGAGGTGCGGTGTGGTGTAGTCCCCCTTCGACGTGGAGAGAATAAAGTCGTCTTGTTTCTCTAAACCGGTAATAGTGCAGTCCAGTTGAATGGTGACGCCCAGAGTTGCGCATCGATCCAGCAACATAGTGAGGATGGCTTCGCTTTTGTTGTCACTGAACAGTTGGCCCAGTTTTTTCTCGTGCCATGGTAGGCCTGCCTTATCCACCTCGGCAATGAAATCCCATTGGGTATAGCGCTTGAGTGCCGACTTACAGAAGTGGGGGTTTTGACTGAGATAGTTACTGGGTTCCACATACATGTTCGTGAAGTTGCAACGGCCACCACCACTGATCAAGATTTTCTTGCCCGCTTTATTAGCATGGTCGAGTACGGTAACGCTTAAGCCTTCTTCAGCCGCGCTGATGGCACACATTAAACCGGCGGCACCAGCACCGATGACAATTACAGGGGAGGAGTTCATGACACGACGCTACACAAAACAAAGGCCATATAATAGCAAACTATGGTGCTATTAACCTACTGATACAAAAATAGACTAAACAGCAACAAAACCCATGATCCACATCAGGTGGGCCTATACGTATATAAGGACAGTAGAATTAAAGCAGTGAGGTATGGGAGGTGTCGATGCGATGTGTTTACTGTAACGACCATGTGGTGGGCAAGCCCGATGTGGTGGTTGTCCAAGGCAAGGGGCCAGCCCATGAACTGTGTTTTCAGCGTTCGTTGGCTGACATGAATAAGCGTCAGTTTGCTGGTTTGGACTTGTCTAACTTACGCGAATCGACGCTGCGCGAATTACTAGACATGGTGACTATGGAATTGAACACACGTAGTGCCAATGATGAGGATATGGTCGAGCTGTTTGATTAGGTTGTTCGACAACGTTAGTTGAAATAAGCGGGTAGGTTACACAAGGGATACATTTCTTAACGCGACTCTGACTATGGTCTTAGGTTTTTCTAAATGGGAATCAGTATAATCTCGACCAGTTGATCAAGGTTTGAGGTGTCGAATGCGCTGTCCGTTTTGTGCAAAAAATGTGATCGGTGAGCGTAACATTGTGGTGATTGCTGGCGAAGGGCCGGCGCATAAAGCCTGTTACGAAAGAGAAGTGGTTGGCCAGCGTGTCTTCGGGGGAATTCATCTGCCTAGCTTGGATATGCACCAGTTAAATGAATTAAAAGAAATGCTGCTGACTGAAATCAATTCTCGCCATATTGATGATGGCGATGGAATTGAGTTGTTTGGGTAAACCCTGTTAGCGGCTACACCGTGTTGAACTGAAAGGCTCATACCCGAAAGGGGATGGGCCTTTTTTATTTACAGTTGATCTAAGACGTTCACGAGACGCGAGCCGTCTTTAAACTCTTCTTGAAATTGCACAATAAAGTTTTTGTCGATTACCACCGTGGAGGCCATCGTTGCGCTGAATAAACGCTCCAAGGAGTTATCCACATCGGAAATCACATCAAAATCTCGATAGCCGGATGACGTGCGGGATTGCTCGCTGGCGGCGATCGTACCCGATACGTAGTCTACCAATATAAAGTCCACAGAAGGATATTGTCGCTTGAACGTGTCTCGTATGTGGCTCATGTGCAGGTCGCACACTGGGCACCACATGGTGAAATAGAGCACGACGGCGTCTGCGGTTTGCAGGCGTTCACTGAGTGTGCTTTGTTGTGCATCGCTTAGAGTAAATGAGCGATCTTCTAAGGTGACGCCCACCTGTGAACGGGCAGAGGGTTCGAGTGCTTGATCCGATGGCATTAGATCTTCTTGGCAGCCACTGAGCAAAGTGATCACCAGTATCGCCCAGCACCCCGTGACGGCTTTTCGAAAAACTCCCCCCTTAAAGATTGAATACATGGCTCACCCCCATGGTTACACTCAGTGTTTTCGGATAGTTGTAGCCAGACTGGGCTTGGGTTAAACCCAGCTTCACGATCCAATCTCTCGGGCTCGTGGTGTAGCTTAGCGTGGAGCCCAAACTGGTTTTAGAGAAGCCGCTTAAGTCGTCGCGCTGACCGTCATAATAGGTGGCACCTTGTTTTAAATATTGATGACTCACCCCCAAATTAAGCATGGCTAGGCCAGGCAAAAACCAGGTGTAAGCCAGCGCAAGGCTACTGGAATGGCGCTCACCTAACTGTTTGTCGTAGGGCGTGACGGCTTGGCCATATTCTTGGTTGATCGGGCGTTCAAAATGGTAGCCGTAGCTACCTTGCCAACTGACACTCCATGGGTAAACGGTCTTTTCAATAATGGCATTCGCATCGAGGCGATAGAACCCAAGCCCGGTAATGTCGAAGCTGTTGTCCACTCTGTCGCTATAGGCGCTCACGCCTGTGGGTAAGGTCAAGCCCGTGCCAATATAGATGCTGGGCTTGAGGCTTTCCCACCCTGTGATCTTGTAAACGCACGTGACCCGCTCGAAGGCTTCGTACCAGAGGCTAATGTGTGTGTCTCCGATGGCCGTGACTTGACTGGTGTTGCCGCCGTACGTGTTTTGATTATCAACGACCGGCAAACTGGCGTTCAACTGCCATTGTTCGCCGATTCTATGGGCATAGGAAAATTGCAAACGTTGCTGTAACAGGTCACTGTTGGCAGGATCATCTTGGTGATCCCCGTCTTTCGTCCAATACCCTTCATAGGCTTCATGGGCGACGCTTAAGTCCCACATGGCATCATTAAACTTGGGCAGTATCACGCCGGAACCTGCGCCACCGCCGCAGCAGGACGCCGCAAAGGCCGGCTGGAGTGTCGTCAAACTGAAACTCAAAAAAAGACCCTGAATAAGCGGGCGAAGCGCCCGCTTATTCAGGATGGATGTGGCCCAACGGGCCTTCACTTGCTGCTCGGCGTTCATGCTCATGTCTCTTGAATGCAGGTCTATTTAGGCTTACATGCTGTGAGTCATGGCAGAGGAAGAATCGGTAAAGGTGAACACGGCGTGCTGGGTGCCGTCCCCTTGAATTTTTAATTCGTCATTAACGGTAAGGCGCACGTGGATTTCATCTGTCGTGTCGCCCGCTAAACCGAGATCGCTTGCACGAAACTGCCCGGCCGTATTCTCAACCGCCATGGCGGTGATCCAACTGGTTTCCAATTCGCAATCCACCGCGCACATTTCGACCACGATGTTTTCAATGGTGAGGTCATAGGTGCTGTCACCCATGGCACCCGAAAGCGTCAGGCCGCTTTCAATGGAGGTGTGCTTCATCATGGTTTCGCGAGCCGCGATGTACACGGTGAATTGGTTCATGGATTCACTGACATGACGGTGCTGTTTAAACAAGAAATAGCGACGCGGTGTGGTCATGTTGTTCATGCCCATAATGACATCATCAGTGCCTTGGAGAACTTGGCGATCGGCGGTGTTCATGGTCACATCCACAGGAAAAGACGCGCTCTCGCCATCAAAACTTAAAGTGAAAGACCACTGCCCCATCTCTTCACCTGAGGGCATCAAAAAGTAGGCGGTGGTGGTGAACTGCTGGTTGTCGTCTAGGTTACCCTGGGTTTTGCTCATAGGTGTGCCATGGTTCATGCCACTAACCATTTCCATTAGGGGTGCGATGGTGACGCTTTCATCGGGTAATAAACTGCCGTCTTTAGACTGTACTTCGATGTTGAAATCCGCTTGGGCGTTCTCTATGTCGCTCATGTTAACAATGGCTTGATACTGCTCGCCTAAATCGAGTGTCATTGGAAAGGCCGCTTGGGTTTCGTCTGTATCTGAACCACAGCCAACTAAAATGAAAGACAGAGTAGAAAGGGCAATCCAAGGTTTCATGCTTTGTGTACCTACGATGAGACGTTTAACTGGGTCGCATCTTACTCCAAGAGTTCCTCCCCATAGGTGTGACATATTGTCGCACCTAGTGGGCCAAACAGAGTTTCGTTGTTGTTTTATGAATGCCCAGCAGCCCTTGAAATATTTAATAACGTCGCCATATTAGGTAAATCTAATTTAAAGGAGCGAGTTTATGCACATCGTCTGCCCCCATTGTCAGGCCACCAATCGCATTCCTGAAGAGCGACTGCAGGATCAGCCAAAATGCGGAAAATGTAAGAGTGAGGTTCTCGTGAGCCATGCCATCGAGGCCAATACAGAGCTTTTTAATAAAATCGCCACCCGTTCTGACTTACCCGTGGTGGTGGATTTCTGGGCCTCTTGGTGTGGTCCTTGTCAGATGATGGCGCCGGTTTTTAACAAGGTGGCTGGCCAAATGAAAGGCAAAGCCATTTTCGTGAAAATCAACACGGAGTCAGAGCAACAGCTGGCCGCCCAGTTTGGTATTCGCAGCATCCCAACCCTCAAAATCTTTAAAGGCGGCAGCGTGATTGCGGATATGGCAGGTGCGCTGCCTGAATCACAGCTAACCGCATGGGTGCAGCAGCATGTCTAATGCACATGACTCGGTGAAAGGCGTTAAGGCCATGTTGGTGAAGATTCAGAAATGGTTAGAGCCAATTCCGTTTGGCCTGCTCACGCTCATCAGCATTTGGATGCTGATCGCACCGATTTTTCCAGAGCCTCATTTAGTGCAAAAAGCCATGTGGCTGGTGCAGGGCCAGGCATTTAAAGCCATCGACGTATTTGATGTGGTCTGGCATCTGTTTCCTAGCATTTTGTTACTCATTAAATGGCTTAAACTATCTTAGAAATCACTCTTAGGTAGTATGTTTTTCGCAGTGAGAGCGTTTACCCTAAAGCGCACCTAACATAAAAACAAAAAGAGCAAAAAATGAACACGTTCTCACGTACCGGAGTGTTGGCTTTCATCATTATGATGTGGTCAACATTGAGCTGGGGGAGTGCCGACCCTCTGGTTTCTCATCTTCAAGCCACGGCGAAAACCATGTCTGCCCTTTACATGAAAAGTTTGACCCACGGCAGTGATAAGTATCAAAGGGATGTTGAGGCTTACAAAGCAGAAGCGTCTCAAGCTTTGCAGCAATGGGTTGAATCGGGGGATAGCCAAGCAGCCAGCTTTTCGGCGAAATGGACCTCGCTAGCGCCTGTGGTGATGGTGGAATACACCGAAAAATACGAATGGGACGTGGATGAAGTAACGCGTCGCGACTTTCGAACCTATTTATCCGATCTGTTTGCTTACGCCAATGGTTTACAATCACGCTTTGAAACCACATCTTTAAAAAGCCAATGGGCCTCTGCACAAGTGGACACCATGGTGGCGAGATTTTTTGACATTTCTACCAGCTATAATGGCACCATTTCTTTGAGCCCTTTGGATGCCGAAAAAGTCAATTTGAAAGTCATCGCGGCTGAATTTCAAAACAATATGGATTACTTGGGTAAATTACAGCCTGAGCGAAAAAAATCTTTAGATAGTGCTTTATTCAAATGGCGCTTCGTAGAAGAGAGCGTGGTGAATTACAGCGATGCGAGTGCTCACTTCTTGGTGTATGCCACTACCAATAAGATTCGTCAGGCGCTTAGTCAAAACCTGCAAGTCAGCGCTAACTAAATCACTTCTTATAGGCTTTTCAGAGACTTATGCTCTGAAAGCCTCTCCTTTTGAGACATTTTCAGTCTAAGTATGCCGAATTTGTCTATGTTAAAAATGACGTTTTTCGTTAATATGTTGAGTAACCCATCACAATACTAAAATAATAGGGAACTCACATGCGAAGCATTCTCAGCATTGTGCTGGTGGTGACCCTTTCCGTGGTCGCTCACCCTGCATTTTCTAACAACTCACTCAACCAACATGTCATGGCGGTTAGTCAGTCCATGTCCGCTTTTTATATGTACAGCCTCAGTGAAGGCGATGACCGCTATAAAAAGGAATACTTATCTTATTTTGATGTGGCTGAGACCCATCTAAACGCGTTCCAAAATGAGGATGCGGTTACGGCCAATGAGCTTAAAGGGCAGTGGACCCGCCTTCGCCCCAGTTTAAAGTTTGATTATGTGGATGGCGCGGGCTTTATCATTCCTGTGGCCGTTCGTAATCAGTTTCGCAGCTATCTTAGTCACGCTTTCTCGAAACTCAATCAGTCCATGGGAGCGGAAGTCGCTTTGACAAACGAGCTGTCATTTATGTCACTTAACATCGAAGTGCTCAGTGCACGCTTCTTTGATGTGTCCAGCGCTTTATACGGCACCATGTCCATTGCCAATAACGATAACGTGATTGACCCCACCGCGATTGCCAAGCAGATTAATCTAAAACTCAGTCGAGTCGCCACCATGAACTTGCCGGAGGCCGTGAAAAAAGACCTGCGTCAGGTGAAAACTAAGTGGCAGTTTATCGAAGACACCGTGGTAAACTACAAAGACGAAGCGGCCTATCTGTTGGTTTACTTTAATAAGTCAAAAATTCATAAATTATTGGCGAATAGCCAGCAGATGATGGCCAGAGCCTAGCTAGCTTTAATCGACATTAAATAGAACTACCAAAAAATTGAAACAACACCAAAGCGACCATGTTACGGTCGCTTTTTGGTTTTAGGGGCACCGAAAACCGCTTTACAGATATTTAATGCCACTCCACAATCTTTGCACATTGTCGCGTTATCATTGCCTTACTTAGTTAAAGCAAACAGGAGTTACCCGTTATGAAACATTTAGCGATCATTGCATTTTCTTTGCTTTCAATTTCGTCTTGGGCAAATAATGATTATGCGGCGTCACAGCAAGGGCTGCCCAACATGGGTATGCAAGGGGGTCAGCCAGCGATGGGCCAAATGCAACGCCCAGACTTTTCCGTGATCGACTTAAACCAAGACGGCCAGGTGACCTTAGACGAATTCAAGCAGCATCGTATTCCACATGGTGAGCACGAAACGGTGTTCCATCACATCGACGCCAACCAAGATGGCCGCATCACCCGCGACGAGTTTGAAAACCACAAACCACCGCGCCCACCTCACATGCAACGCCCACAGTGATCGAAACCATGGGTTACACAGATTCAAACACCCAGTAGATCGTACGGCAGTGATTCATCTTGTCGCACTGAAGTACGACCTACGGTTATGGCTTGACCCGCACTGGTAGGTCGCCATTCATTGCGTCGAAAACGAAAAGATAATCGGTGAGGTTGCTACAAAGCGTTAGGGTGGGGTGAACTTTTCATCTGTAGGTCGCAATTCATTGCGTCGAAAACGAAAAGATAATCGGTGAGGTTGCTACAAAGCGTTAGGGTGGGGTGAACTTTTCACCTGTAGGTCGCAATTTATTGCGTCGAAAACGAAAAGATAATCGGTGAGGCTGCTACCAAGACCTGTGGTTCCTTGATTTCAATTTTGACCAGGTCACCAAACGGTACAGAGCGCCGATGCGTTAAGGTCCTGAAATTGTCGCACTGAAGTACGACCTAAGGATTTGGAGTGACCCGCCTCTGTACGTCGCACTGAAGTACGACCTACGGTTTTGGTTTGGTCCGTTCCAGAAAAGAAAAAACCCAGATTTCTTTCGAAATCTGGGTTTTAAAATAAGTGGTGGCTACACCGGGATTTGAACCTGGGACCCCATCATTATGAGTGATGTGCTCTAACCAACTGAGCTATGTAGCCAAAAGCGGCGCGAATTATTGCCATTTCCTCGGCTAGTGTCAAGACTAAATCTTCATTTTTTTCAATTACTTAGCCGAGCACTTGCTCTAGTGGGGCTGAAAGGCCCTGTGGGCCTTGGCTCATCTGGTCGAACTCTGTGCGCTGCGCTTGCGATACTGGCTGGGGCTTTGTTGGTTCCAGCGGCTAAAGGCATGAATGAAGGCGGCGGATTCGCTGTAGCCAAGCAGGTGGGCGATCTCATCGATGGGGGTGAGGGTGTGGCCCAGCAGGTGTTGCGCCTTACGGTTTCGGACGTCATCTAAAATGCCTTGATAGCCCAAACCTTCTTGCATCAGTCGTCGGCGTAATGTGCGCTCTGGCAGGCCTATCTGCTTGGCGGTCTCTTTTACGCTGGGAAACCTCAGTTGAAACAGTGCTAGGTACTGGCGAATTTGCTCTGTTATCGAGGAGCCAAACCCCTGTTGTACTTGCATTTGGGCAAGGCACTGTTTGTGATAAAGGGCGCAGGCCATGGCATTGGCTTGAGGAAAAGGCGCCATCATGTTTTGACTGTTTACCTCCAGTTCGCTGTGATCATGGCCGAAGCTCACAGGGCATTGAAAGTAGACTTCATAGGGTTTTGGATCGGCGGGCGGCGGCAGTGCCAGCTTAACGCCCGTCACTTCTAAGGTTTGGCCAATGATGCCTGCCATGTCCGTGAGCAACTTGTGCATGCCGGCCATGTCGCGCTCCACCAAAAAGTCGCGGGTGGCGTCCGGTAGGTGATAGGGGTGTACCTCTAAACAGGCTTTGCCCGGAGCCAGCGACAAGCTTAGGTCGCCAAATAGGTAGGTCACCTCTTGGCATTCCATGCCGAGTTGGACGGCATGGAGCGCATGTCGGCTGGTCATGAGCATCAGGCTGAAGGCACCGTACCCCGCCAGCCCAAAGCCATCGGCGGTGGCCATGCCAAGCCCTGGCTGGTTTATGAAATTGGCAAGGCTGTTGTACAGGTGCAGTTCCTGAGTTCGGGAAATAAACCCTGTGGCATCCAAATGCTCTAGGCTGACGCCGTGGTCTTGCAGGGCGTCATCCACTGGGATGCCTAGCTGTTTGAGCGAGTTGGCTGTGTATAAAAAACCGAGCAGGGATCGACTGGACATTGGCCGTAATTATCAATTTTTAGTCATAGTGGATCATAGGCGATTGAGCCTCCGCTTTCTATACTGGCCTCAATAATAAAAACAAACAGAGGTTCTTATGTCGGCTCCCTTGTTAGACGCCATCATTATCGGTACCGGATTCAGTGGCATTGGTATGGCCATTGAGTTGAAGAAATCCGGTATCCAGAATTTTAAACTGCTAGAAAAAGCCTCGTCCGTGGCGGGTACATGGCGAGAGAACACCTATCCCGGTGCCGCGTGCGACGTGCAAAGTCATTTGTACAGTTTTTCGTTTGCGCCCAATACCCAGTGGAGCAAGGTCTACAGTGGCTGGCGCGAGATTCGCGATTACTTGGTCAGGGTGTTTGAAGAGCATGAACTGGCCGGTCACACCCAGTTTAACGCCACCATGGTGGCGGCGGACTATCTAGACGATGAGCAATGCTGGCAGGTGACGTTAAGCGATGGCCGTACACACAAAGGGAGAAACTTAATTTTAGGCACTGGACCACTGCATGTGCCCAGCATTCCAAACTTACCCGGCTTGGCCGATTTCAAAGGCGAGGTGATGCACAGTGCCCAATGGCGACACGATGTGGCTATTCAAAATAAACAGGTGGTGAGCATCGGTACCGGTGGCAGCGCCATACAATATGTGCCTGAGATCGCGAAAATCGCCAAACGTCTTACCGTATTTCAGCGTACGGCCGCATGGGTGATGCCCAGAAATGAGCGCCGCTACTGGGGGCTCGAAAAGTGGTTGTTCCGCCATGTTCCGGGCTGGCGGGCGGCGTATCGCAGTCTGTTGTACTGGCTAAATGAATCTCGGGTTTTATTCATGTTGAAACCTAAGGCGGCGGCCATTGGCGGCTTCGTGGCGAAGATGCATCTGTATCGTCAGGTGAAGAACCCCATTTTGAGAAAAAAGCTGCTGCCCGATTACACCATCGGCTGTAAGCGGGTGCTGATCAGCAATCAGTACTTTCCTACGTTTAATCGTGAAAACGTGGATTTAATTACCCATGGCTTCGATCGCTTTGTGGAAGATGGCATCATCGACAGCAAAGGGCGACACATTCCGGCGGATGTGGTGGTGTTGGGGACTGGCTTTGTAGCCGACCCCGCACAGTATTTGAAAGCCTTGCCGATTCGCGCCCATGGCAAAACTCTGGTGGAGTCGTGGCAAGACACGGGCGCCGAATCGTATTTGGGTATCAGCGTGGCGGGCTTTCCTAACCTGTTTCAAATGGTGGGGCCAAATACTGGCCTTGGGCATAATAGCATGGTGTACATGATCGAAAGCCAATGCCGTTATATCGCCGATGCCCTAAAGCAACAGGCCCAGAAGCAGAGCAGTTTAGATCTTAAACCTGAGGTGCAATCACGCTACAACGCCGATATTCAGCAGCGATTGGCGAAGACAGTGTGGCAGAGTGGGTGTTCGAGCTGGTACAAGCGGGACGATGGCAAAAACTTTACGTTGTGGCCGGGCACCACGTTTTCGTATCGTGCGCGCACCAAGCGCATTGATCCGGCATGCTATGAGTGGCAGCCTTACCCGCTGGCCGCTGAGGCTCAGACACCGGATTCAGTGAAACAAGCTGTGAACCAATAACAATAAGAAAGAAGGAATAAACAATGGCAACAAAAGGTATTTCTAAGCGTTGGATTGCCGTCGTCGCGCTGGCGTTGGTGATCGGCGGCTATGGTGTGGCCGGTACGTTCTATAAACAGGCCCTTTACGATGGTGCCATGGGGCTTGAAGCCAGTTTGTCTGGGCTAGAAGAAAAGCAGGTGGACATTTCGATCGGTAACATCAGCTACTACGATAATGGTCAGGTGGATAAACCGAAAGTGCTCTTGGTTCATGGCTTTGCTGCCTATAAAGAAAACTGGGTGCGGTTTGCACGATCGTTTAAAGATCAATACCACGTGGTGGCGGTGGACTTGCCGGGGCACGGCAAAAGCGTCAGCGACATTCAGCTGGATTATTCTCTGACGAATCAGGTGGCTTGGTTGCATGAGTTTATTCAGAAGATGGGTTGGGCTCAGTTTCACATGGCGGGTAACTCCATGGGTGGGGCGATTACGGCGGTGTATGCGGCGACTCATCCTGAACAAATATTAACGGCCACCTTGCTTGACCCAGCCGGTGTGCATAAATATCGCTCGGTGATGCAAGACCTGATTGATGAAGGCCGTAATCCCTTGGTGGTGAACAACCACGACGACTTTAAGCGCCTCATGGATTTTGCGTTGGAGCAACCGCCGTTTATCCCTTGGCCTATTACGGTGGTGAGTGCGGAGCGGGCCCAGGCGTTGAAGCCGGTCCATGATAAATTGTGGTTTGATATGTCTCGCGAACAAGATTCAGGTTTCCAAGACTTACTGCCTAAGATTCAGGCACCGACCTTGGTGCAATGGGGTGATCAGGATCGGGTGCTGAATTACAAGAACGCCGAAGTATTTAAAGCCTTGATTCCCAATGCTCAGGTACACATTTGGCCCAACATAGGTCATGCCCCCATGATCGAAATCCCCTCTGACAGTGCCGAACTCATGTTGTCTCACTTGGCGGGGCGCTTGTCTAATGTGGCTAGCGTTGCTGAGTAAACCCTTTGGACTGGCTTAAATGCGCCAGTCTTTTTTGTTTTTATACTTTTGGCCTTAAAAAAGTACGACTTTTGTCATAGACCAAAACGGTTATCCTGATACTATTGAGCCTTTGGTCAGCAGTTTGTACAGGTGGTTTTTGGCCATGCAAGTCCTTCCAAGCTCAGAATATCGTCAAGAAGCCATGCAGCGATTGGTTCGCGGTGTGACGTTTTTTAAAGACATCGCCAAGCTCGATCCCGATCAGTTCGAGTTGTTGCTCAGTGTGTGTCAGTTTGTGCACGCCGATGCCGGTGAGGTGGTCCTCGAAAAAGGCGCTGACGCCAGTACCTTGTATTTCCTTCTTAAAGGGCAGATGGCTGTGCTGAACGAAGGCGAAACCAGCCTGAATGTGATTCACCCGGGTGAAGTCTTCGGCACACTGTCCATGGTCACTGGGCGTGGCCGCAGTGCCACTGTGCGTGCAGAATCTGATGTTATGCTCATGGGTATTGATTTTAGGCATTTCAACGACGTGAACGATTTCAGTATGTTCACCCTAGAGACCAAGCTAGTAGCTTACCGCATGGTGGTGCACAACATTCGTTGGAATCTCGAACTGAATCGTATGAAAGATCCTTCGCACCCTTTAAATCCTAAAATCCTCAAACTGCCGATTTACTCTGGGGCGCGTGGAGGTAAAGAAGAGCTGACGTTCTTGTATGAGCAATCCCGCGCGCTGGCGGAATTGTTAGTCGAATGGAATGATTCACTTCAAGAGGAGGGCGCGTAGGTCGCCCTTTCATCTCTTATCTGCTGTGGTTGTTAGGCTGGGCCGCACTCAGCTCGTTTAAGCGAAGTGGGTGTTGGACTCGTCCAATATTTGTTGAAAACTCACCACTCGGTTGCGGCCCATTTTCTTGGCGTGATAGAGCGCTTGGTCAGCTTGATCAATAAACTCAACGAAACTGGTGTGGTTGTTGGGTACGATGCTATTTACACCAATGCTGGTGGTGAGGCGCAAAGTATTGTCTCCCATTTCCAGGGGCACTTCTTCAAGATGCTGGCGGATAGATTCGGCTAACACCAGAGCGTCATCGTGACTGGTGGCCGGTAAAATAATCGCAAATTCTTCACCGCCGTATCGGGCAATTTTGTCGGTTTTGCGTTTTGCTCGTTCACTGAATATTTTGGCTGCATGGCATAGGGCCTTATCACCGATCAAGTGCCCGTAATCGTCGTTCACTTTTTTGAAGTGGTCTATGTCTAAAAACAGCAACGACAAGGTAGACTGAGAACGGGATGCTTCTTCCCATTGCATGTCCATGGCGTTATCAAAAAACTGACGATTGTAGATGCCGGTTAAGGTGTCTGTGATGTTCAGTTTTTCAAGTTTCTTTTGCTGATCTTTTAACTTGGTTTCTATGTGAAACGCGCGCTGATACTCAGAATAGAAGCGGCGACCCATGAAAATGTAATACCCCCAAAGCAACAAAAACAAAGGCATTAGGTAATCAAATTTGGCGTTTAGGGCGCTGGCGAATATGCCGGGCATCACCAAGATCACAATATAAATCTGCGTGAAAATAGGCTTGGGCGTTAAGCTGGCAACGGCACCACTGACCAGTCCTACCGTGATGATGGCCGTGGTCAGCACCTGATCATCAAACCTAGGTATGAGCAACATGGTGGTGAACAGTGCAGACAAGATGATGGCGTGAGAATAGGCTAGGCCAAACATGGTGGTGCGCCATAGTTTGGTGTGTTTCTCGTAAACACGGCCCGTAAAAAACGCATGAATTAAACGCAACGCGCTCACCAAAATAAAGGCACCGCTAAATAAGTTGCTGATGAACGGTTCGCGTAAATAGAAATCGGTGACCCAAGAGATAACCGGCCACGCTAAAGCATACACCAGCACACCCGGTAGGGAGCGACGTAAGAAATCGATGTCCGTGCGTTTAATTAAACGTGGGTCCATACGGCCAGTAGTCCAAGATTTTTTGTTATCGTTATGTCTTATTGTGAATGACGATTGTGCAGCAAATATGGAAACAAGGTTGCGATATCGTTTTCACTTAAGGTTTCCATTCGTTTTATGTTGTTATCTGGAATGGATTCCGGGTTTGGGTATTTTGCTAATACCTCTTCCAATGACGCTTCTCGAATCAAATGCAGAATAGGAAACGGCGACCGGTTGGTTAAGTTTTCTCTATCTTGCGGTTGAGTATCAGCGAATTGGTAATCAGGGTGGAAGCTCGCGATTTGATACGTGCCTTCCCATCCGCTTTGCTCAATGACCCATTGGGCTTGATCTAAAAAGTCATTGTATTCATCAAAGTCTTCCAGCACATTTTCGAGCACGATGATCGTGGTTTCTCGCTGCGCGGGTGACATTGCATCAAGCTCTGTTAGCGCTTGCACTAGGTGAGGGACGAGCTGTTCTAAATCGCCGCTAAACAGATCAATATGGATTTGATTCTGTCGTCTGGGCTTGCTAGCAAACGGACAAAGATTGAGTCCGATTACTACCTGATCTAGCCAGTGTTCGACCTGGATAAGTGCGTTAGATGCTGTCATTCGTCTTCTCTTAAGGTGCCATTGTACCAATATTCACCCTCGTCCCTAGGGATATTATGTAATGTTTAGTTACAAAATGACTCAAAACGTCCATTTTATAGCCTTAAAGATACTAAGGGAAAACTTAATTCGGTGATGGAAACTTCTATAGTTAACTGTGGGGCAGTGTTTTAGGAGTAGAGCAATGGAAAAGGTGCTCAGTAAGATTATCACCAGTGTGTCGAATAACTATGGCAAGGCGTTTTTTGATGAGATTACGCTTCAGCTGCATGAGGCTATTCAGGCAGATTACACCTTTATTGCTCGGTTAAATATTGAGCAATACGAGTCGACCACCCTCTCACTGGTGGCGGGCGGTCAAATTGTGGATAACATGAGCTACAGCCTAGAACACACTCCCTGCGCCAATGTGGCCGATGACAGCGTTTGCTGTTACCCCAACGCCATCGTCTCTTACTTTCCTAAGGATCAATTGCTCATCGACATGGGCATAGAAGGCTACATTGGCTCGCCGCTACACGACAGTCATGGCAAGGTTATGGGGCTGACTGTGGCACTCTATAAACAGCCAATAGAAAACCCCGAGTTTATTGAAAGCTTGTTTTCCATATTCTCTGGGCGCATCTCCGCTGAAATTGAACGCATGGAATACGAGCTGGAGCTAGAAGAAAAAGTACGTCAACGTACCGAATACCTTGAAGACGCCATGGACAGCTTAAAACGCACTCAAGCTCAGCTGATTCAACAAGAAAAGCTAGCCAGCTTAGGGGGCGTGGTGGCGGGCGTGGCCCATGAAATTAATACCCCGTTGGGTATCGCGAAAACCGGTACCAGCTTCCATGCCGATTTATTAGCCAAGGTGACACAGCAGTTCGAGGATAAGTCGCTGACGGCCTCAGCCATGGCGGATTACCTTAAACAAGGGATGGATGCTGTGACCACGGTGGTCATGAATCTTGAGCGGGCAGTGGATCTCATTCAAACCTTTAAGCACGCTGCCGTCGATCGAGTGAACCAAGAGCGCTTGTCACACAATTTAAAGGAGCTCGTTGAACGGGTGGTGATGACCATGCGTGCTGAGTTAAATCGCTGCCAGGTAGACGTTCATGTCGATGTTCCGAATGACATTCAAATCGTGACACTCGGAAGTGACCTGGGTCAGGTGCTAAGCAACCTCCTCATGAACGCCTGTGTTCACGGCTTCGAGCATTTGGACTCTGGTGAAATTTGGGTATCTGCTTCACGCCAAGGGGATAGGGTGACTCTGTCGGTAAGAGATAACGGGGCAGGGGTCGAGCCTAGTATCCGTGATCGCGTGTTTGATCCGTTCGTCACCACTCGTCGCCACCAAGGCAGTACCGGCTTGGGAATGAACATTGTGCACAACCTCGTGAGCCAGAGTTTGCAAGGTAAGATTGCGTTAAATTGCCCTCGCTCTGGTGGCACTGAATGGACAATGGAGCTGCCATTGGAATTGAACGAAAAAGATCAACACGCAGCGTAAGCCTTTCAACGCCATGTCGATTAAGACATGGCCTCGCAGTACTCTAGCCAGCGCTGTATGCCCGCGCTGATGTGCTTTTTTTTGTGCAAAATAAAATACAGGGTCCGGTGAAAATCACGGTGCGGCATGGGCAGTTCGACCAATGTGCCTTGTGCAAAATCGTCTTCTAGTGTGATTCGAGATAAACACCCCAGACCTAATTGTGACAACACGGCTCGCTTGATGGCCTCGGTATGTTGCAGTTCGAGCGAAATATGAATCTGCGGCAATATCCCATGCATGGCGCGATCGAAGGCTTGGCGAGTGCCTGAGCCCGCTTCTCTCAGAACCCAAGCGTGAGAGAGCACGTCTTCATCGCTGATGGCGGCTTTGCCCGCTAAGGGGTGCTCGGGAGAGCAAAACACACATAAATCATCGTTACGCCACGGCATGATGTTTAATTCAGGGTGTTGGATCTCGCCCTCAATCATGCCGATGTCGATGTCGTAGTTTAAGACTTGTTGCATGATCTGTTGGGTGTTGGCGACACCCAGGCTGACTTCTGCATCTGGGTGGTCTTTCATCAACTGGCTGAGTACCGTAACGGCCATGTAGTTGCCCACGGTGAGGGTGGCACCGACTTTAACTGGCCCAGCGTCCTTGTGTTGCATCAGCGCCTGCTCCACCTCTTTTGCTTGTTCGAGCAGGGCTTCGGCACGGGCGCGAATCAGACGACCCTGTTCATTCAATTGCAAGCGTTTACCGACGCGATCGAACAACAGAATATCGAATTGCTGTTCTAACTCTTTGAGTGCACTGCTCGCGGCGCTTTGGCTCATGGCCAAGCTGTCGGCGGCTTTAGAGATGTTTTGAAAGTGGGCCGTGGCCAAGAACACTTCCAGTTGGCGCAGGCTAAACCTCATGGTGTGACACCTCCGTCCGCTTGAATGAGTTCTAAGCTTTCTTCGGCGAAACCGGCACCGGCTTCCGCAAAGTAGTTGAAGACGTTGTCCACACCAAAATCCAACAACTGTTGGCGCTCATCCTCATATCGCGCGATGGCCGCAATATGGCCTTTGAATCCACGTAATTTCAGCTGGTCGGTGATGTCTTTAATGTCGCTGACAGAAGGCATCGCCAGCATGACCAACTTAATGTGCCACAGCTCTCGGGTTTCCCAAAAGTCGGCATCCTCGGCATCGCCTAAAATCACATGACGTCCAGCGCCCTGATGACGACGAACTTTATCCACATCCGATTCCACGCCCCATACGCGATCACCAAGCTGTGCATGCAGCACATCGTAAGACGAGCGGCCCACACGGCCCATACCGATGATCAGGATCTCGGCTTTCTTCAGTTGTTCTAGGTAAGCCGGTTTGGGTTGCGGACGCTCGAAATGTTTCACGTAGCGACGCATATGGGCATAAGCCCGGTGGGCGTATTCGTAAAAGACACTGGTGTAGATGAAACTGATACTGACACCGATGGCAATGATCACCAGCCATTCTTTTGAAAGCCAACCATTGGCAACGCAAAGAGCCGCAACGATTAAACCAAACTCACTGTAATTGGTTAAAATCATCGACCCTAGAAACATGCTACGTCCAGGTGCGCGCAGCGCTGCCAGTAGGTGGAACAGCAAAATCCCTTTGATGGCCAGGATCAAACTGACACCGAGTACAGGCAATATCATGTCGACGGTGGGCAGGGCGGTGAAGCCAATGTTTAAAAAGAATCCAATTAAAAAGATGTCTTTAAAACTCAGTAAGCTTTTAGCGAGTTCCACAGACTTGGCATGCTTACTGAGTATCAAACCCATAACGAGCGCGCCTAAATCCCCTTTTAGGTTCACTAAGTTAAATAATTCGTAGCCACCCAAGGCCAAAAAGAAGCCAATGAGGGGCAGTAATTCACCGTGACCCGACTTGGTTAAAACCTGCCCGATAAGATGGCGGCCTGGCCATAGCAAAATGAGGCCCAATGCATACCAACTAGGAATCTTGCCAGTGGCTAACACCAAAAAGCCCACCGCTACGATGTCTTGCATCACCAGAATGCCCACGGCTAACTTGCCGTGGCGGGTTTTGATTTCAGATTTTTCTTCCAAGAGTTTCACGACACAAACGGTGCTCGAAAAGCTAAGAGCAAACGCGATCAACAATAAGGCCGGCCAATCGAGCCCTTCAATATGGCTGATGCCAATCCAAGCTAAGAACTTTAAAAGCAAGGTGCCGACCAGCGTCCAAGAGAGCATGTGTAAGCTGGTGCCTGCCCAAACCGTGGGTTTGAGTAGTGTGTTGAAATTGATTTTCAAACCGATGGTAAACAGCATCAAGGTGATGCCAAGATTGGCGAGCGTGGTGAGGTTCTCATGGGGCTCTACGCCGGAAGCATGTAATCCAAAACCGGCAATCAGGTAGCCGATGAGCGGTGGGAGGTTGGCTTGCTTAGCGATGAAACCACAGGCAAAGGCAATGAGAATCCAAATGAAGTCCATAACGGTCCTTGGCAGAGCCACATAGGTGCGCGCTGGGCGCGGGGCTGAGTTTAATTCCTGAAGTTTAGCGGAATCTCTATATTTATCAATTCGATAACTTAAAGAAAAATTATCGGTTTTACGAATATAAGGTTAAGGACTAGTCTGACTACAGTTAAGTCAGGGAGGCCCATATGAAAGGCTTTAATACAGAAACGGTGACCAGTGTACACCATTGGAACGACAGTTTGTTCAGCTTTAAAGTCACGCGCGATGCGGGGCTAAGATTCAAGAATGGCCATTTTATTATGATTGGCTTGCAAGTTGAAGATCGCCCTTTAATGCGTGCCTACAGTATCGCCAGCGCGAACTATGAAGAAGAACTGGAGTTCTTTTCCATTAAGGTGCAAGACGGCCCATTGACCAGTCGTCTACAAAAGATTCAGCCAGGCGATGAAATCCTGATCAGCAAAAAGCCGACGGGGACGTTATTAGTGGATGATCTGTTACCGGGTAAGCATCTGTATTTACTGAGTACCGGAACCGGTTTAGCGCCGTTTTTGAGCATCATTCGTGATCCATATACTTATGAAAAGTTCGACAAGGTGATACTGACACACGGTGTTCGTTATAAAGACGAGCTAGCCTATCAAGACTTGATTAGAGAGCACCTGCCAGAAGACGAATATTTAGGGGAATTGGTCAAAGAAAAGTTAGTGTATTACCCCACTGTCACCCGTGAAGAATATGAAAACACGGGGCGTTTAACTCAGTTGATGGAAACGGGAAAACTGTTCGAAGACTTGGGCCTGCCCGAACCAAACAAGCAGGATGACCGCTTCATGATTTGCGGCAGCCCCAGCATGCTGAAAGATCTTACGAGCATTTTGGATAATCAAGGCTTTGAGGAAACACGCCAAGGCGAGCTAGCCGAATACGTGATTGAACGGGCGTTCGTAGAATAGTCCATTGGACTTGATTGCCCAGTGACTAGTCGCTGGGCATGATCTTTTCTAAATGAAAGCACAACGTTTCGAACTGCATCTGCCATAACGCCTTACGTTGTGTTGTGGATAACTCAACTAGGTTGGCCCCAATCCCATCTTCCAGCGCCAACATGAATAAACAAAGGTTTTTTTGTTGTTTGATAGGCGCTACACAACCTAATCGCTTTAACTGGCGCAGATAAAACTGTGTAACAAATTTTTGGTGAAACTCATCTAGGCGAGAAAAGTCGGGTAATAAATCCCAAAGCCCATGAAGAGAAATAAAGTGAGCACTGTAAGATGCATCTGCGGTGACGTTTTGATGAATCATTGCAAAGTAGTCTCGCCAAGATAGATCTTGAAAGCATTCCTGCTCGAATGAGACACACTTTTCCCTTAGCCCCAGCAGCCAATCGTCGGCCAATTTATACAGAATGGATTCTTTATTCGGGAAAAATTCATATAAAGATTTGATATCAATTTGAGCGCGTTCTGCGATGAGATTGGTATTCACCGCTTGATAGCCTTGTTCGCGAACCAGGCTCGCAGTGGTATCCAATATGTTAGCTAGCAGTGCTTGAGTCCGCTTTTGCTTTGGCTCTTTACGCAATTGTAGATGGCTAGGAACGGGTAACGTAATCACATGATTCTCCTCAGGCGCTCATCATACCACGGCTTTTGCATAGGCGGGTACGATGCCCCCTAGTGAATCATTGGCACGATATGGCCAGTTTTTGATAAGGCTCTTTTATCATAAATTACAGTAATTACTGAAAAAAAGATTGCTCATTGGGTTTTTGTTGGTGTAGCTTAATTACAGTTAATACTGAAAAAAGAGAGTGAGTGATGAAAAAAGCAATATTGGCAAGTGCCGTACTGGCTGCCCTAGCAGGCTGTGGCAGTGATGATGAATCCTCTGGCGCCGACTTGGTGTTTGAAAATGGTTACATCTACACCTCTGACGATGCTCAAACGGTTGTTGAAGCGGTGGCCATCAAAAATGGCAATATTATTTTTGTGGGTGATAACGAAGGGGTTCAAGCCTATACCGATGGCGACACCAGGGTGGTGGACCTTGAAGGCAAGATGATGCTGCCGGGTCTACATGACGTGCACATTCATCCAACCGGTATTGTTGATGTGGATATGTGTGACCTGGGCATGACCCCCATGGATCTAGATGCACTGGTCAGCGCGTTAGAGCTGTGTAAAACCACCTATCAGTATGCAGAAGGCGAAATGATTTTAGCCTTGAGCTGGAACTCTTATGAAGGCAACGATGCCACTGAAAATTACGCCAATCTGATTCAAGCCTTAGATGCGGTGTCAACGACTCAGGCGGTCTATCTTCAAGGGCCAGATGGTCACAGCGGTGCAGCAAACTCATACGCGCTTAGTCAGGTTAAAAACGGCGCTGATGAAGCGGTCGGCATAACCAAGACCACACTCGCCAACGAATTCAGTGACTATGCCGCGTTTGTCGGCGTGGATGCGCAAGGAAATCCGAACGGCTACCTTACAGAATCGGCTATGCATTTAGCGGGTGTGCCTGATTTTCTTTACCCGTTGCGTGAAAACCCACAAGAGCTGCCTAAGATTCCCGAGAAATTAAACAAATACGGTATCACCTCTGTGCAAGATGCCTGGACCGGCCCTGAACAATTAGAGCTTTATAAAATGTTGGCCGACGACGGACAGATGACGTTTCGCTTAACCGCGGCGCAAGCTTATGACGTGAGTGATCATTTGGGTGACAACGCCATCGATTACGCGGGTCTAGTAGCGCAAATCGAAGACACGCGCGATAGCTTGGCAGGTTATCCTTACATGAAGGCGGATAGCGTTAAAATCATGGTGGATGGCGTGCAAGAGGGGAATATTTATGAGAACCCACCGACACTGCCAACGTCTGTAATGTTGTCGGATTACAAGCAACCTATTCTTGATCTTTCACAACTAGATCAGGGTGAGATCTCACTTTCTGGTTACGTAGATACCAGCAGCGAGGAGTGCGTAGCAGTACGCGCTAACCCCGCCAACTACGATGAATTAAGCGAGATTCAAGCTTACCAAACTGAGTTTGGATATTACCCAGCGCAGTGCGCGAAGGAAGCGGGCGAGCTATTGGCGGCCGACAGCAACAGTCTGCTGATTAAAGGGCAAGGGGTGAGCACCCAGACGTTCTTGAATCGTTTTGTCACGGAACTGGATAGCGCAGGCCTCACGGTTCATATGCATGCCGTGGGCGATGGTTCTACTCGTGCTGCCATCGATGCCATTGAACAAGCTAAGGCGGCGAACCCCGAAAGCGAATTGCCCCATGCCATTGCGCATATGCAAGTGGTTCACCCAGAGGATCAACAGCGTTTAGGGGACCTTGGCGTCTATTTGGCCTTCACTTACGGTTGGGCCATTCCTGGTTACGAATATGATTTAAGTGTGATGCCGTTCCTCGATGAGCTAGCCGATCTAAGCCCAGCGTCACTTTACAACCCAGATAACTATTACATGCAAGCGGTTTACCCAACGAAAACGGCGAAGGACGCGGGCGGCGTGTTGGTCGCAGGCAGTGACGCCCCTGTGGATACACGTGAGCCAGTGCCTTTCGTTCACATGGCAACCGGGATTACCCGAAATGACTTCGTGGGTGAGGATCTTGTCACGTTAAACGAAAACCAAGTCCTAACGATTCATGATGTACTGCAGGCGTATACCATCAATGGTGCGAAAGCGCTGAATCAGGAGGATATCGTTGGCTCTATCGAAGTTGGCAAGCGCGCGGACCTGATCGTCATCGACCGCAACGTGGTGGCCCTAGCAGAGAGCGAAGACCCTGAAGCGATCTATGGCATTTACGATACACAGGTTCTGACCACCTTGTTCGACGGCAAAGTCGTCTACAACGTGGCCGAGGCGAACAATGAGTAAGTCCAGGTGGACAATGATGGTGGTGGCCCTCGCGGCCATCATTCTGAGCTATGAGTGGTATGCTCAAGAGAAGGGCGGACAGCGGCTAAAATTGCATGAACTCGCCAAAGACATTGAGCGAGACCCCGTGCCAGTGATCGATAAGGTCAAAGGCCTAGCGCCACCCAAATTGGGTGAGCATGATCACCATCATTAATGTGGGTAAAACGGCTGGAGCACTAACGGCTAGGGGCCTGACTCTGCTAAACTTCACACAAACCGATTCATGAGTATGTGTTTAGTGTTCCAGCAACTTAATCTTCTTCCTAAGATACAAAAGGCCGTTGATGAGCTTGGCTTCGAGAAGCCAACCGATGTCCAGCAACAGGCCATTCCAGCGGCTCTAGAGAAAAACGATCTATTGGTCTGCGCAAGAACCGGTAGTGGTAAGACGGCTGCCTTCGTTTTGCCTTTGCTGCAACATCTGATGACGAAACCAGCTCCTAACTCGGGTACCCGAGCCCTGATTCTTGTGCCCACTCGAGAGCTGGCTAAGCAAACCCTCAAACAATGTGAAAACTTCGCCAAGTTTACCGGTATAGGTGCCGGTATGATCAGTGGGGGTCAGGAGTTCAAATTTCAGCAAGCACTGTTTCGTAAGAACCCTGAAATCATTGTGGCGACGCCGGGACGATTAGTAGACCACCTCACAAAATCGAAGCAGTTATTGCAAGACGTTGAAGTGCTGGTGCTCGATGAAGCGGATCGCATGCTCGACATGGGCTTCGAAGAAGACATGATGGCCATCGCTAACGCCTGCCAATTGAAGCGGAACCCGATCACCTGGCTCTTTTCCGCGACGCTTCAAGGCCAACGCATTGGCGGTGTCTCGAAACAATTGTTGAATGAGCCCGTGTCCATCACAGTGGATAACTTTCGCTCTGAGCACGATAACATTAGCCAACACTATATGCTGGCGGATGATGACAAGCACAAAGAGCGTTTGCTGACATGGCTGCTGAGTAAGCAAGAGTATCGACAGGCAATTATTTTCTGTAACACCATTGCTCGAACCCAGAGCCTGACGCATTTTCTTGCCTACCACAATATTGAGGCGGCCTGCATCCATGGCGATATGAGCCAAGACGAGCGTAACCACGTCATGAATCGAGTCAAGCAGGGGCATGTGAATGTGCTGGTTGCCACTGACGTCGCCGCGCGCGGTCTCGATGTAAAGGCCATAGACCTAGTAGTGAATTTTGAAATGGCTCGTAGTGGCGATGATTATGTTCACCGTATCGGTCGTACCGGCCGTGCCGATCAATCGGGTATGGCGGTGTCCCTGATCGATGCAACGGAGTGGAACCTAAAAGCGACGATTGAACGTTACCTGCGTGTCGAAATGGCGTTGATCTACGAAAAATCTTTGGCGGGCAAGTATAAAGGTCCAAAGAAAGTGAAAAGCAATGGTAAATCCTTTGGTTCAAAGACCAAGAAAAACAAAGCAGCCGGAGCAAAGGGCAAAGATAAAAAAGCGGCTGCAAAACCGAAGAAGCCGAAAGTGCAAAAGCCGAAAACCAAACGGGAAGATGGCGCCAGTGACAATCGTGGCGGCAGTCGCATTAAGCGTGATAGCGTTTGGGGTGATGGTACGGCTCCATTTAAACCTAAAAAGAAAACCTCTGAGTAAACACCTGTGCGGTGAAGCGATTAAAGGCTTCACCGCACCCATACTTTCCTCCTAAATTCGTCAAACAAATGCGAACAATGTTTGCACGCTTATTCGCATCTGATGCGTTTTTCCTCGTTTTCGTTTGGAATGGCCAAACCTCACCTATTGAACAAGTGTTCGTTTTTTCATGATGGTCGCGCCCTCGTTGGGGGTGTTTGTCTCATTCATTAGAAAAATAAAAGAGAGAGCCATGAAAATTAAGCACTTGCCCATAGGCGTATTGGCATGTGCTGCCTTGCTGTCAGAGGGAGCACGGGCGGACACCGAACAGGCGGTCCACGAATTAGCCCAAGGCTGTTATGCCATTCAATCCACCGTAAACGGTGACTATTTAAAAAAATTCCATAAAGGCGGCGTCATTGATGACGGTCTTAGCTATCGCTTTGAAGACGTGTCGGTGGACCAAGCCACACACTTCTTCTTTAAACCCACCATGTTTAAGCATTTCTTGCTAACGGATAAAGACGGCCGCTATTTAGCGAGTCACTTGCCAGCCGAAGTCAGCGCTGGTCGTTATGCGGGTGAATACGCTGAGTGGGAAATCACTGCAAAAGACGATGAAAATGGCGGTTATGTATTTAAGTTCCGTGGTACCGGTTTAGACAGAGGACTTAAGCACAATTATACCGACGGTGGCTTGTATTTCTTTGATCTGTTGAATCCAGGTAATGACAACAGTGAAAAGAAATTCAAGCTGGTCGCACAAAATGACTGTACCCCCTTCCCAGAAATTACCACCAACGTGCAAGGTGATGTTGCGAACCTGAAGGGCGATGTCAACGATCCTATTCGAGGCTGGGTTGACCCTCACACCCACATTACGTCTTACGAATTCATGGGCGGAAAGTTCATGCACGGCGACCCGTTCCACCGCTGGGGCGTGGAGTCGGCATTGAATGACTCTAAAGAAATTCATGGACCAAATGGTTCGCTGGATTTAATCGGTAACATATACGCCTATAACGATGTAAACCATAGGTATAATACTGAGGGTTGGCCGAACTTCCCTGATTGGCCTGCGTATAACAACTTGAGTCACATGGGCTACTACTACAAATGGATGGAGCGGGCCTACCTTTCTGGTTTAAGAATGGTGACGGCGGCCATTGTAGAAAACGAAGTACTTTGTTGGGCACAAAGCACCATTAACCCTGAAAGCTGGGTGAACCCAAACAGCTGTAACATCATGGACAGCATTCGTTTACAAGTTCAACGCTTGAACGAAATGCAGGATTACATTGATGCGCAAAGCGGTGGGCCGGGCAAAGGCTGGTTCCGTTTAGTGCGTACCCCAGCACAAGCTCGTGAAGTGATCGCCGATGGTAAGCTTGCGGTTGTCATGGGTGTCGAGGCGTCTGAAACGTTTGATTGCGGCATTAAAGATCAATGTAATCGCAACGACGTTGAAAACAAGCTCAACGAGTTGTATGACCTAGGTATTCGTACTATATACCCAACCCATAAGTTCGATAACCAACTAGGTGGCAGCCGAGTTGAAAATGGTTTTATCAATGTGGGTGAATTCTTGTCGACGGGTCGTTTCTTTGAAACGGAAGAATGTGACGCCCATACTCATGGTGCACAATTTGATAGTGGCTTCCCGCTATTGGGTGACGTTCCCTTCGTAAGCGATATTCTTGATATCATTGGTCTAAATCCTCAATACGATGAAACCATCGAACACTGTAACCAGCATGGTTTAAGTGGGTTGGGTGTGTATTTAGTGAACCGTATGATCGATAAAAAAATGATGATCGAGCTAGATCACCTAAGTGCGAAAAGTGCGGGCGAAGTGATGGATATTGTGGAAGCACGTCAATATCCAGGTGTGATCACCTCTCACAGTTGGATGAACTCAGGCAAAAACGGTGATCTTCATGGCAACACACGTCGTCTACTTGAAGCCGGTGGTTTTGCTGCGCCTTACAACGGCAATGCCAATGATATGGAATGGAAAGTCGGTCGTTATCTCGATATCGTTGAGCAAACCCCTTACTTAAATGGTGTGGGTATTGGTTCTGATATGAGTGGTTTAGGTGGACAGGCGTCTCCTCGCGGGAATGCGGATGTGGACCCCCTAACCTATCCATTCACCAACGAATTTGGCTTCACGTTTGATAAGCAAGTATCGGGTAATCGAGTTTTTGATTTGAACGCCGATGGTATCGCGCACTATGGCTTACTAGGTGATCAAATCGAAGACATGCGTCAGCGCAATTCGAATCGTGTGTATGAAGCGGTGATGAACTCCGCAGAAGCATTTGTGCAAATGTGGGAGCGTACAGAAGCCGCCCCCACCACTAAGTATCATGACCCCCTTGAAAGCTTTGTGAAAATCTTTAACCGCGAAGCCAACAAATGTATGGATATTCCGGGTGAAGATAACAATCTAGTAAACGGTGCCAACGTGCAGCTGTACACGTGTATGGATAATTCATATGACCAACATTGGATTTGGAACAAAGAGCGTGAAATGTTCGAAAACCGAGCGGATCGCAGCAAGTGCTTAGATAACCGTGGACAAGCCTACAATGGTGGCGAAGTGGTGATCTGGGATTGTGTCGACAGTGATAACCTACGCTGGACCTATAACAACAACGTTTTGGCCAGTAAGCATAATCCGAACATCGTTGCCGATGCTTATGACACGGGCAATGATGGCAATGTGGGTCAGTGGGAATACCATGGGGAAAAATGGCAGCAGTGGGAATTGCGTCCACTGTCCATTGAATTCAAATGGGTGGATTGGCGTGATAAGCGCAGCGGTAAATGCTGGACCGTACAAAATGGTACAGCGGCCAATGGTGCGAAAGTGATCCTAGCCTCTTGTGCGGCGAGTGACGCGCAAACCTGGATGTATGACCCTGTTAAGGATCGTATGCACTCCGCGCTGCCAGGTGATTTCTGTATGGATATTCCAAATGGCAACACCAGTAATGGTACGCAACTGCAAATCTGGGAGTGCCAAGAGGGCAATCCAAATCAGCAGTTCTATAAAGACAGCAATCGCTTTTACTCTGTGATTAATGGCAATCAAGTCATTGATGCCAGTGGCGAAGGCGACGGTTCACCGATTGTGATGTGGGAGCATCACGGTGGCAATAACCAAAAATGGCGTGCAAGCCTACACTAGGTTTGACTAAGCCGAGTCGCGACCACGGTCGCGACTCTTTCTCTTCAGAATTTGCTATTAGCAAACCTATCGCTGTTGCAAAACCATGTCGAAAATATGACTGTCATGGAATCTTCATGCAAATGTCATATCTAACCCGTTCAATAGAGCCTCCAAATCAACGTATTTATCTAGGAGGAACTATGAAAAAATTAATGCTTGCTACGGTTGTGGCCTGTGCAGCGTCAACACAAGCCAGCGATCTTCATGTGGTAGAAGGCGTGCTTGAGTTTAATCACGGTAACTATCATGTCGGCGACACGTCATTGGCTGGTTTGAGTCTGAGCGAGCTACGTCACTATGAAGGTATGACGGTTAAAGTGGCGGGCGAGAAGCGTGTGGGCGATTTAGAAGTGTATAAATTGTTTGTGAAAACATCTGAAGGTTATACCACAAGCTATGATTGGGATGTGGTTAATCAAGAGCTTTACGCTAACTAGCGTCTTGTCCTTGCCGAATAAGAAGGTCGGTAAGGCTATCTGCCGGTATGGGCTTGGAAAATAAATATCCTTGCCCATAGTCGCAACCCGCTTCCATCAGCATGCGCATCTGATTGTCTGATTCAATGCCTTCGGCAATGACTTTTTTGCCTAGTTTATGTGACATGCTAATAATGGTTTCGCATAGGATGTAATCATAGGCGTCATTTTCAATGTTTCTTACGAAACTTTGATCGATTTTTATATAGTCGATTTTAAATTTCTTGAGATAGCTTAGTGCGCTGTATCCAGTACCGAAGTCATCAAGACTAATTTGCATGCCCGAATCATGAAAATCCGTTAGTTTATCTTTTACCACCGCCACACTGTCGAGTAATAGCCCCTCAGTTATTTCTACAGTAATACTGCTGCCAGATAGATTGATGGTTTTTAGAAATTGACTCCAGTTTTCTTGAATTCGATGATCTCCGTTATAAAACTGAACCGGGCTTTTATTTATGCTCACCTGAAACTTCGGATTATGAAATTTTTGCCATATTTTGGCTTGCATGGCCGCTTGCTTAAAAACCCAATCGCCAATCTCAATGATAAGGCCATTGTCTTCTGCAACGGGAATAAAATCCCCTGGGCTTACGTAGCCTAGTTCAGGGTGTTGCCAGCGAATTAAGGCTTCAGCTTTTTCTATGATGCCATCTTGCAAGTTTATGATGGGTTGATAAACCACACTGAATTGATGTCGCTCTAAAGCCACTCTTAAATCGGCGCTGATTTTTCGTTGAGCCTCGGCTCGCTGTTGCAACTCATGGGTAAAAAATGCGTAACGATTTCGCCCAGCGTGCTTCGCATCGTACATGGCTTGGTCAGCGAATTTATATAAGTCTTCGACCTGTGTGCTGTCTTGCGGGAATTGAGTAATGCCTATGCTGGCACTAATATAGGCGATCTCACCGTCTAATTTAAAGGGCCGTGCCAGTTGGTGAAGAACCTCATGACATATGCGCTTAATTTGAGTCACTTGATTCATGCTCGACAATATGACCGTAAATTCATCGCCACCAAATCGAGATACGATATCCGAGCCTCTCACGCAATGCCGTATGCGATCCGCGGCCATTTTTAACAATTCATCCCCGGTTTTGTGACCAAGTGTATCATTCACCTGTTTAAAGTGATCGAGGTCGATAAACAGCAATGCAAAAGGCATGTCCATCGTTACGGCATTATTTAAATACTGAGTAAAGCTATTCCGATTGAGCAATTGCGTGAGCGAGTCATAATGGGCTTGTTGCCAAATCAGTTCTTGCGTGTGCTTTTGGTCGGTTACATCGTTGAATGCTGCGATAAACTTAATGATTTCGCCATGTTCATCCTTGATGCTATTGGTGGTGGTCATGATGGCAATGTCCTGACCTAATTTTGATTCGCACCATAGCTCGCCGGACCAGCTGCCTTTTTCTTGGCAGGCCTTGAGGAATTGACCTAGTGCTCCGGGCTTGTTACGGGTACTTTTTAGCGCAATGATGTTTTTGCCCAGTACATCATTGGCTTCGTAGCCAGTGATCAGAGAAAAAGCCGGATTCACCATCACAACAATGCCATTACCGTCGGTAACGACGATGGCTTCACCGCTATTTTCAAACACCATATTCGCTAAGTTGAGTTTCTCAGTGGTGGCAATGCGTTCACTAATATTGGTGTGGCTACCAGCCATTCGATGCGCGATGCCATTGTCGTGCTTTAGAGCTTCGCCCACGGCTTCGTACCATTCGTAGTGGCCACCCTTGTGTCGCATACGATATTGAACACGGTAGGGTATGTGACGCTTTGAAAGGTGGTCGCGTAAATTTTGCTGAACCGTGGCAATGTCATCAGGGTGAAGGTGATTAAAAAAGGAATCTAATCGATCAGGAAACTCTTCGTCGTTGTAACCAAGCTCACGTTTTAGCTCGGTAGAGTAATAAACTCGGTCGGTTTTTATGTCCCAGTCCCAGATGCCGACCCCGCTGCCTTTTACGGCGAGTGCAAAACGTTCTTCTCGATCTTTTACTTTGGCTTGCGCGTTTCTTAATTCCGTAATGTCTTGAAGGCTGGATGCATATTGTTCCCCTTGTGCGGTGTAAACGATAAACGGCGATAATAGCGCCCACTTTTCCTGGCCATCCTTACAGGTGATCTTAACTTCAACGGCGATGGCCGCGTTACTATCGGCTTGAAGGGTTTGCCACTGTTGACTCCAGAGCGCTAAAACATGGTCACGGTACTCAGAGTCTGGGTAGGCGCGCTCATGCCAAGCATCAATATTCGGAATGTCTTCTCGTCGATAACCGAAAGTACGGGTAAAAGCAGGGTTAACAAAATCAATGGTGAACTTGTCCAGTCCTCTCACTGCCATGGGCACTCTAGACTGTTCCAGAATGGCCTTCGACCAGGCCTCTGTTTGAGCTAGCTGGCTTCGATAAAGCGTCTGTTGGGTAATGTCTGTGATATAGCCAACGAAGCCAGAGGATTGTTCATCTTCAGTTGAAATGGGCTTAGCGGAGACACGGACATATTTGATGTCATTGTTGGGCAGAAGAAGGCGGCATTCCGTTTCAAACGAGGTGTGTGTTTCGGCTGAATAAGTCCAAGCCCTAAGCATCCAGGCCTTGTCATCGGGGTGAAGCCGCTTTGTCCAGCCTGAGCCTAGTGCCTGCTCTAAGGGGAGTTCCATAATGGCTTCTAGTGCTGGGTTGATATAGGTGCACGCGCCATCCTCACGGCAATGGAAAATGCCGCTGGGTCCATTTTTGACCAGTAACTCGAAAGGAACAGGTGTCCGTGATGCCATTAATATCTGCCTCAACCCTATCCATTAAGGTTAGCTAATTTACTGCCAAACAGTAGTCTCAGAGGGGTATTTGCAAGGTCTGACCTCTGTGCTGGCGTGGAGAGACGCAAAATCTGTACTACCATACCAGTTTAGGGTGTGGTGATTCGCCACACATAGACGAGTGTCAATTCGAGTGCAGGTATTTTCATCTAAGCTTGATCGCGCTTCTTTAATGGCTGTTATAGAATGGCCGCTTTCAACACTATTTAAGGTCTTTTGTGCTCGCTCGCCTCTCCCTTTGGTTAAACACCTTGCAACGCTCCTTCATTATCACGCTGCCCGTTGTGATGTTAGGAGCATTGCTGCTGACGTTTGTGCAAATGGTGCAATGGTTTGCGCCGCAGTGGGAGTCCAATGCCGTTGTACAGCTGTTATCGCTTTTGCATCAGGCGTTTTATGGTGTGATGGCGCTGGTCATTGTGGTGGTGATCGCATTTAGGCTGGCGAATGACCACCAAGGGCGGCAAGGGTTACCTTTTGATCCCGCTATGGTGGCTTTACTGGCTATGGTGACATTCATCGCCATGATTCATTTCGATCATGGCGCGTTAGCTTATCAACACCTGGGTGTGGCTTCTGTGGCGAAAGCCATGTTCGCTGGCATTGCAGTAACGGAAGTATTTGTGTGGATCTATCGCAGACAAGGGCTCGGGTTTTCTGATTTACCCTTGTTCGCCGATGGTCAGCTTTATAAGGCCATGGTCAGTATTTTGCCAGCCGTCGCCGCACCCATAGTGGTCGTCATGGCCTATGCGATGATCAACGATGCTGTGGACTGGGTCTCTGGCTGGTTTCCCTGGCTGATGGGCAGTGTGAGCGCTGAGCAGGGGATGACACCTTGGCAGAGCGTGACCTTCTTATTGGTGAATCAATTGAGTTGGTTTGTGGGCATTCATGGGTCTTCCTTCGTAGAAGTTCATCAGGCCACTCTTTTTAACCACGAGTCCTGGGTGGTTTTTGGCAGGCAGTACATCGATATGTACGCCAACATCGGCGGTGCGGGCTGTACCTTTGGACTCATGCTGGCGCTGTTGATGTCGAAACGACGAAGCCATAGAACGCTAGGGCGCTATGCGATCTTACCCAGCCTTTTTAATATCAATGAATTGCTTATCTTTGGCTTGCCGATTATTTTTAATCGCTTTTTGCTAGTCCCTTTTTTACTGGTTCCCATCGTGACTTCTTTACTGTTTCGTTTGGCCTTTCATGTTGAATGGGTGCAATGGCAGGGGGGCGCAGAAATTTGGAGCACTCCGATTTTATTAGGTGGCTATTTAGCCACGGGTAGCTGGCAAGGTGCAGCATTACAGTTGGTTTGTGTGGTGGTGTCTTTTGCTATGTATCGTCCTTTCTTGCGGGCCTATGAAAAGCATCAAGAAAAACAGCAACAGCAGCGTTGTCAGGGCATGTTAAATCATTTGATGCAGGAGGCAGATTTAAAAGAGGTCTACCATCAGAAAACAGAGTTATCGCGTTTTGCCCATTGGTTAATGTGGGAATGGCGTCAGGCGATTCCATTGAACCAAGTGGCTTTGCACTATCAGCCAAAAATGAATGCTGAGAAAAAAGTGGTTGGTGCCGAAGCATTACTTCGCTGGCATCACCCAGAAATGGGGTACGTTTCTCCGGCGATTGTGGTGGCGTTGGCTGAAATTAATGGTGACATACACCAACTTGGTCAGTGGGTGTGTGATCGTTGCTTTCAAGATTCCAAAACCTTATCTCAGTTTAATATTCGCTTGGCTTTGAATGTGTCTCCGATTCAATTGGAGCGTCGGAGTTTTTACTCTCAACTGGAAAAGCTGGCCAACGGTCATGGGGTTGATCCTCGCGATATCGAGTTAGAGATTACCGAAGGTCAACAGGTGCAACTGAACGATCATGTGTTGGAAGGCATCCAGTCGCTATCAAAAATGGGGTTTACCATTGCAGTGGATGACTTTGGAATGGGTTATACATCACTGCGTTATTTGAAGTCATTTCCAGTGAATACTTTAAAGATTGACGGCTCCATCGTTAAGGACGTACTAAAGAATTCTGTGGTGCAAGATATTATCGCTAGCATGAGTAGTTTATCCCATTCTATGGGGGTACAACTCGTGGCAGAGTGGGTTGAGACAGAGGAACAGTTTATTAAACTGACGGAATTGGGGTGTGATCAATTTCAGGGAAAGCGCTTCAGTATGCCAATGACGCTAGAACAATTAAAAAGCTACTGTGCGAAGCAGGGTACTGAAAAAAGCGGCCAGCCCACACTGGCCGCTGAGTGAGACCTTGTTAAGGGGTTAACACGATCTTACCAACCACTTGGCGATTCATGACAGAGGTTAACGCTTCCTTTACCTGTGTCATGGGGTATTGCGCATCGATGTGAGGTTTTACTTTTCCTTCCAAATACCAGCCAAATAATTCTTTCTGGTTTGCTAGGTAGTGTTGCGGTTCTTTTTGTACGAATGAGCCCCAAAACACGCCCATTAAGCTGAAGCCTTTTACCAAAGCAAGATTGACCGCTAATTCAGGGATACGACCAGACGCGAAACCAATGACCAAGTAGCGACCATTCCACGCCATGCGTCGCACACAGATATCAAAGGCATCGCCACCCACGGGATCAAATACCACATCGACGCCTTTGTTTTTCACCAGGGTTTTAAGGTTTGCTTCCAGATCCGCGTCATTGAGCAGTAACTCATCCGCGCCTTTTTCTTTGGCCATATTCAGTTTTGATTGGGTACTGGCCACCGCGATGACGTTTGCTCCCATGGCTTTTGCGATCTCGACTGCGGCCAGCCCCGTGGCACCACCTGCTCCGAGTACCAGTACCGTCTCACCTGCTTGCAGGTTGGCTCTTTGTTTGAGTGCGTGATGACTGGTGCCATAGGCACACATGAGTGCGGTGGCATCCGCGGCTGGCATGGTGTCGGGTAGTGGCTGAAGCATGGCTTGATGGACAACGACGTGTTCGCTGTAACCGCCGATGGGCAGCAGGGCGGCCACTCGATCGCCTACCTTATAGCCGACCCCATCGCCTACGGCGTCGATGGTACCGGCCACTTCAATGCCTGGCGTAAAAGGCGTCGGCGGTTTCATTTGATAAAGCCCCTGAACCAAGAGTCCATCTGGATAGTTAACCCCCATGGCTTCGGCTTTGATGCGCACTTGGCCCTTCTTCGGCTCGGGGGTTACGACATCGGCTATATCTAGCGCATCTATGGGGGCGAATTCTCGGCAGATTACTTGCTTCATGGGGGCTCCGATGGGTGTTTTAGCCCATATTAGAGGTCAATAATCCATTATTGAAATGAATAGTATTGATTTAGATATATTAGCCTAGCTAATGCCTTTAGGGGGAGAGTGGTAGGGGTCTGACCAAAGTTATAGGGATATCGCACCAAGGCAGCGTACTCGAATGGACTCACTGAGCAGATAATGAACATCCTAACGAGAGGGTTTCATCATGAGTAAGGTGGTTCATTTAACAGACTATATCGCTGATGGCTTAAGTGCAGACGAGGCCGTGGCGTGTGCGCGTCAGTTATTAATGGATCAACAGGTGGACCTTGAAGATGAAAACCAGCAGCTTTTGCATGAAGTGTTTAAGCTGGAAGACCGTTTTGAAAGTCAGCGTGTATTAAACGCGAACTTAAAAGCTCAGCTCAAGGATGTCGAAGAGGAAAACCTATTGCTTATGTCCCTACTTAAGCAAGAGCAGCACAACAATGAGCAAAGTAAAGCGCAGCACGAATTCGATAAAAAAATGAAGGCGCAGCAAGCTTACTGGGAAAAAGAATATGGCGAACTAAAAGATAAAATTCGCCAGTTGGAAACCAAGTTAGAGGCAAAAAGCCAAGCGCTTGAACTATCCAAAAAGCAAAGTGAACAACTGCTTAACGAATTGCTGTCGAAAGACTAGCCGTTACTGGTCTGCCTCGCTTAGCTCAAATTTATAGCCCACACCGTACACACTCTGAATCAGCTCTTTCTCTGGGCTGGCTTCTTTCACTCTTTTTCTTAGCTTACGAATATGACTGTCTATGGTTCGATCGCTGACGACGCGATGATCTTGATAGCAGCGGTCCATTAACTGTTGTCGGTTAAATATTCGCCCCGGTTCTTTTGCAAGCGTATTTAAAATTTGAAATTCGACGGCGGTCAGCTCAATGGCCACACCATCAATACTGGCTTGGTATTTTGATTCATCAATGGTGAAACCATTGCTGGTGAGCGACTGTTGTTGTGCCTGTGCACCTTGGTTCATCATGTCTGCTCGACGTAGTTGTGCTTTTGTTCTGGCCACCACTTCTCTAGGGCTGTAGGGCTTACACACGTAATCATCCGCCCCCATTTCGAGTCCGAGTAAACGATCGATTTCTTCCACCTTGGCCGTGGTCATGATGATGGGCACGTTTGAAAACTGTCGAACATGCTTACAAATTTCCATGCCATCTACGTTTGGTAGCATCAAATCCAATAATATTAAGTCGGGCATTTGTGCAGCCGGAGTCAGTTGATGAATGGCGTCTTGTCCATCGTCAATGATACGGGTTTGATAGCCAGACTGAGTTAGGTAGTCCTTAAGCAATTGCGCGAGTTTAGGTTCGTCTTCAATGATTAAAATTTGTTTGCTCATGTTTACACGTCCAGTTTAGGAAACCGAATGGTCATGGTGATGCCTCCCGCGGGCGAATGCTGTGCTTCAATGTGGCCATTGTGATTATCCACAATGCTTTTGCATATAGCTAAACCCAGACCAGAGCCACCGGTTTTTCGGTTACGCGATTGCTCAGTGCGATATAGGTGATCAAATAGGTGTAACAAGTCTTTGTCGTTCACTCCGGGTGCGCTGTCTTGGATGATGATATAGGTATTTTTCGCATCCTGATTGAGTGCAACTGCAATGTGGCCAGGTGCCCGCGTATACTTCACGCTATTAGTAATCAGGTTATGAATTAATTGCGCAATGCGTTGCTCGTCACCCTGAATCCAGACTTCATCATCTTCTATTGCTTGAGTATTGAGTGTGATCGTCAGACCCGCTTTATTCACGGTGTGCTCTAAGCGTTCAACCATATCTTCAATCACTCCAACCAGCTCCAACGGTGCTTGATGATAAGACAGCGCGCCAATATCACTGGAGGTGAGCTGATAAAGGTCGTCAACTAAACGCTGTAATTGCAGAATCTCTTGATGTGCCGACTGAACATTTTCTCGATTAATGTCTCGAACACCATCCAGCATAGCTTCGAACTCACCACGCATGATCGCCACAGGTGTGCGCAGTTCATGGGAAATATTGGCGAGCCATGTTTTTCTGTGCTGTTCGTTTTCACTTAAAGACTGCGCCATGTTGTTCACGTCTTCAGCCACCTTGCCGATTTCATCTTGACTATTGATGTTAACCCGAGCATTCAAATTGCCTTTGGCCAATTGGTGAATGGTTTCAACAATGGGGCGTAATGGTTTTAATAATAAAATAGCAAATGGCATGGCAAGGGCCGCCGACAATACGATCATTAAGGCGGCAATCCACCACAAGTTTTGACGAATTTCGTTAGAAAAGTCCAAGTCAAAGTCGTCCATCATGCGTTCGCGATTGGCGTACAGTAGATAGCCCACAACGGCACCGTCCACTTCGATGGGCATATAGCGGCGATGCTCTTCTTTGGCGAGGCGGCCAACGATCGGACGCTTTTGTGTGTCTGTTAGAGCAAAGGGCTCAGATTGAGGGCGAGGTAGATTCGCCGCAGTTGTCTGCTTCTGATTTTGTGCCGTTTGAGGTTGAGCCCTATTCTGATGAACGCCCGGTTGAGGTGGCATGTGCGGTGGAAAACGCCCTCCGATCATATTGGGTTGGTTCGGTCGGTTGCCGTCCGGCCCTTGCCTTTGAAGGTGTGGCGGCGGAAACGGATGTGACCGTCGGTCCCCATGTGCAAAACCATCTGACGGTGCAGGTGTACGATGTTGTGGTGGGTGTTCTTGAGATCCTGCTTTTGGCGCTAGCCCCATTCCAATACCCTGGCCGGGAACATTAAGGCCCAATTTACTGATGATGCGATCCCAGTGTTCTGGCTGATTACGCATGGTTTGCCAGTGGCCATAGGTACGATAGTGGGCCCTCAAATCATCGATGACCCCTTCATACTGTTGTGCGGCACGCTCGTTTACTTGACGTAACAAGCCAGAATCAAAACTCCATTGAGCCAAGCTGAGCATGATAATAACCAGCACAGTAGAAGCGCATAGGGTGGCAATAAATAGCTTATGTTGAACTCTCACAACTGAATCCAAACCGAATGAAACAGCCTTCACTATACGGAATTCCATCACAGAATGCTTGTGATCTAGGGCCGAAAACCACGGATCTAAAGCGCTTTCACATTGCTTGCACATTTGCTTCACCGTGCTTGCACGAAGTCTTTCTAAGCTAGTCTCGTCAACGGCCACTTAGCCAAAACGAGGTTCACTATGTATCGTTTACACACACTGCACTGGATTATCTATGGCATATCCTTAACGGTTCTTGCTGGATGCAAAGATTTGCCACTGGAAATGGAGCAAGAAAGGCCCGTAGAACCGGTAGAAGAGATGGGTTCAAGCGGCCCTGATGAAATAGATGAGCCGGAGCTAACCGAGGTAGACCAAGCCTTGATCGCTCGCATTAATCAAATGGGCCTAAACCAGCACCCCCAGCGTACGCTACCCAACATTGCAGACCCTTTGCCCCAGTTAGGTATGGAACTGTTTTTTAGCAAATCCTTAGGTGGCGATTTTGATTCTGCCTGTGTTAGTTGTCACCACCCACTGCTTGGGGGCAGTGATGGATTGTCTATGCCAGTAGGTACAGGTGCCGTGAACCCTGATGTACTCGGCCTTGGTCGAGTGCATAACACCGGTGAACCTAATGTACCTAGAAATGCGCCGACGGTTTTTAATGCGGGTTTATGGGATCGAGGCTTGTTTCACGATTCACGTGTTGAAAGTTTAAATTTTGTGGCAGGTAGCAACGGTGCCATCGGTACCATTCGCACACCCGATTCCGAGTTTGGCAGCGCAGACAGCCAAGCGGGCAGCAATCTAGTAGAAGCTCAGGCGCGTTTTCCGGTGACGTCTAGTGTCGAAATGAAAGGAGACACTTTTGAAGCGGATGGTGATGGCGATGATATTCGTGATCATTTAGCCGCTCGCATCGGCAATTATGGCATCGGTGAAAACGAATTGGATCATCAGGCTTGGTTAGCGAAATTTCAAGCCGCCTTTGGCGTTAACAGTAGTGCTGAAGACTTGATTACCTATGCCAAAATTGGCGAGGCAATAGGGGAGTATGAACGGTCTATGGTGTTTGTAAATCATCCTTGGCAGCAATACATGGATGGCGACACGACCGCCTTATCAGAAGAAGCAAAAGCCGGTGCATTGTTATTTTTCACACCACCAAATCAAGGCGGGGCTGGTTGTGTAGCGTGTCATAGTGGACAACTCTTTTCAGATGAACAACACCACGTAGTAGCCTTTCCACAAATTGGATTCGGTGTTGGTGATGGCGAGACCGGTGACGATGATTTTGGTCGAGAAAGAGAAACGGGCAATCGCAACGATCGCTATCACTTTAGAACCGCCTCACTGTTGAACCTTGCTGTCACGGCCCCTTATGGTCATAGCGGAAGTTTTAACGATTTACAACAAGTGGTGCGACACTATGTGAATCCGCAGCGCTCGATTCAACGTCATTTTGATGACAATAACCCAACGGGGTTGAATGAGATGTGCCGATTACCTCAGCTACAAACCATGGAAGATTGCGACAGCTTATACCCTAATGCACAAACCAATAGCGAAGCGGCGTTAGCTCAATTGCAATCGGAACTTCAAGCAGGCACCAGCCGTTTCCCTCGGGGGCTAAACCTAGATAACACGCAGGTGAATCAATTGGTCGCGTTTTTGGAAGCGCTAACTGACCCATGTGTGCTCGATGAAAGTTGCTTAGCGGATTGGATTCCAGATGAAAGTGACGCCATCGACGAGCATCAATTAAACGCCATTATTCGATAGTTCATAGACGTCATTGTTGCAACAGCAGATCGACTTTCGACGGACTAAAGTCCGACCTACAAATAACCCATAACCCCGGTAGGTCGGAACCATCCATAGCCCCGTAGGTCGGAATCATCGTGCCCCTTGGGTATCATTCCGACAACGATTCAGAGCAAATATAAGCGTATCGGTTAACCCCCGTAGGTCGGAACCATCCATAGCCGCGTAGGTCGGAATTTATTCCGACAATGGTTCAGAGCAAATATAAGCGTATCGGTTAACCCCAGTAGGTCGGAATTCATTCCGACAAAACTAAAAAAACACTCGAATCAATGAAGGTTTCATAAATTCACCTGATTGACTCATTTATTCAAAAATAAAGAATGGGTCATTTGGGGCTAAAAAATGACATGGAGTCATCTTAGAAAGGGACGATTCTCTCAATCTGGCCAGGAATACTTCATTACCTTTAATTGTGAAAAAAGGCGTCCGTTATTTACAGAGGCGGAATTAGCAAAAGCGTTTTGTCGATACCTATCGATTAACGAAGATAAATTCTCATGTCAGTGGCTTTCTTGGGTTCTCATGCCTGATCATTTTCATGGGCTAGTAAAAATTGACCATTATCCAATAGAAAAAGTGATAAAAGATTTAAAAGGCTCAACGGCTCGATTCCTTAATAAAAGGCGAAAGGATACAGGACCATTGTGGCAGAAAAATTTTTATGATCACGCGTTGCGGGTCGAGGAAGACCGCCTAACAATATCAAGATACATTGTATCGAATCCAGTTAGGGCGGGAATTGTAAAGTCGGTGCGGTTTTATCCTTATTGGAATTCCGTATACTTTTAGCTTGTGACTTTGTTTTAATTTGGATCATCTTGACGGACTAAAGTCCGACCTACAAATAACCCATAACCCAGGTAGGTCGGAACCATCCATAGCCCCGTAGGTCGGAACCACCCATAACCCCGTAGGTCGGAATCATCGTGCCCTGTAGGTCGGAATTTATTCCGACAATGGTTCAGAGCAAATATAAGCGTATCGGTTAATCCCCGTAGGTCGGAATCATCGTGCCCCTTGGGTATTATTCCGACAATGATTCAGGTCACCAACAAGACTAACCGAACGAAAAAAGCCACTACAACGTGGCTTTAATGCGATGATACAAATCGATGGAGGCGTCGATCTCCACCTTACGGGTGGCAACGCTTTCAATATTGGCCCCTAAAGGAATGCCTTTTTCATTAGCAAAGGCCAAAATATCTTTCCAATTATCCACACACACATCGACGGATTTTTGCAGAATGTCCTGGCTGTGAATCATATCGTTTTCCAACCAACGTGGAATACTGATGCCGAGCCACTTCATAAAATCCAACGTCTTACTTGACCCACACGGGGTTAAGGTCAGCAGTACCGGTACAAGGTCGACATCGTGTTCTTGGCCATAGTAATAATAGTCTGACAAAAAGTTTTTACAGGCGTCCACATCGTAGACCCCTTGGCTAACAAAGAATTGGCAACCGGATGCCATTTTTTTAAAGACGCGTAAATGTTCGTCGCCTTTTACGCTGTGTCGCTCAGGAATGGTCACGCCGCCCATGGGTAAAAAAGGGTTCACCTTTTCCTTTACATCGTAGGCTTGCTCCATAGAGAGCGTCACGCTTTGATCTTTAGACGCGGCCCCGACGAACACGGTGGCATTGCCGTTCATACCGGCGTGATTTAAAAATTGAGTCAGCTCGGCTTCGGTGTATTTTCCGGCAGAGCGATAAATGATTTTAGGAATGGCCAGTTCAGATAGATAAGTTTGGGCGTAGTCTAAGCCGTCTAGGGTTTCAATAAACGGAAATGGGCGTTCAACGGCGGTGCGCGAAGCTTCGTCTTGAATGTCGTACAAAATGAGGCCGTCTAAGTCGAGGGGCTTTAAGCGTTCCACCTGCTTGTCTGCAATCTCTTTGATTTTCGCAAGATCATGGTCGGCTTTCGGTGGAGTAATGCCGTAAACGATGATGCCGGAGGCCTTGGTGGCCAATTTGTGTGCTAAACCCATGGGATGCCCTTTTTCGAATTGCCCGCATTATACCGAAACTGACGTCGGGCAGCTTGAACAGGTTTCACGTTCAACTTGAGTAAAAATGATAGTGGTATCGCGTTACCATGCCATCCAAGCAAAAAATACGAAGACGATGGCAAGCGCCGCGTTCACAGGCCAGGGGTTTTTAAACTCTGCGCTCACTCGTCGATTGTTTAAATACAATAGGGTTAACGCCAAGATGGGCATAAACCATGCCCCTACCAAAGAATACAGTTTTTGCATTTCTTTAAATGAAAACATCAGTGACGCCAGCGGCACAAATGCCAGTACGCACATCCACACTCGGTAGGCGTGGCTCGCTTCAAGGTCGGTGACGGTTTTGGCTTTTAAGCCATAAAACGCATCGGCAAACATAAGTGGGACCGCTTGCCACACTCCAAGCATGCTGGAAAAGATCGCGGCCCAAGCTCCCAGCAAGAAGACGCTGCCCACGCCATTGGCAATGTGTTGATTAAAATAGTCACTGATGCCGAGCAGCAGCCCTAACCCTTTGCCTTGTTGCGCCGCTGCTGCACCAATGATCACCATGGCAATGCCAAACAGGGCGGTCATAAAATAGCTGACACCAATGTCTAGGCGACTTCGCTTTAATCCTTCTCGCCCCGAACGATCATCGTTCTTGAGCCAATACCCGTAACATAAAATGGTGAGCGTGCCACCGACACCGCCCATGAGCGCGAACGTCCAGCTGATAGCCTCTGCCTGGTCTGGGATCGATGGAATGAACAACCCAGATAAAACGTCATAACCGTTGAACGGAATGAACGCCGCGCACGATAGCACGGTAATGAAGAGAATGGCGGCCAATACCCCCATGGCACCATTAAACCAGCGTGTACTGCCCAACCACAATAATCCTACGGCAAGGAAACTGTGTAGCGTGCCCATGACGATTTTATCGGTATGAATGTCGAACTGCAGTAACAACTGCGTGGCGGCAACCCCGGTGGCATTGATCAGCGCGCCCCCTACAAACCAGCACCAAGGTAAAAAATACACCAACATAAACGCCATAAACGGCCAGCGAAAATATTGAATGGCCCCTTCAATAACCGACTGTTGGGTCGCGAGCTGCCAACGGGCAATGCCTTCTGTCAGTACCATTTTAAAGAACGCCCCAACCAGAATAGCCCACAGCACGGTGACACCCAACTGCGCCCCCGTAAACCCAGCGGTCGCTAAATCACCGACCCCTACACCGGTCATGGCCATGAGTAAACCGGGCAGTAGTAGACGCCATTGAGTCATGATCGCTTGCTTCTCATGGTAGGGTTTCCACTTCTGTGTCGTATTGTTTAAAACCGCGGGCCAAGTAATTTTGCAATGCACTCGGGTGATCGAGATTGCAGGTGTGCACCCATACCCGTTGAGTGTTTTCCACTTGCCATGCTTGGCGAATGGCTTCAGTCAGCAGATATCCACCATAGCCTTTGCCGACAAAATCTGGGGCTAAGCCAAAATACAAAATCTCGGTGTTACCAGCGTCGTCTCGCTCTAATTCAAAATACCCAGCGACGCTGCCTTGCACCATGGCCATCCACGTTCGCACCTGTGGTCGTTCGACGTGTTCCTGCCAAGCATCGTCGCTCCAGCTCAGTTTGTCGGTCCACTGCCAAGGTTCGCCCACCAGTTGATATAAGAAACGGTTAAGGCGAAAGTTCTTCACCTGCGCCTCTTGTATTACCATATCGTGCAATGCAGGTTTGGCTTGCAGTGCCTCTATGGAGTGCATTTCTAAATAGTACGTAATCAGTTCAGACATAGGGTTATTCGTCTTTTAGCCAGCCGTTGTTCACAGCCATTTGAATGTTTTCGCTCATCCAAGCATGCATCTCAGGAAAGTCTTGCTGAATAAAGGCATGAGCCGCCGCCACCTGACTGCGTTTTACCTGATTCTCTTGCCAGGCTTTACCCTGTGTGGCCACGTTGTGCATAAAGGGCAGTAAACGATCGACGGCCTTTAACAATTTTGTTTCAAGGCTGTCGCCTGTTTCTTGTTCATCCCAAAGGGACAATAAATCGGTAATGGCGTTGCCTTGATGGGACTGCAAGCGCTCGATGCCCTTTCGCTCTTCAATGTGGGCGTCTGCGCGCTTGGGTGAATACAAAAATGTATCACCCGCATCAATTTCACCTAGATCATGTAGCAGCGCCATTTTGATGAGGCGTTCCTGGTTCACGCTTAAATTAAAATGTTCAGCGAGGTGCCAACAGGCCATGGCCAATTGCCACGAATGCTCGGCAGAATTCTCAACGCGCTCTCCACCTTTTACATAGGTTTTTCTGTTGACCAATTTCAAGGCGTCGATTTCAAGAAAGAAATCCGTAATGGCGTGCATGGTGGTCATAGGGGCTCCTTAACGTGGTGCGCAGTATACCAAACTAAACCTGCCATGACCGGAGCTAATCGTGCTCCTGAGTGTGGAAGGGCACCCAGCTGATTTTCTCCTGACAAAATATGTCTTTGCTTGGGGCGATTTTCTCAGGTTTGTCGAGAGTCGCCGTGGTGATATCGACCTCACCAACTCGGTCGCCGTGTTGATAGGTCAGTGAGGTGCCGCAGGCGGGGCAAAAGGTGCGTATCACTGGGGCGCTTGAGGCGAAGCGCGAGGGTTCGCCATTGACCCAATGAAAGTCCATTTCATTTACAGTGAACCAGCTAACCGAGGTGGCTCCAATGGTTCTTCGACAATCTTCACAATGGCATTGGGCGCTGATTAACACAGGGCCGGTAATGCGGTATCGCACCTCGCCGCAAAAGCAACCGCCTTTAATGGATGGAATGGGGGGCTTGGGTGCATCAGACGACATGGCTGTAACCTCGGTTAATTACCTTGCCAAACACTATCACGATTTTGCGTCGGTCCAATACGGCCAGATGCGCACAGATTGAGGACACGAACCGATTGAGTCCATGCTCAGGTAGGAGACAGGGCTAGATTATTTGGTGACGCGTACGCGATACAAAAAATAGGTGAGTGCCAGAGCCCAACACAGCAACGCGGGAATGATCAGGGCTTTAAACCGTAAGGCTTCAAACCCCATTGCTCCCAGAGTGCCCCCCAAGATGAATCCCAAAATGATCAGCCCAAATAAAAACGCCTTGCGCCGATCAAAGCCGCGGCCCCTTAACGCTTCCCCAAATAAAATTCCAAGATCGGTGAACAACCCTGTCATGTGCGTGGTACGCACCACAGCACCGCTGTAGGTGGTGGCCAATGCGTTTTGCATACCGCAGGCCGCAGAGGCCGTAAAGTGCCCTAGATAAGACCCTTGATTTAACCAATAAAACGACAACAGCAGCAGTGCCCCTTCCAACAACAAAAGCGTGTCGTAATGGCGGCCCAATTTCAAAGTGGTACCTGCCAGCAGTATGCCACTGACCATGGCACCCAATAAAAAGCTAAACAGCACACCCAATAAGTGAATCAGGTTACCGCTGTCACTCAGGGTGAGTTGCGTGCCTAAAAGTGTCGCGGTACCTGAGAGGTGGGATATGGACTGATGCTGAAACCCAAGCAGCCCGATGGCGTTGACATAGCCAGCAATAAGGGCCAAAACAAATGCACCGTATTCAACCCACTTTGGCAATCGTGAAATCATGGACCGCTCCAAATTTGCAGGCCTACAACTTACCCCAGTTGCAACCAGTTGAATACCCTTACCGCCGTTTGATTCCGTTAAAAGGGGTTACAGTCGACTAAATCCGGCGGAGATAATACTGGCGGAATATTTCAGTAACGCCAAGGTCGTCAGCCAAAAACACACCGCGAGTAACGTGGCGTAGGCCAGCTTGAAACGTTTCTTCCAGCGTCTGAAAAAACCATCACCGTCTTCAACATCATTGGGTAGCTGATAAAAGCTTAAAGCAATGCCATGCAGAGAAAAGGCCCAAGCCGACAATACCAAGCAGGGCAATTGAAAGACGGAGTGAGGGCCATGCCCTGCTAATGTGATGGCTATAAACAGGACCAAACAAACAAAAGCCAATACTAAGAACATTGTTCTTAGGGGGTAGAGGCGTTGTGCGGCTTTATGTAATGAATGAATCATGTTTCACGCTGAGAATGTTCTAGGTTTTAAATAGTCTGTTTTTTGATTCGAGAGTCGCTCGTCTTTAGGCATAACCGAAACCGATATTAT
>Ga0255776_10000387_pt1 | contig 50351 bp, 42 predicted proteins | sample 071ome_19_FD_179974 | JGI IMG/M metagenome (GOLD analysis project Ga0255776, IMG submission 179974) | Coastal salt marsh microbial communities from the Groves Creek Marsh, Skidaway Island, Georgia - 071413AT metaG (version 2) | ecosystem: Environmental > Aquatic > Marine > Intertidal zone >... | reverse complement strand
CGGGTGCCGGTAAACAAGTACGCATGGTGCAGGCGGCCTTCGTTGAGGGCGTTAATCAGTGCGCGCAACACATGCTCTTGCCCCACCATTTCATCAAAGAAACGGGGACGCCATTTACGCGCAAGTACCTGATAACTCATGACTATTTTGCCGGACTAAAAAATCTGGACGAATGATAACTGCTTGCGAGGGGAAAGTCAGGAAGAAACTGGAGATGACCTCCGCCAGCCACACCCCGGCACACGAATCGACCACTACCGTTGCTTCCTTCCGGACCTGGCGGGGTTCGCGGTGTATCGTTGCGAGGGGACCGACAGAGGCCACCATAACATTCCGGAGAACTCCGGACGGCCGCTACATTAGCGAAAAGGTATTTGATAATCAAGGAGTTATCGCAAGATCTCAAATATGCAGCCATTGCGCGAGCGCTTGATTGATGACCTCAGCACGACTGATACCCAGATCCTCTGCCGCCTCATCCAGCGCAGCCACCACGTCTCCCGGCAATTTCACTTCCAGCCGATGAAGCCCGGCGTGTTTGTCACGCAAACGCTGGCTGCGCTTATTATGGCGACATTGCTGAGTGCGATCGTACGGATTACTGCGCGGCCGCCCGGGACGGGTGGTCGAGAACATATCAATGGTAGTTCGGTCTTCTGGCTGGACAGACATCCAACGCTCCTACTGTCTGGCTGGGGGCAATTATCCCCGGCCTCACTGCAAAAGCAAGCCGCGCTTTTGTACCGCACCCCTTGCTAAACCCCGACAGGCGCAATACTGTGACCTTATTGCCAAGGAACACAGCGACAATGACACAGAAGCCTCAATCGATTCCCCACACGCTTGCTACTCAAACCATTCACCCGGACTCTCTCAGCTTTACCACCACCGCCGACATCGAGCCATTTCACGGTGTACTCGGTCAAAGCCGCGCCGTTAATGCCATCCAGTTTGGCGTGGCCATGGAACGCCCCGGATACAATATTTTCGTTATGGGCGACACCGGCACCGGCCGCTCGTCCTACGTGCGCGACTATCTGAAAAGCGAAGCAAAACGACAGGCCACCCCAGACATCTGGTGCTACGTCAATAACTTCAAAAATCCTCGTGAACCGAAGGCGCTGGCCCTGCTGCCGCAGGAAGCAAGTGAGTTCAAACGCGTTATTTCGGAGCTGATTGAACAGCTCATGGCCAGCTTCCCGGCCGTACTGGAACACCCCACGTACCAGCAGAAAAAGTCCGCCATTGATTACACCTTCAACCGCCGCTACGACAAAGCCATCGAAACGGTCGAGCGAGAAGCGCACAAGCGCGGCGTTGCCGTATACCGTGACTCGAACGCCATCAGCTTCACACCCATGCGCGATGGTAAGGCACTGGACGAAACGGAATTCGCGCAACTCAGCGAAGACGAACGCGATACCTTCCATAACGACATTGCCAATCTGGAGCAGATGCTCAGTGACCAGCTGGCCGAATTGCCGCAGTGGAAACGGGAAAGCAGCAACGAATTGCGCCACCTCAATCAGGAAACCATTCGTGCCGCCATCACACCATTGCTAGAGCCGATCCGCTCGGCCTTTGCGCATCACGACCCCATCATGGATTACCTGACCGAGATGGAGGAACACCTGCCCTCGCTGGTACTCGAAGAGCTCGTCGAAGAACGCCTGATGGACCTGCGCGAAGAATACGCCAAACGCAGCAGCCTTGAGGACTCTCTGCTCCCTAACATTGCCACCCACCATACCGCAGACAGTGGCGCCCCCGTGATCTACGAGCCGCACCCGACCTACGCCAATCTGGTGGGCCGCATTGAGTACGTCAGTGAGCAAGGCGCACTGGTGACCAACTACCAGAAAATCGCTCCAGGCGCGCTGCACAAAGCCAACGGCGGCTATCTCATTCTGGACGCCGAAAAAGTCCTCACCGAGCCACTGGTCTGGGATGCGCTCAAGCGCGCCCTACAGTCTAATGAACTCAAGATGGAGTCGCCCTACTCAGAGATCGGCCTGATTAACACCACCTCACTGGTGCCAGCGCTGATCCCACTGGATTTCAAACTGGTGCTGATTGGCTCTCGACACATCTACTACCTGCTGCAGCAGCATGATGAAGACTTCAAGCGCCTGTTCCGCACCGTGGTGGACTTTGACAGCGACATCCCGCTAAACGAGGAGCACCTGAGCGCCTACGCCCAGCTGTTAAAAAGCCGCATCGACGAGCAAGACTACGCCGACATGAGCAAAGCCGCCATCGAACGCATGGTGCAGCACAGTGCTCGACTGGCCGAACAACAGGATACCCTGAGCGCGCGCATCGGCGACCAGTTTGACCTGCTCGCCGAAGCCGACTTCATCCGCAAACTGGCGAAAGACGACGTCATCACCCCCACCCATATCGATCGCGCACTGGCGGCCAAGCAAGAGCGCACCGGGCGGGTCTATGACAAGTTGTTCGAACAGATGCTGGACGGCACCGTACTGCTGGAAACCAGCGGTGAAGCCATTGGCAAAATCAACGGCCTGACGGTGATGTCACTGGGCGACACCAGTTTTGGCTCTCCGGCACGCATTACCGCCACGGTCTATCCGGGCAGCAAGGGCGTGGTAGATATCGAACGCGAAGTATCGCTGGGACAAGCACTACACTCCAAAGGTGTCATGATTCTGAGTGGTTTTCTTGGCAACCGCTACGCTCAGCGTTTTCCGCTGGCTATCTCGGCTCACATTGCCATGGAACAGTCCTACGGTTACGTCGACGGCGACAGTGCCTCCATGGCCGAACTGGTGTGCCTGATTTCGGCGCTGATTCACAGTCCGGTCAACCAGAACTTTGCCATCACAGGGTCGGTCAACCAATACGGTGAAGCCCAGGCCATTGGTGGCGTGAATGAAAAAATCGAGGGCTTCTTCCGCCTCTGTGCGGCGCGCGGCCTGAGCGGTGATCAGGGCGTCATCGTGCCGCATTCGAATTTACGCAATCTGGTGCTGCATCAGGACGTTGTCGATGCCATGGCCGACGGAAAATTCCACGTTTATGGCGTGAATCACGTGGACGAGGCTCTGCATCTACTATTGGGTCGGGAGCCGGGCGCAGCGAATGACGAGGGGGAATTCCCAGCCGGTACGGTCAACGCTGATATCATCAAACGCCTGGAAGCCATTGCCAACATGGGCAAAGACAAGGACAAAGATTAAATAAACAATATCGTAGGTAGCGCGGTTAGATTAGCCGCGCGTGCCAACGGCGACGAGTCACTGACCTCCAAGCCGTTGATATCCAAGTATTTACCCTGCTGGCGTCAGTCAGAACGATCGGCAGACATTCGTGCCTGCAAGACTGGGAGCATGACAAGGTTAACTTTGATCCGGTCAATCGTGCCCCAGTCAATCGTGCCCCAGTCAATCGTGCCCCGGTCAGATGAGACCCAATCAGGTGGCAACCCGAACCGGATGGCGGCCATGACGCACATGCGCCAACAACTGGTCGTGCAATAAGGTGTAATCCACGGGCTTCGCCATCACGGTATCCATCCCCATATCCAGACACCGCTGTCGTTCTATATCGGAGACACCGGCCGTTAATGCAATCACAGGGACGGTACAACCGAGCTTACGCAACGCCTGCGTGGTATCCATGCCATTCAGAACTGGCATGTGACAATCCATAAGGATCACATCCGCCTGACGCCAGACTTCGCTGTCGAGCAACGCCTGACCGTGATCAAAAGCATCAACAATCAACCCTTTCTTTTCAAGGATGACACGCAAGGTGCGCTGATTGGTCGCATCGTCCTCACATACCACGACTCTCAGTGGGCGATTAGACTCTGCCGCCCCGACGGGTGCGTCGTCCGTGGCCTGCACCGGGACTTCCAGCCAGAAAGTTGCGCCATCGCCTCGCTGACTGACCACCCCTACGTAGCCGCCCATCATTTGCGCCAGATTACGGCACAGACTTAAGCCCAACCCGGTCCCGCCATAGAGCTGAGACGTCTGCTCTCCGCCCTGCTCATAGGGCTGAAAAATCTCATTCAGACGTTCTCGTTCAATACCAATACCCGTGTCTTTCACCAGCAGATTCAACAACACACTCGCGTCTTGCGGCTGCGCCGTCAGACGCACCGTAATGGCACCGCCAGCCGGGGTGAATTTGCAGGCGTTACTGAGAAAATTCACCAGAATCTGGCGCAGCCGAGCGGAATCGCCAATCACTCGCTCAGGCACATCGTCTTCAATATCCAGCACAAAACGAATGTCCTTCTGCTTCATGTTGGCGGTAAACATAGCGACGCCACGTTCAAGCCACTGGCGCACGTTAAATGCCTGTGGGTGGAGGTTCAGCTTGCCCGCTTCGATCTTAGCGATGTCCAGCACATCATCGACCACGCCCAACAGCGATTGCACCGTAAACCCAAGGTCCCTGACCAGATCAGCAGTCACCGTGTCCTGTGGTCGTTGCTGCAATAACTCGACAATCCCGATCATGCCCGTCAGCGGATTACGTATCTCGTGACTCAGATGAGCAAGAAACTGCGTTTTGGCCTCGAGCGCCCGTGCTGCAACACGCCGCTCTTCTTCCGCAACGGAGGCACGCGTAGCATACAAGTCAGCGGTAATAATGTCCCGATAACCACGCAATGCGGTCGTCAACGAGACGTACAAACGCTCCTGCGTAGACTCACTTTTCGACAGGTAGTCATTGATGTCGTAATTGCTGACCACCCGATATTCCGGAGCAAACCCGGCCTGCCCGGTGCGCATAAGAATGCGCAGGCGCTGATTGGCGAGGTCGTTGCGAATAAACTGCACCAAAGTCAGGCCGGCATCGTCGTCTTCCATCACGACGTCAAGTAAGGCCACGGCGATATCATCCCGGCGCTGCAAAATATCTCGCGCCTGTTCGGCTGAATTTGCTTCCAGGCACTCAATGCCTCGTCCTTCAAAGCGGAAACGCGACAACACCAGTCGAGTAACATCAAGAACGGACTGGTCATCGTCGACCACTAATACCGGGAAGCGAGGCGGCAAGGCATCATTTAGCAGAGACTCAAGGTCGGCCGTTGAATCGTCATAAGACGAGGCACCACTGGGTCGTGACGCTGTTTGTTCTGAAGGCGAATCCGTTGCAATCCGTTGCATATTTGAATCCTATTGGGCGAGCATCCGCTCTCGCAGACTGCCTTGCACGGCATCCTCTGAGAGCCAGATGGCCATCATGGCCTGTTTAAAATCGAGCCCCGGGGCCACTGTCTGCAGGTCGCCGTTGCGATAAATTTCTGTACCCCGACTGGGTAGATAATGCAGATCAAACACATCGCCCTGCTTCATGTCCGCCCGAAAGGTCGCAATCATAGTGTCGATTTGAGCCCGGATCGGCCCAAGATTACCGTGAGTAGCGCGGACAAAACCGTCCATCACTGCCTCAGAAAAGCGCTTACCAGTGATCAGGTCAGAGGTGATAAACACTCGAATGTTGGCGGGGGCATCCGCTTGAATAATGGCGTCAGCCTCAGAAGAAACTTCAGGGAGATAGAGCGCAGCGACGTAGGCATCAACGAAGAACTTGGTGCGCATACCGGCGCCATTTAATGTCAGCGTGTGATCGCCGAACGTCAGTGACTCGGGGACATCCACACCTTCGACTTCCTGAGCAACCGCATGAGGAACAGCCAAAGATAACCCACCAACAATAGGCATCAAAGGTGCAGCCGAAAACGCCACACCACTCAGACAAAGCCCCGCGGCAAGTTTGCGTGCCGAGCCGATCAACATCCGGTTAACTTCTCTGAACATACAACTCCCTGAGCCACCGCTAAATCCGCAGTGTCGTTACTTCCAACGCGAAACACAAGGCGCGACAACGCCTTGTGATCATACTGGCGCGTCAGTTCCAATCTGACGGTCAGAGGTGCGCTGCCCTTCGGCAGGCTCAGTGAAATTCGCGCAGGTTGCGCTGCACAAAACGCAGCGTCATCTCTACCAGATTTTCACCTGAATCGTAGAAGCGATCGTCCAGCGCCGCGATGTCGTCCGCGTGCTCGCTCTCAATCTGATCAAACAGATCGGTGCGATCATCCTCATCGGATGGCACGGCGCGGCCAGGGAACAAATCCAGCACCTGATCAAACAACGCCACCGAGGCTTTTGCCTTGATACGTTCCAGCGCCACTAAGGTGTCTTCCGCACGACTGCCAGCTTCATGATGGAAGAACTGAACAAAACCGCCGTTCTCCATCTCTCGCAGAAGCTGATCGATGCAGTACACCGTTTTCTCAGCGTCGTTGAGGGCGTCGTACCCAACTTCAGATTCTTTGTCGTAGATCACATCCGTGATCTGAAGGAATGAATCGGTCTCATCGGCAACGTCCAGCGCTGCCTGAATCTCCATGTTCATAGGGTCCTACTTAATGCTCACATATTGACAAGGGGTGTAGCCACAATAGCCCACGCATTATCAATTGACAAAGGTTTTCAGCCGAATCATTGGCACAGGTCACGAATCCAACGGGCAGCGGTCTCCGGTGCTTCCATGGGAAAACAATGGGAGCCGTCAATAGGGTGAACTTTGATCAGAGGATTCATACGCGCCGCTTTTGCCGTCGAGCGCTTGATGAAAGGATAAGAAGACGACGCCACCATAATATCGACACGACAACTGACCCCCTGTACGGCGTGCCACAAGCCCTTTGGATAGCTACCAAAAATGGCTGCCTCCCACGCAGAATCACAACTCAGCATAACTTCCTCCGTGGGCTCACTATTGTCATCCAGCACCGGTTTAAGACCGTGCTGCACAAACGCGTCCAGGGCATCGGAGCGCCACTGCCGGTACAGCGACTTGCGACTCAGTTCCTCACGCGCCACTGCACGATCAGGCCAACGAGCCCGTCGGCCGGATACGGATTTCACCAACCCGGTTCTGGTCCACCAACCGGTCAGACGCATCATGCGTTGAAATAGCAACACTTCACTGCTGAACAGCACCGGATCGAGCAAAACAATTCGTTCAAATAACCCCGGATGACGGGCTGCTGCCAACAGCGTGACCACACCACCCATTGAGTGCCCAACGCCAATTAAGGGCGCACGCCCTCGCCCAGCAACACTGTCAGCGAGATGATCCGCCATGGCGATCCAGTCTGGCATGCGCCGTTGCGCTTGTTCGGGCGCGGGCGGCGCATCGCCGTGTCCTGGTAAATCAGTAAACAAGAAGCCGTCAGTGTGATCGCCGCCAGCGCCTACCGCACCTGTCAGCAACGCCTGCAATTCGTTCGCTACCGGAGTCAGAGTACGACCACAAAAGCCATTACCATGCACAAAATGCCAACGCCGGGTGCATTGCTCTGGAAGATCGTCCGCGCCTGCCAGAAACTCTGACCGCCAGGGGGTTAATGTCATTGCTGGAATTGCCTGTTCAATCGATATGTAGATGACGCGGGTTTTCAGAACATAACTGAGTGGTCGTTAGTTCCGCGAACGCCATCAGGGACGTTTCACCACCCAATGGGGGCTCATGCACGCGGGGCAAAGCCTGCGCTCTCTTTTTGCCGAAATATGACCTTCATTCCCGCAGATTGTTCAATTTGTACACCGACGCTTCACAATTTTGTCACTTTGGCAGCCATAGGGAACTTGCAGCACTGGTAGTGCATCAGAGTCAGGACTAGCGTGTAAGGGAAGTTAACCATAGGGGATAACGAGATGACAGCAGCAGCCACGTTGAAAGCTCTTGAAGCCAACCGAGTATTTACCGATCTGAAAGACGCCGAAGCGCGCCTTGAACAAGCACAGCGCGACCTGAAAGCCGGCGTCATTGATGAAACGGCCTTTCATCATGAAAGCGACGTGTGCATTAAGATCATCCGCGCCTGCCAGAGCTAGCGGCACTGCTCTACTGGGGATTCATGGATACTCAGCAGAGGAAAGCCGTCAGCACCGGCACCGTTCTGGCAGTTCAGCTAACTACCTGACGTGAACGCCCAGCACCTCAACGCTCGGGCCTTGAATATTAGGCCTTTGAATGCCTTTTGCTGCCAGCGTCACTGGCGGCGGTGAATGGCGGATCAGATAGCAGGACGAATGACAGTGGGAGAAATGGCGCAGTCGTTAGCGCCGATGGATAGCAGCGATAACTAGCGCCGATGGATAGCGTCGATAAGCGACAGCCAATCAGGCGACAGAAGCCACTGCAGGCACGCCACTGTGAAAACGGAACTCTTCGTCTTCTGACAGAATAAGATCACGCTCTACCGCTCGGAATTCATCAATGCGAGGCTGAATATCGGTCCCAGCATACTGCTGAGCAAGCGTCAGGTAATCCTGGTAGTGACGCCCTTCTGAACGCAGCAGCGAGCGATAAAACTTCGCTAACGCATCATCAAGGTGTGGCGCCAGACAAGCAAAGCGCTCACAGGAACGCGCTTCAATCAAGGCACCGCAGATCAATACGTCGACCAACTCTTCTTCGCCGCCCTTACGTACCAGCTCGCGCAAACCTGAGGCGTAGCGGGATGAAGAGACATGACGATACGCCACTCCGCGCTCTTTCATGATGCCGACGACCTGCTCAAAGTGGAGCAACTCCTCACGCGCCAACTGACTCATTTTTTTCAGTAGATCTTCGCGATCAATGTAGCGATAAAGCAGGTTCATCGCCGTTGAGGCGGCTTTTTTCTCACAGTTCGCATGGTCAATCAGCAACATATCCTGCTGCTGCAGTGCCTCTTTGACCCAGGCATCCGGGGTTGGGCACAGCAAGAATTCGCGAATTTCAGCCAATACGTCATCGAGTTTCATGCGTTTTCCTCGGTCATTACCGATGCCAGCACATCACGCAGCTCACCTTCCAGAACCACTGCGGTTTCAGTGCGCTGATCCATCACACAGAAGGTCACGGAAGCATCGGCAACCACCTCTGGCTCTCCTTCACCATTGTCACGGGTAATGACCTGCTCGAATGATGCACTCTTGTTACCGATCCGATCGATACGCACACCCACATCAAGCAGATCGTGCAGCAACGCCGGGCGACGATAATTGATATTGATATTCACCACGACCATGGCATACCCCAGCGCAGCGATGCGATCGGCAAAGCCGGTGCTGTCCATAAACTCCCAGCGCGCTTCCTCCAGAAACTCCATGTAACGTCCGTTATTAACATGCTGATATACGTCGAGGTGGTAGCCGCGAACACGAATCTGAACCGTCACAATGCACTCCGGATGATGAATTTCAGGCGCGCCATGGTAGCCGAACGGCCCGATTCGCTCAATCTATGCGCATCTGGCTAAGGCGCAATCCGAGATTTACATCCTGACGCAGCGTCGCCAATACGCGAGTACGAATCGCATCCATGGCACCAGTTTCCAGCAACGCCGCCTGTTTTTGGGGCAGCTTATCCGGCCACCCAAGTGCCACATCCAGCGAGCCGCACAACGCCAGTATCTGACCGGCGCCTTTAGCACCAATGCCACTGACGCCCGGTAAGTGATTGGTCTGATCGCCACACATGGCCCAATAATCAGGGAGTTGATGGGGTGACGCCTGCCAGCGATCCTGTACTTGCTGTTCATCCCACAGCAGACGATCAAAGTGGTTTAACACCTGCACCTTAGGAGACACGAGCTGACAGAAGCCCTTATCCGTCGACAGAATAGTCACGGCCATCCCCCGCTCTGCCGCTCGTGCTGCCGCACTGGCGATCAGGTCATCGGCTTCCCACCCGTGCAGATCCAATCCCGGCACGCCGTTGCTCTCAAGGTAGCTGCGCACCTGAGCCAACCCCTTTGCCAGGGCCTCGGGCATGGGCGAACGACCAGCCTTGTACTCGGGCCATAAGCGATGGCGCCAGGTTTCGTCGTGATGCTCCCATACCATGAGCCAGTGGGTAGCGTCACGTTTACGTGCATTACTGTCGATGATGGACAAAGCTCGCGCCTGCGTTGCCTCCAGCGCCAGTTCGTTGCCTTCGGCGGCGGCATACACCCGGCGAATCAAGTTCATGGCATCAATCAAAAGCAAATGCATCAGTGACGGTGCTCCTGTTGTGCCTGCCACAGCTGTGCGTAGCGGCCACCCTGCTCCAGCAATTCTGTATGTGAACCTCGCTCAACCACTTCGCCATGTTCCAGCACCGCGATCTCGTCAGCATCCACCACGGTGGACAGACGGTGAGCGATAATCAATGCGGTATGACCCTGCGCCAAATCACGTATCTCGCCCATGATCGCACGCTCAGTTTCTGAATCGAGAGACGAGGTCGCTTCATCAAAAATCATAATGGCCGGACGTTTCAGCAGCATCCGGGCAATCGCGATGCGCTGTTTTTCACCACCCGACAGTTTCAATCCGCGCTCGCCGACAACGGTTTCCAGCCCTTCCGGACATTGCTCGATTAAGGTCGTCAGACTGGCGAGGCGAATGGCCTCAAGCAAGTCGGCTTCGGTCGCCTCCGGGTTGGCGTACGCCAGATTTTGCCGCAGGGTATCGTTAAACAGCACAGTATCCTGGGGCACTATGCCAATCTGCTCTCGCAACGAACGCTGGCTTACGCTAGCGATGTCCTGCCCATCAATAGTGATGCGGCCATCCTGCGGATCGTAAAAACGAAACAACAAGCGCGTCAGTGTCGACTTGCCTGCGCCGCTGCCACCGACCAGTGCCAGCGTCTTACCAGCAGGCACGGTAAGGTCGAGGTGTTCTAGCACCTGACGACCGTTGCCATAAGCGAAACCAACCTGCTCAAAACGAACTTCTCCGGTATGTATATGCAGTCGATCGGCGCCGTCATCTGGCACCTCCGTCTTCACATCAAGCAGCTCGAACATGCGCTCAATGTTGGCCACCGAGGCTTTGATCTCGCGATAAACGAAGCCCAGAAAGTTCAGCGGCAAAAACAACTGAAACATAAAGGCATTCACCAGAGTGAAATCCCCGAGTGTCATCTCACCAATCAATACATAGTGAGCGGCGGCCATGAGCATGGTGGCCATCGCTACCGCAATGATCAGCGCCTGACCACTGTTGAGCGCAAACAGAGAAAAACGATTCATCCGCCGTGCCGACTCCCAGCTGGCCAACGACGTATCGTAGGCCTGAGCTTCGCGCTGCTCGGCGGTAAAGTACTTCACGGTTTCGTAATTAAGCAGGCTATCGAGGGCTCGGGCATGCGTTTTCGAGTCCATCTGATTCGCCTCACGCACATACCGCGTGCGCCACTCGGTCACCTTGATCGAATACGCCACATAGGCCACCACAGCGACCAAAGTAATGAGAGCAAACACCGGCGGATAGTTGGCCAGCAACAAACCGATGACTAACAGGAGTTCGAGAAAGGTCGGCACAATATTGAAAATCAAAAACCGCATCAGGAAACTGATGCCACTGGTACCACGTTCAATATCACGCTGCAGCGCCCCAGTTTGGCGGTCCAGATGAAACGCCAGACTGAGACTGTGCAAATGTTCAAACAGCGTCAGCGACATGCGGCGCATGACCCGCTCAGTCACGCGTCCGAACAAAAGATCCCGCAGCTCCCCGGCAAAGACGGTGACAAACCGGGCAGCGCCGTAGGCCAGCAATAGCAGCAACGGAAAGGCCAACCACCAGTCGTCTACCACACCAGCCTGATCCAGGTGATCGACCTGATACTTGAGCAGAAACGGCAAGCCGACACTGGCGAGCTTGGCCGCCAGCAAACACAACATGGCGCCAATCACCCGGCCACGGTACTCCAATAAAAATGGCCATAAGGTGTTAAGCCAGTGACGTATGCGCAGTTTGTCAGGCATGTCGGCGGGCGGGCTGTGAAAACTGCGCATTTTAGGAGTACTCTGTAACTATGCAGACAGCCGAGAGAATAAGGTTGCAGATCGAGTGATTCAACGTATTTCCCGCCTGAACGCCACGCTCCCGGAGCTGGCCGAACTCGAAAGCCTCATTACTGAGGGCAAGTCCTACCTGCGCATTCGTGTCCCGGAGCACATTCAATACAAAGGTGAACACCTGCCGTTCTACGTCCTTGAAATGGGCAGTACCGCGCCTGAGGCACCGGTACTGGCTTTGGTCGGCGGCGTACACGGGGTCGAGCGTATTGGCTCGCAGGTGATTCTGTCTTTTCTGAAGAGCCTGATCCGACGCCTGCACTGGGACCCATCGATCCATGAGCAACTGGAACATGTGCGCCTGCTGATCATCCCCATGGTCAACCCCGGAGGCATGGCAGAGAATACCCGCTGCAACCCCAATGGCGTCGATCTGATGCGCAACGCCCCCGTGGAAGCCGAAGGGAAAACCCCGTGGCTGGTGGGCGGACAGCGTATCAGCCCATCATTGCCTTGGTATCGCGGTGCATTGGGCGCGCCGATGGAGCCAGAAGCACGCGCGCTGTGCGATGCGGTGCACCATGCACTCAAAGGGCAAAAATACTGCCTGAGTCTGGATTGCCACTCTGGCTTTGGTACACGCGATCGATTGTGGTTTCCCTACGCCAAGAGCACTGCGCCCTGGCCGGGCATCGGCGCGGCACACGTACTGACCGGACTGTTTGAACACAGCTTCCCGCATCACGATCAGTACCTGTTTGAACCACAAGCACACAGCTACACGACTAACGGCGATCTATGGGACCACCTGTACGACGGTTATCGTGAACAACAGCCCGACGGGTGCTTTATACCAATGACTCTGGAGATGGGCTCTTGGCTATGGGTGAAGAAAAACCCTCGCCATCTCTTCCGCTATCACGGCCTGTTCAATCCTGTCCTACCCCATCGCCATCAACGGATTTTACGCCGTCATCTGGTGCTGTTGGACTTCCTGATGTCTGCCACTCGCACCATGCCGCAGTGGGCGCCACAGACACAATTCGAACAAGCGACCGCCCTGGAGGCCGCTATCCGACGCTGGTATCCCGGCCACGATGGAAAATTCACCACAGCAGTGTGAAGCCGCAACGGCTTCCGCTACACTGTGCGCCGCTATTCGATTTTTGGATTTTTCATCGTTATGCCCATGCTCCGCTCTGCTCGTCGCTTATCTTTCCTGGGTTCGACCCTACGCACCATCACGCTTGCCTGCCTGACTCTCGGCACGTCGACTGCGTTGGCTGACATCAGTGCCGACCTTGGCCTGAGTACCGAATTTGTCCGCGACGGCATCAGCCAGAATGGCGGCAACATTACCTGGCAAGCGGGATTCGCCGGCACTCACAGCAGTGGTCTGTACGCCGGCGCCTGGGGCAGCGGCATCGACCATCGCACTCGCGATACCCTCCACAGCGAGTGGGATCTCTACGCCGGCGCTAACTTGCCGGTAACGGGCAAATGGTCTCTTGATGCCAGTCTGTCGCGCTTTACTTTCCACGGTGACGCGGATCGTCGTGGCGATGCCTACAACGAAACCGCGCTGCGCCTGCTCTGGAGCAACCACGTCACTCTGGGCTATCGCGTAGGTAACGGCTATTTCGGCAGCGACTACAACCTGCACACACTGGAAACGGCTTACACGTTTCAGAGCGGTTCGTTTTCCATCGAAGTGTACGGCGCCAATCATCGCCTCGACGGCAGCGATGAAACCACCAGTTTTGGTAGCGCCAGTGCCGATGATTACTGGCACTTCCGCGTGGGCGTGGCTCGCAGCTGGAACCAATGGGATTACCGCCTGACGTTGGATAAAACCAACCTCGGTGGTGAGTTTGACGCAGGCACCATGCTGCATTTCAGCGCCCACCGTTATTTCCGTCTCTGGTAATGTCTGGCGCTCGCCCAACGCTGGTCTTTCTACGTGGCTTAATACGCAGCCGCTATCACTGGGCGGGGTTTCCACAGCGCTTTAGTGACTACCCCGTCATTGAAGCGGAGCTGCCCGGCAACGGCTATCGTTACGACGAACTGACCCCGACCACCATTCCTGCCATGATGCTGGAGATTCGCCAGCAAGTGCGCTCACAGGTCGACGGCCCCATCGTACTGATTGCGATTTCCATGGGCGGCATGATAGCGACTGAATGGGCACGCCAGTTTCCTGAAGAAATTCAGGCCATGCACCAGATCAACACCAGTCTCGCCAACCTGTCGCTACCCTGGGAGCGCATGAGTGCTTCGGGGTTCTTTCGGCTGATGGCGTGCGCTGGCCGCCGCTTGCCTCTGGAACGAACCATCTATTCTCAGACGATCAATCGTGAGATTGATAACGGCGAAGTAACGCAGTGGCTCGACTTTGCCAAGGCCCACCCACTGCAGTGGCGTAACGTCTTCGTACAACTGATTGCTGCCAGTCGCTATCGCGGGCCGCTGACGAGCCCGATTCAGGATGTGTGGTTTTACAACGCCGCAGGCGATCGATTGGTACGCCCGGAATGCACTGAGCGCATTGCGTTACGCTGGCACAAACCCCTGATCACGCACCTAACGGCCGGGCATGACCTGCCTGTGGACGCTCCAGACTGGTTAGAGTCGCAACTCCGGCAGAATCTCTCCCACGGCTGACGGGGCGTTTGGCTCGGATTCGTTGTCCGCGCTCACCTCTGCCTCTGCCTTCGCTTCTGCCTCGGAATTCACATCGGTGCGAACCAAAGACTCAACGGCGAGCGGATGCCAGTCAACGCAGGGATAAGCGGCTAAGCACAGCGGTGGAAACGTATCCTGTTGCAGGAAAATACGGTCTTGTAACTCAGCGCCACGAGGGAAGCTCAGTGCGCCGTCGTCTTCGATAAACAAAGGTAAGCTGGCGACGTTCTGGTAATAACCCAGTAACTGCTCGCCATCAAATATCAACACACTGAAGTATTGGCGATAATCACTACCGCGCACGCGCTCCAGACCAATCAGAGTGCGGTCGCCGTGAATACCAAAATAATAATAGGAGTTAACGTGGTCGGCTTCAGCGTCTGAAATCAATGGCGAATTCATCGATTCCAGCAGCTGCTCAGCGGTTTGCGGCGTCACACCGCCAGAGTGGCGATACGACGCAGCATCTTGTGGCTCCAGCGCCAGCAGCGTTGGAGCAAAGCACGATAGCAACAACAGAGTGAGTGTGGCTGCAGTGCGCATAACGTCCTCAGGGCTGAGTCAGTTCCAGTTTGGTGCCCAGATACTTCTCGAGATCCGGTAACACAAATGCGTCATCTTCTGAAACGAAGCTGACCGATACCCCTTTGGCCCCGGCGCGCCCGGTACGTCCGATACGGTGAACGTAATCTTCCGGGTCTTCTGGCAAGGTGTAGTTAATCACATGACTGACACCGTCCACATGGATACCACGACCCGCAACATCCGTTGCTACCATGATATTCACGCGACCGTTACGGAAACGCTCCAGTGTGCGTACCCGCTTGTCCTGACTGACCTCCCCAGACAACAGCACGGCCACATGGCCGTTTTTATTCAACTTGTCACAGAGATTGCGGGTCAGATCACGGCGGTTCGCGAAGATAATCAGACGTTCTGGTTTTTCTTCATTCAGCACACGCTCCAGCAGGGAATACTTCTCGGCCTCGGACACCAGATACAGTTTCTGATCCACCCGATCTGTGGTGACCTGCTCAGGTTCAATCTCCACTTTCAGTGGGTCCACCGTCCACTGATCAATCAGCAAACGCACATCAAAATTGAAGGTCGCTGAGTACAACAGGGTTTGACGGTGCGACTTAGGCGGTGTGGCGCGGACAATACGTTTCACGTCCGGAATAAAGCCCATGTCGAGCATGCGGTCGGCTTCGTCGAGTACGACCACTTCCACCTGATCCAGGTAGACATCCTGACTGCGCATAAAATCGATCAGACGACCCGGCGTTGCAACCAGCAGGTCGACCACATGATCGCGCAGCATCTGTCGCTGCGAGTCGTAGTTCATGCCACCCACAACCGTGACGACGTTAAGACCGGTGTGTTTTGCCAGACCTTCGGCATCTTTACCAATCTGCAACGCCAGCTCACGCGTTGGCGCAATCACCAGTGCACGAGGTTCACTGGCAAAGCGCTCTTTTACCTCTACCGTCAGCAAGCGATTGAGAATGGTCAACAGGAAGGCCGCAGTTTTACCAGTACCCGTTTGCGCCTGACCAATAATGTCCCGTCCGGTCAGAGCCGCCGGTAAGCTACCCGCCTGAATCGGAGAACAGTATTGAAAGCCCTGCTCGTGGATACCGCGCATGACGGAGTCAGGAAGCTGCAGATCGTGGAAGCGGGTTTTGCCTTCTTCCGGCGCCACCTGAAAATCAGCCAGTGACCATGGCGTTTCCGGCGCCGTCGCGGCGGCTTTCTGATGAGACTGGCGTTTACCGCCGTGAGCATTACGGTTGCCACCCTTGGTCTTCTTGGCACCGTTTTTAGCCGTATTATTAGCCGCTGCGCCTTTGCCCTTAGGCTGCCCATTACCCTGCTTTGTATTGGCACCGTTTGATGCACCTTTGGCCGGCGTCTCTGCCTGACGCTTAAATAGCTTTTTTAACAATTCCTGCTCCGTTCAGATTCTTTCCGGCACAAAGAGGTGTGCACCAAATTCTTGATGGCGTTGATAATAATCTAATAGCGCCCGTTTTAATATCTCAGCCCGCTCTGGCAATCCATCCCGCAAATACACAGCGACCTGTTCCAGTACCGCCGCGGCAAATGCCGCTCGCCCCGCGGCCACAGCATCAGGGTCTCCATCGAGGTTATCAGTGCTGATGTAAAAGCGCCGACCACAGGCTTCGGAGAGAATCCACTCTAGAGCCTGAGGTTTGACCTCAACCTGCTCAAACTCACGCTGACGTGCCGGCGAGCGGCCGTCAGGTTCATACCAGTAGCCATAGTCCGGCAGCTGGCGCCGGGCACGCCCCGCAATGCACCAGTGCGCAATTTCATGCAAGGCAGAACCGTAAAAGCCATGAGCGAAAATCACCCGATGCCATGGCACCGTGTCATCCGCCGGACAATACTCAGGATCGCCATCGCCCGCCAGCAAGCGCGTGTTCTCAGAGCCTGCAAACAAACCATCGAACAAATCGATCAGATCGGCCACCTTCAGATGGGACTCATCGTGCTCGATTGTGGCACCGAGGTTAGATTCTGATTCTCTCGGTATTTCAGACGGCCTTGCCGTTTCAGACTTCCTCGGCATTGCTGCAGACGTCATGACACTCGCCTGTATTCACAGGCCGTCAGCGTAGACGAAGGTAGGAGGCAAGTCGGCTCAATAATCGTGGGGTTCACTGCAATATTTCACTGGTCGTTCGTTACACATGGCGGCACAATGCGCCGATCATTATACGTACTACAAAGCTGACTGGCATTATGGCATTCACCTCTGACGAAACCCGGGCAATTCTGCGTCTGACTGGCCCAATTCTGGCCACGCAATTGGCTCAGGTTGGCATGGGCACAGTCGATACCTTGATGTCGGGGTATGTCAGCACCGAAGATCTTGCCGCAGTGGCCATCGGCAGTGCTATCTGGACTCCCGTATGGCTGTTTCTGGCGGGCGTGATGGTGGCGTTATCCCCGGCCATTGCCAAAGTAGCCTCCTCCGAGCACCCGAATGCCTCAGGGCGTATTACTCAGTTACTGTCATCCGGAATGGCGCTCGGAGTTATTGTCGGCACCGTTCTGGCGATCATTACGGCATTGGCTGGCTACGTCATGCCCAGCTACATCGATGACGCGCGTACCGGTCTGATCGCCCGCGACTATTTATACGCCATTGCCTGCGCCATGCCCGCTTCCGGGATTTTTCTGGCGCACCGTTTTCATGCCGAAGCCGTGGATCAAGCCCACCATGTGACCCGCATCATGCTACTGGGGCTGCTGATCAATATTCCGATTAATGCCGTCTTTATATACGGTTGGTTTGGCCTGCCTGCGTTGGGCGGCGTTGGCTGCGGTATCGGTAGCGCCATTGTCGTCACCTTAATGACACTGGCATTGCATTGGGACAGTCATCGCTATCGCGCCGAACAGAGTGTGCGCCTCGCACGCGTGGCAGTGCTGGCGCAACGCAGTGACATTCAATCGCTGGCGCGAGTCGGCGTGCCGATTGGCATTGCCATCTTCTTTGAAGTCAGCCTGTTTACTGCCATTGCCCTGTTCCTGACGGATCTCGGCCCCGTCGTCGTCGCTGGGCATCAGGTGGCACTGAACGTCTCATCGGTGACCTTTATGCTGCCACTAAGCCTGGGCATGGCGCTGACGGTTCGGGTGGGTCATCACCTTGGGCGCGGTCATACTGACGCTGCTCGCCGTTGTGCCTGGCTGGGGGTACGCCTGAATCTGGCACTGGCGCTGATCAATGCCAGCGTCATTCTTCTTGGCCGAGAGCATATTGCCGCACTGTACAGCCCCGACGCCAACGTCGTGGCCATTGGTGCCGCCCTGCTGCTTTATGCCGCACTGTTTCAGATTCCGGACGCCATACAGATTGCCGCTGCCGGTGCCCTACGCGCCTATGAAGACACCGTGATGGTGATGGTCATAACCTTTATCGCCTATTGGATTGCCGGGCTGGGAACCGGGTGGACGCTGGCTTACCTGTTGGCCGACCCGATGGGGGCGGCAGGTTTCTGGAGCGGTTTGATCGCCGGATTGTCCACCGCCGCCATTGCCTTATTACTGCGACTGCGCCAGCAGAGCCGTAAAATTTCCAATCTGGCAGATTAGGCAACTAGGCGCCCTCGCTCACTGTGCTAACATGCGGCGCTTGAATTTTTTATTACGGACAGGAATCTTCCATGAACGCAGCCAACCCAGAAGTGGCCTACGAGGTCAGTATCAACCCCGCGACGCTCGAAGAAATCGGTCGTCTGCCCCTGACCACTCAGGAAGAATTTGAAACCGTATTTAACCGCGCCCGTGACGCACAGAAAGCCTGGGCTGAACTGTCTTACAAACAGCGCGCGGCCTACATTCTGCGCATGGCAGATTACATCCGCGACCACGCGGACGAGCTGGCCGACATCATCAGCCAGGATAACGGCAAGCTGAAGATCGATGCACTGAATACCGAAATCATTCCATCCATCATGAGCTGTACCTGGTACGCCAAACACGCGCCTAAAGTTCTCAAAGATGAACTGCTGCCACCGGCTTCCATGTTGTTCTTTAACAAGTGGTCAAAACGCCAGTTCCAGCCGATTGGTGTTCTGGGTGTGATCAGCCCATGGAACTACCCGTTCAGCATTCCGTTCGGTGAGCTGGTAATGGCCCTGATGGCCGGTAATGCCGTGGTATTGAAAGTCGCGGCGCAAACACCGATGGTCGGTGACGCCATTGAGCGCGTGGTAAAAGCCTCGGGACTGCCTGAGGGTCTGTTCGCGCACGTCGTCGGTTCTGGCTCCAAAGTACTGAACGCCATGCTGGATAACGGCGCACAAAAGATTTTCTTCACCGGCTCCACCTTTGCAGGCAAACAGGTCATGAAGTCCTGCGCTGAGCATCTGGTGCCATGCAGCCTCGAGCTGGGCGGTAACGACGCCATGATCGTGATGGAAGACGCGTCAATTGAGCGTGCCGTAAACGGTGGCATGTGGGCGGCCTATCAGAACGCCGGCCAGTCCTGTGGTGGCGTGAAGCGCGTCTACGTACACGAAAAAGTGTATGACGCCTTTGTTGCTCAGGCGACAGCCAAAACCCGCGCGCTGCGTCACGGTGACAACGGCCACGATGCGGATCTGGGCTCGGTCACCACCGAGAAACAGTTCCAACAGCTGGAAAAAGAATTGCAGATGGCACTCGACAACGGCGCCACCATTGCAGCCCAGTCACAGCCGGTCGGAGATCAGAAAGGCTATTTCTTCCCGGCAACTCTGCTCACCGACGTGACCTCCGACATGGAGTTTTTGCAGGACGAAATCTTTGGTCCTTTCCTGCCGGTAGTAAAAGTCTCTTCCGAAGAAGAAGCCATCGAACTGGCCAACAAGTCTCAGTACGGCCTCACCGCATCGATCTGGACGGGAAGCAATGCACGCGGCAAAGCCATTGCTAAGAAACTGCACGCCGGTGCAGTCACTGTGAACGACCACCTGTACACCCACGGCCTGAGCAACACCGAATGGGGTGGCCCGAAAGAGTCTGGCATTGGCCGTACTCACGGTGCGCTGGGTCTGCTGGAAGTGTCTGAATCGAAGATCGTGAACTGGGATCTGTTCCCGAACCTGAGCAAGAACAACGCCTGGTGGTTCCCATTCGACGAAGCCAGCTACAACAACATGTTGAAGCTGACCGCTTACGCCAAACCAAAATCAGCACTGCAGTGGATCATGCTCAACGTGACGGTCATCCCTAAAGTGTTGAAACGCATGATCAGCAGCTGGAAAGTCGATCACTGATCGCTGTTTTACTGCTGCGTAAATAAAAACGCCCCGCATTGCGGGGCGTTTTCGTTACCGGTTACGGACACGGGTTGGGAATGGCCCGATGAACCTCATTAATCGCATCCACCAGCTCATCACTCAAGTGCAAATGCGCTGACTCAATGTTGCTTAGCAATTGAGCCTCGGTTGTCGCACCGATAATGCTCGAAGTAACAAAGCCCTGCTGGGTCACAAATGCCAGCGCCATCTGCGCTGGGTCTAGCTCGTGCGCTTGCGCCAGACTCACGTATTGCTCGACGGCACGCTCGGCTACTTCTCCGGTATAGCGACTGAAACGACTGAACAGTGTCAGACGCCCAGACTCTGGGCGTTGGCCATTCAGGTATTTCCCTGACAGGACACCAAAGGCCAGTGGCGAATACGCCAGCAGTCCACAGCGCTCACGGTACGATATTTCGGCCATGCCGATTTCGTAGGTGCGGTTCAGTAAGTTATAGGGGTTTTGCACGCTGACGGGCCGTGGAATGCCCATAGCATCGGCCATGGCAATGAACTTCATGGTGCCCCACGGCGTTTCATTAGACAGACCATAATGGCGGATGCGTCCGGCATCCAATTCCTGCTTCAGCGCCGATAAGGTCTCTTCCAGCGCAATGCCATCCGATCCACCGTGTTCATAGCCGAGACGACCAAAGAAATTGGTCGAGCGTGAGGGCCAGTGCAGCTGGTAGAGATCCACGTAATCCGTTTGCAAACGTGCCAGACTGGCGTCCAGGGCCTGATGAATGTGTTCACCTGAGAGGTCCGGACCACCGCGAATGTGCTGCATCCAGTCGCCAGGTCCCGTTACTTTGGTCGCGACGATCAACTCATCGCGTTTCTGATTCACCAGCCAGGAACCCAGATATTGCTCAGTACGTCCCTGGGTTTCACCTTTCGGCGGCACCGGGTACATTTCGGCGGTGTCGATAAAGTTAATGCCGTGATCGACCGCCAGATCGAGCTGACGATGGGCTTGCTGTTCGGTGTTCTGCTCCCCCCAGGTCATGGTGCCCAGGCAGAGTTCACTAACAGACAGGCCGGTATCAGCCAATGGACGCAATTTCATAGCAGCTCCTGAAGTCTTGGTCACTGGACACTACCAGTGCGCAGCGCCCAGTACCAGCCATCAGGCGGCTTGCAATTAGGCGTTCCCTCGGCGGAACACTCGCAGCTGCTGTGACAGATCACCGGCCAGCGAGTCCATCACAGAAGAAGCCTGTTCAAGACCTGCGGCGATCTGCGTCTGATCCTCTGCGGCACGGGCAACTCGAGTGAGGTTCTCATCCATTTCGGTCGTGGTCTGTTCCTGCTGAGTCACGCTAGCCGCCACCTGCATATTAAGATCCGTCACCGCCATCATCTGATCGGAGATATCCGCCAACTGGCGCTGAGTATCATCAACCTCACTGGCGCAGGAGCGCGTTTCGGTGGCGCTTAACTGCATCGCCTCAACCGAATCCCGTGCCACCTGCGTAATGGTATCAATGACTTCTTTGATCTCACTGGTGGCCACCCCTGTGCGCTGTGCCAGAGTGCGAACCTCATCAGCAACGACGGCAAACCCGCGCCCGGATTCACCGGCACGTGCTGCCTCGATGGCGGCGTTCAGAGCCAGCAGGTTGGTTTGCTCAGAAATACTGGCAATCACTTCTGCGACATTAGAGATCTGCTCCGCCGATGCATTCATCTGCGTGATGGCCACAGCGGCGCTTTCCAGATGCTCGAGCACCAGATGAACGCGCTGCTGCACCTGATTCACGGCCCCGGCGCCCGTTGTCGCTGCACCAGTAACGACTTCCATCTTTTCTGCCGCCTGTCGGGCAATATGCCCCATCACCTGGGTCGTCTGCACCATCTCGGTCATGGCGACACTGAGCTGATCCAGTTGTTCAAACTGATGGCCCGACCCACGCTTCATGCCGTCGACAGCACGAGAAAGCTGACTCGATTGCTCGGTTAACGCATGACTGTCGTGCCCTAACTCACTGAACAACCCGTCGATACGACTGCGCACACCATTCAGCGCCCGACTCAATCGGTTGAACTCCCGGGTACCGGTTTCTGGACAGTCACTGTCGAGACGCCCTTGCGCCAGGTCAGACAAACAGTTTTCCAACTTTCGTACCGGACCAATGACGGCTTTGTGAATGTAGCGCTCACACAACAACATCAATCCCAACCACAGCATGGCCATGCCCATGGTCAAGGTGCCGCGCGTCCATACCGCTGCCTGCACATCGTCAATGTAAGCCCCCGTACCGACAATCCAATGAGTACCGGGAATGCGCTGCACTACCGTAATTTTATCCACGGCATCTGTCTGCCCCGGCTTGGGCCATTGATACTTAACCACACCGTCACCTGATAACGCGGCGGTTTTCATCGCCTGAAAAATCCGCACACCGTTTGCGTCCGTCAGCGTCGCAACACTCTGCCCTTCCAGTTCACGCTTAAACGGGTGACGGTGCATGACCAGTTGGTCATCAATGACAAAGAAATACGCCTGTTCGCCATAGCGAGTGGCCGAAATCGCGTTTAACGCCGCTTGCTGACTGGCCTGCTGAGCAGACGATTCAGGCTGAGAGAAGCCGCCATTGTCATCACTCAATGCCCGGGCACGCTCCCCTTGATCCAGAATGGCGCGGATCGCACTGACCTGAACCTGAGTGACCTGACGTAACTCCTCCACCTTCTGTTGTTTCAGGTGCGCACTAAAGTGCACAAGGTCGAACACCAGAAAGGCCAACCCCATAATAAAAATCAGCCCAAGAACCATGGCTAATCGTTGACGGATGCTCAAGCCCTGCTCAGACATGATGACTCCTTACTGCGTGTTATCTCGATTGGGAATAATTTAGGCGACCAACTCATGACTGCGGGCTCGCGGGTACTCATTGGAAGTAGCATTCATCAGACGTGACACCTATTCGGAGTGGCTCCCGTCAAAGCGACATTCGTTACGACCTGACGGCAGTTTCAGAACACCGCATCTGCCAGAACACCGCTTCTTTCAAAACACCGCTTCTTTCAAAACACCACTTCTTTCAGAACACCGCTTTCGGCCTCACGATTCGAAGATCGCGCCGCCGCCAGCTTCTGCCTTATGGTCGACATTGAATATGACTATAGCGGCCACCCAATCACCGGCTGATCAACCTATTCGCTCAGGCCAATATTGCGGTTTTCACTCTGCTGGGATTACAAAACCCATAAATAGATAACGGTATAACTGGAAATTCAACCAGTGAGACAGAGCGAATGAGACGATTCACTCGGGAGCGATACCCCGCAAGTTAAATGACCATTCCAACCGCCATCAGGAGTCCGTGGAGAAATGCAGGGGGTTTTGTAGACGTGCTACAGAGGGGCTACATAGAGGCTATGGAAGTGCAAGTGAGACTCTTCTGGCTGCCACGCTCGGTTAAATGAAAACCGATGCTGATCAATAGATCATTAGCGTCGCACTGGGGCCAGCCTGCGCTTATGCTGCTGCCGCCATTGATGGACGGCACGTCGATCTGGAACCAGATCAAGCAAGGCCACAACAAGCCCAACAAGGGCGTCATATTCCCCATCCACAGTCTGTGCCTGCCCCGCTCGATGCACTGATTCGACAACCGTGTCACCGGCATGATCCGCTTCAAACTCAGCTTCTAAGTCTGCTCCGGACCACGCGGCAGGATCAGCAGTCGACATTAAGGAGGCGGAAGTATCAAGACCGGATACCTCCATTAATTGACGAGACAAGAGATCCAGCGCCTGTGGCCACTGCTGACGACGCCCAAGTTCGAAGAAGGCATCTCGTAACGTATGCAGGCGATGCGCTAAATGTTCATTATGTGGCTGCGACTGTGCATCGGACGAGTGAAAAGATAATGGCAGGCGTGCTTGTGATAGTGCCAACCAGGAGCGCGCGCGCTGAAACTCAGGCACGCGTGACTGCTCATCGCTCAGGCTTTGCAACAGCGTTGCCAGTTGAGTGTCGTCCCCATTAGCTAACGCCGCCGTGACCGCAGAAACCTTTGCCTCGATCGACAATGGAATATCACGATCAGAAACAGCATCCCCACCCTCGCTGGTAAACGAACCGCCACCGGATTGATCTGTCGCTAAGGAAACCTTTGCCACCGTAAATTGAGGCGGCCACAAAAATGCTCGAAGTTCAGCATCGCTGATGATGCCGGACAATCTGCGCACGACCCGCCCTCGCTCGATCCAACGCAATTCTGGCAGCTGACGAATGTCCTGCTGTTGGCACCAGTTAACGTGCGCCTCGCCGTTCAGTCGCCATAGTTCCGGTAAGTCATGCTGCTTGTGGTAGTACCTCAGCCGTTCCGCCAATGCTTTACATGGCGCACAGTGAGGTCCCCAGACAAATAGCAGCAAAGGGCTCGGGCTCTGTTGCGATCGCGACAGTAATTGCGAGAGTGAATCAGGCGTCAGTTCTTTCGACATATCAGTTCGTTTGGCCAACAAAGCCAGCCCAGGCGAAATTATCAGAGGCTGGATTACGGCCTATTCCAGAAAGGCGCTATCATAACGCGAAGCCTTTTGCGCAGCGAACTGGACCGCCCATGCCCCACGTCAGTCATTCCAATACACGAGTTACACTGGTTGCCCTCGGCATTCTGGTATGGATTCTTGGTTCACTGGGCGGCTTGTGGTGGTTTCAGCAGCAGACGCTGCAACCCTTCATCGCCGATGATGCACCACCCTCCAGTCGTTCGTTAGCCCATGTGGATCGGTGGCTGCAAGAACACGTGCTGGCGGGAAATGCTCATCCCGGAAAGGTCACTTTGGTTCACCTCTGGAATCCCGACTGCCTGTGCAACAACGTCAGTGCCCGCCATACCCAAGCGGTACTGAATGCCTACAGCGATGATGAACTCGCGCTGATTCTTCTGGCGCCCGCCCATTTGTCGCCTCGCCAGCAGGTTGAAGCAAAACGACTGAACCCTCGCGCAACCTTAGTGCTGGCACCGCCGGGGCCTGTGCCACTCACCTCCAGCCCGGGCCTGGCGATGGTCGGGCCGGATGGTAAGCTGGGATACTATGGCGCCTATGGGTTCGGGGCCTTGTGTAGCCTCTCTGAAGACAATCTCTTCACCAATATGGTGGCCTCCCTTCTGGCGGGAGAAAAGTATGGCCCATTTATGAACACGGCTGGAAGCGGGTGCTTCTGCGATTGGCCGTAGATTAACCCTTAGCGAACACCGAACGTTCGGCTAAGGGCTCGATAACGCCCACGTCACAGGATTCAGTAGTAAGCATTGGCAACGAAGCTATGCCACGAAATATGCCACGCAATATGCCACGCAATATGCCACGAAAGCTACGCCGCGTTCGCAGGTCGACGCAAGCGTCGTCGGCATTGTCGAATGGCTCTCACCAGCTGGCGTTGTTCATGCGCGTTTGGACGGTCCGCCTGATAAAGCACCTGGTTCATCAGCCTAATGACCCGAGTCGTCAATTCAGCGGGAAGGATGTCTTGCCGATCATTGCCTGCGCCGCTGATCCCCCTGGCGTCGCTGTTGACTGCGCCATCGGAACTCAGACACACACTGAACGCCTGCGTTGGCGCCATTCCGGTATGCACAGCAAAACCCAACGCCTGAGCTTTAGCGATAAACGCCTTCCACTCCCGCGCCACGGGGTCCTGCCACGGCGCTCGTTGTTGCCACCACAACACCACGGACGCCACGATAAAAATCAGCCCGATGGCACCTGCCAGCCAATACAACGCCAGAATCATATCGTCGAGGCCAAACCAGCGTTTCAGCAATTGGGACTGCGACTTACCATCAAACGACAGGACCCAGCGACTCCATAAGTAATTGGCGTTCTCGAATTCAAAGCGGATGGCATTCAACCAACCAATATCGCGATAACGATGGGGCGACGCGAACGACGATTCCAGGAAGCTGCCTTCCTCCGCCACGGCCTCGCGCAAGCCTTGCTCGATACGCTCTGGAGCGATCGCCGCGGTCGGATCGGTCCGGCGCCATTGCATACCATCCCACAATTCGACCCAGGCGTGCGCGTCGTATTGTCGTACGCTCAGATAGCCTTCTGGGTGCCATTCCCCTCCTTGATATCCTGTCACCACACGCGAGGGAATTCCCGCGACCCGTGCGGCAAAGGCCATGGCCGAGGCATAGTGTTCGCAAAAACCGCGACGCTGAGAAAACAGAAAGTCATCAATGCCGTCTTTTCCGTATCGCGGCGGCCTGAGGGTGTAATGAAAGGCTTGTTGACGAATCATGCCCTCGAACTGCCGGATAAAGGTCGTCACATCCCCCGACAACTGGCGTGCCCAGCGCATTGTCTCTGGGTTTGAATTGCCGGGTACCGTACGCAGACTGCGATCATACCCGGGCATCCCATATACCAGTGGCTGTCCACTTACGCCCTCGTAGGCAATTTTTTGGTACACCGGCTTATCGTTGTAGAGTAATCCGGTGGCCGTCACCATCTGTCCGTTGGCGCGACTGCTGACTCTCGGAGTACTTATCCCTCCACTATTGGCGCTTCTATTAAGGCGCCCTCCTTGCTCGATCAGATCACCGGAGGCATCGCGAATCAGCACGGGGGCGCCGGCCGTCGTTTGCGTGATGTTATAAGCCGCTGCGCCGTTATTGGACGCCGCTGCGCCATAAACCGGCGCGCTGCTATAAACCGGCGCCCTGCTATAAACCGGCGCACCGCTTTCAAAATCACGTCCAATGACAGTATTGGAAGTTCGGTTGCCCAGCGGCCGGGTGCCCACTAACGCAGGAAGGTAACGCTCTCCGGTAGGCTCCAGCATCACTTGATAACGGTATAACTCTTTTTCGATGACAGGAGCGACAACACCATCCAACTCATCCTGTTCACTCTGGTGCCAGGCCTGCCCGTCAAATCGATCCATCGTCATTGCCCGCCAATACAGCTCGCGCTGTGGTGGCTTAGCACCCTCAAAGGTCACCCGGAAAGCCAGTTGAGAAGACTGAGATAACTCTGTGACCTTACCCGGCTCCATCACCGGAGACAGCCCCGTCATCGCAGAATCTGATTGAGTTGCCACCGACCATAAAGGCCCAAGGCGTGGAAACAAAAAGTACAACACCAGCATAAACGGCAGCGTCGCCAACAATAGCGATGCACTGACCCGCCCCACCGGTGCCTGAGATGAGCCATGACGCAACGTTGACTGGACCATGACCATACCCATCACCGCCAGCACAAGCGCAATCACGCCCCTTAGCGTGGCGAGAATGTCTTGCTGATAAAGAAACCCGGTGGCGATAAGAAAGAAAATAAGAAAGGTCAGCACTGTGCCATCGCGCCGGGTGGCCAGCTCCAGAACTTTCAGCAGCCCTGCCGCCACTAGAAATGACGTACTGGCCTCCAGCGATACTTTCAGTCCGGTCGCCTGAATCACTCCCACTACGGCAAGAATAACCGCCAGCAATTTCACAATTTTGCCGGGAAAACTCAGATACCCCCGATATACGGCCCAACGCCAGCCAAGAATCATGACCGCCGCTGCATAAAAACCGGGCGATAAATACCCAATGTGCAGACTCAACGCACTCAACAAAGCGATGGTCATGACCAGCAAAGGACGCCCAGATAAGGCGACCGCATTGAGTGCATCTGCTGAATATTGAGAGCGACTTGCCATTAGCTGACCGCTCCCCCAGCTTCGCTCGTTCTCTCTCCCGTCGATTTTTGGGGCATCTGTGCGTGTATCTGTCCGGGTGTCTGAACAGGCGAAAGCCCCCAAAGCGCCAGCGTATCCAGACACAGATCCCGATGCGCACGCCCTTGTGCGGGTGCAATGATCTGCCCCGGAATACGAAGTCCGTACAACCAACCCTGAGCTTCGGCGGATAACACCCAGGACGTTAACCGCGACAATCGTGTTTCAGTCTCGAGCCCCGCGAGTTGATCCCAATCCAACCAACACTCATTCACCAGAGTTTCTTCCCCTTCTCGGGATTTCAACCCCGTCCCGCGAGCACTGTGCTTCCAGGCAATACGCTGCATCGGATCACCTTTGACATAATCGCGAATGCCGACCAACTCATCGCTGCCCTGACGCACCTGATTTTCGCCATCAGAATCTGGCGCATCGCCGCCTGCGAACTTCACAGGGCTGGCCTCCGGTGCCGGCCAGACAATGACGGGATAGTCGAGTGCGACCCAGCTCCAGGCCGTCAGCAGGCCAAAGGGATAACGGGTCATGACTTTCATGCGACGTACGGTTAATGGGCCACGTCGATGCACCCGACGTATCAGGGGCAAGGTAACCTGCTCACCCGGAGCCAAGGTGCAATCAAACATGGGAGAATCCGGGTAGCCCAGCCATAGAGAGACTTTCCAAGGTGAACGTGCCTGTTTACAGAACAACCCTCGGCCGCCGGGGGCACTGAGTGTCACGGGAAGCGTCAGCTCATCACCGACAAACCCCGATTGCGCGGGCATGGCTTGCAAGTGCAAACCGGATAAATTCTGAAAGGTCAGCCAGATGGCGCCCAACCCAACGGCCACCAGCCAAAAGGTTAAGCCGTAAATCAGACTATTCTGGTAATTGATCGCGGTTAACAACATGGCGAACACCAGTACCGCAAAGACCCAACCCAAAGCCGAGGGGAAGATGTAGACGTTACGATGCGTCAACTCGGCCTCGCGTTGAGGCGGGCTGCGTCGTTGAATCCAACGGCGAATACGGGCTTTCAGGCTCATGCCAATACGGGCACCCGACTCAAGATCTGATCGCTGGCCCCCGGTTGTAAGCGATGATCCGCCACCGCAGGCAGCACCGCCTGTACATCCTCTGGAAGCAGAAAATCACGATCCGCCAATACCGTCCAGGCTTTTGCCGCGCGAACCAAGGCAATGCCAGCTCGAGGGGACAACCCCGCAGCGTAGCCACCCTCGTAACGAGTAAATTTAAGAATACGCTGAACATAATCCAGCACCGCCGCCGAAGCCTTTACCGCAGAGACTTGCTGGCGCAAAACTCCAAGCCCAGCCTTATCCATGACCGGTTGCCACTGAGTTAATTCCTGACGCGGCGTTTTTCCTTCAAGCAATGCCCGCTCAGCCGTTTCATCGGGATAGCCCAAGCTGATGCACATCAGAAAGCGGTCCAATTGAGACTCAGGCAGAGGAAATGTCCCCGCCTGAGAGACAGGGTTCTGGGTCGCGATCACGAAAAAGGGATCGGGCAATATACGCGTTGAACCTTCCACCGACACCTGACGCTCTTCCATCGCCTCGAGTAATGCACTCTGGCTTTTGGCCGTGGCGCGGTTAATTTCATCCGCTAATACTACTTGCGCAAAAATAGGCCCCGGATGAAAGCGGAAGCCTCCTTCTCCGTGTGCGCCTTCATACACACTGACGCCGAGAACATCGGCAGGCAGCAGATCACTGGTGAACTGAATGCGACTGTATTCCAGACCAAACACCTGCGCCAGGGCGTGAGATAAGGTGGTCTTACCCATGCCCGGTAAGTCTTCAATCAACAGGTGCCCATCGGCAATCAAGCATGCCACGGCCAGCTTCACTTGCTGGTCTTTTCCAAGAATCACGGAATTTATCTGTGCAACCGCCTGTTGCATTAATGACATTGCTTGCCTCTCGATAAGAATCGGAACCGACATGTATTTGAAACCACAGAATATAAGCCACCCCTGCACATTAACAGGAACTGGTTCCCAGCATTGCACACTATCCGGGGTGGCAAATGTCATGAATTACGCCAACCTGTTGCAACATGCCTTCCGTTGGCCAACTCGCGGCTATAATCGCGCGCGGCTATGTCCGATAGCGCCCGACGTCTTTTACATCGCCTCATTCACCACTCAGAATGCCTGCAACACCCTCAGGGAAATGGATTGACCATGAACATGACGGCAAGTTTTTTTCTTTTGTTCAGTATTTTTCTGGCCGCTCCCGGTTGGAGCTCCGAGACCCGCACCGATCCAAGTCTGTACGCAAAGAAACTTGAGGACACCGTACTCAACCAGAATCTAACGCTCGAAAAACGCATCAAGGCGCTCAAAGTGCTGTTGAATGACCAGATGAGCGATGGCTATTTACAGCGCACCTTCTGCATCTGGGACCCACTGGGTAAGCATGGCCCGGTCGCGGTTGCCACCAACGACCAGATACTGCGCTCCAGGCATTATGGGTTGGACCTGACCATCAGAGTCTTTCAGAACGAGGACGCTCTGGTCAGTAAATTCACCACCGATGAAGACTGTGACGCAATGCTCGTGCGGGGTGCCAGTGCCCGGGACTTTAATCGGTTTCTTGCCACCGTTGAGGCCCCCGGCGCCATTACCAGTCGCGATCAGCTGTATTTGCTGGCGCAAGTCCTGGCAAAGCCTGACATTGCTCCACGCCTGACCGATGAGAAGTACACCGCCCTGGGGCTGGTGACGTTGGGCGGCAACCATATTTTCGCACGCTCGCGCGAGCATGCGACGCTGAGGTCCCTCAAGGGGTTGCCAATGGCGGTCCCCGATACCGACCGTGGTAACGCCTGGCTGACCTCGGCACTCAACGGCGAACCTCAATCGGCCAGCCTGCCGGCCACCGTGCAATATTTTTCAGAAGGCGCCGTGGAAGTCATGGTCGCCCCAGACATTGGTTATCTGGTTATGGGGCAAGGCAAAACCGGTGACGCCAGCGTTGCAATACAACCCGCCATTGGGCAATCCACGCTTCAGTTAATTGGTCGTGCAGATCGTTTTCCACCGGGGTTGGCACTGATCCTGAGAGAGGATTTCCTGTTCCGCTTTAATAATTACGCGCGCCTTCTCGACAAAGAACTTGCCAACATCCCGGCCGGATTCTGGATTGACCCAAGCGATGAAGAGCGCCAGACACTGGCCGTCAATAGCCAGAAAACCCGCCTCGCCCTGCGAGAACAAGGTTATTACGACCGCTCTATGTTGCGTCTGGCACGCAAAATACGCTGTCGTTTCGAGCCCAATAACCGCGAGTGTACTAATCCGGTGGAGTGATCCGGGCAAGTAGCACGCCGATCAGTGCTTAAGGCTCACACAGCCCATAAAAAAGCCCGCATAACGCGGGCTTTTTCGTTCTCAACCTGTTTGTCGACAAAACTCAGAGCAGGTCCAGGCCTCGAGCCAGATCTTTCTTAATATCGCCGATGTCTTCCAGACCCACAGAAATACGCATCAGGCCTTGCGAGATACCCGCGTCCTGACGCTGCTCTTCTGTCAGGCGACCATGAGTCGTGGTTGCCGGGTGAGTAATCGTAGTTTTGGTATCACCGAGGTTGGCAGTAATCGAGATCATGCGGGTTGCATCGACCACCTGCCATGCCGCCTCACGACCACCACTGACCTCAAACGATAAGACACCGCCAAACAAGCGCTGCTGAGACGCCGCTAACTCATGCTGTGGGTGCTCAGGTAAACCGGCGTAGTTAACGTGTGTCACCTTAGGGTGCGCCTGAAGCCATTGCGCCAACGCCAGAGCACTGTCACTGTGAGCACGCATGCGCAACGACAGCGTCTCCAACCCTTTCAGGAATACCCAGGCATTGAACGGGCTCATGGTCGGGCCGGCAGATCGTAAGACGCCAATGATGGGGTCGATGAGCTCAGCTGAACCAACAACCGCGCCACCCAGACAGCGCCCTTGACCATCGATGTATTTCGTTGCCGTATGAACCACCAGATCGGCACCTAAGGCCAGTGGGTTCTGCCCTACCGGCGTACAGAAGCAGTTATCCACCACCAACATGGCACCAGCCTCTTCCGACAAGGCCGCCAATGCGCGAATGTCTGCTACCTCAATTACCGGATTCGACGGAGACTCGAGGAACAGTACCTTAGTGTTGTCCTGCACCGCATTACGCCATGACGCCATGTCGAGCAGATCTACGTAGGTGATGTCGACATTAAATTTGCGCAGAAACTTTTCCAGCAAAACGTTGGTCGAGCCGAACACCGAGCGCGAGCAGATCATATGATCGCCCGCTTCGAGATGCGCCACACACACCGCGTAAATAGCTGCCATGCCCGATGCAGTGGCCGCACATTTCTCGCCACCCTCTAACGCCGCCAGACGCTCCTCAAAGGTACGTACTGTTGGATTGGTGTAGCGCGAATAAACATTACCCTCACGATCACCGGCAAAGGTTTCGGCCGCTTCCGCCGCCGAGGCAAACACATAGCTGCTGGTCGTAAAGATGGCTTCACTGTGCTCGCCTTCCGGCGAACGCATATACCCGCCCCGCACTGCCAGGGTATCGAAGGCAGCATCGGTCAGATCAGATTGGTAACGCTCTGGCCAGTCGGGACGGTTCGTCATGATTAAGCCTCTTTCGGGTTATGCAGGTCGATGTTTTCATTGTCTGCGATGGTCAGCCCTTTTTTAGCATCATTTCGCAGCTCATACAGGCGACGGAAGTAATCATCGTCAATATCACCTGTAACATAGCTACCGTCAAACACGGAGCAATCAAAGGCTTTTGCGTCTGTGGTCGCGCCTTCGAGACAAGCATCCACCAGGTCCTCAATGTCCTGGTACACCAACCAGTCAGCGCCAATTTCCTTGGCGATTTCATCGGTGGTGCGATCGTGAGCAATGAACTCTTCCTTTGCGGGCATATCAATGCCGTACACGTTCGGGTAACGAACGGCCGGTGCCGCAGAAGCAAAGTACACCTTTGCGGCGCCTGCTTCTCGGGCCATTTCAATGATCTGTTCACAGGTAGTACCACGAACGATGGAGTCATCCACCAAGAGTACATTTTTGCCACGGAACTCAAGATCCAGCGCGTTCAGCTTCTGCTTCACCGATTTCTTACGTAACTGCTGACCCGGCATGATGAAGGTACGGCCGATGTAGCGGTTTTTCATGAAACCTTCGCGGTACTTCACCCCCAGATGATTCGCCAGCTCAAGTGCCGACGAGCGACTGGTATCCGGAATCGGAATTACCACATCGATGTCATGATCAGGGTGTTCACGCATGATCTTATCGGCGAGTTTTTCACCCATACGCAGGCGTGCTTTGTATACGGCGATGCCATCGATAATGGAATCCGGACGAGCAAAGTAAACGTGCTCGAAAATACACGGCTTCAGTTCCGTGTTGTCGGCACATTGTTCGGTAAACAACTGGCCGTCTTCGGTCATAATGACACACTCACCCGGCGCAATATCGCGGTCGAGTTTAAAGCCCAGAGCATCCAGTGCTACCGACTCAGACGCCACCATGTATTCCGGCCCCTGCTCGGTATCACGGTGACCAAAGACGGCCGGACGAATGCCGTGCGGATCACGGAAAGCGACAATGCCGTAGCCAGTAATCATGGCCACCACGGCATAACCGCCGCGGATTCGCTCATGCACTCGTCGTACCGCTTTGAAAATCATTTCAGGAGACGGCTTAAGCTGACGCTGTTCCTGCAATTCGTGCGCAAAGATGTTCAGCAGTACTTCGGAATCCGACGTGGTGTTGATGTGACGCAAATCTTCACGGTAGATGTCTTCGGCCAACTGTTCGGTGTTGGTCAGGTTACCGTTGTGCGCCAGCGTAATACCGTAAGGCGAATTCACGTAAAACGGCTGGGCTTCCGCCGAGCTGGAACTGCCCGCCGTTGGATAACGCACGTGGCCAATGCCAATGTGGCCCAACAAACGCTGCATGTGACGCGTACGGAACACATCCCGAACCAGCCCGTTGTCTTTACGCAGGCACAGTTTATTGCCGTAACTGGTTACGATGCCCGCGGCATCCTGACCACGGTGCTGCAACACCGTCAGCGCATCATAGATAGCCTGGTTAACATGGGATTTACCAACTACACCCACTATTCCGCACATGTGCGATTCACCTCAAACAAACGAACTGGATTAAGCTCCCATGACCTGATCAACGGCGCCGGGCAAGGTCTTGCGAGCCCAGTCTGCCAGATTTTCCAGGTATGGAATGATTTTGGATGCCTGCCACCATGGGTCGTCCGGCATCATGGTCAACTGCGCGCCGTACACCAACGCAATCAGAATAATCACGCCGCGCAACATGCCGAAGGCCATGCCCAGTACACGATCTGTGCCGCTGAGCCCTGTAGCTTTCACAATATGAGCGATCAGATAATTGACCATAGCGCAGACCACCAGAGTCGCCACGAACAATAAACCAAAGGCAACGACGTAGCGCAGACTTGGCGTTTCGATGGAAGACTCAAGCAAGGTCGACAGGTGCCCGGAAAAGTATCGGGCAACGAAAAAAGCGATGATCCAGGACGCCAGAGACAGCGCCTCTTTCACGAAGCCACGCACCAGACTGATCAGTCCGGAAATACCGATGATGCCTAAGATCACCCAGTCAATAATGGTCATGAAACGCCCTGAAGGTCAGAGAAAGCGCGCAGTATACCAGAGCCTGCGCACCTGAAAAGAATTGACAGTTCAGTGAAAGGATGAAGCCTAGCTTTCTGCCTGATATCGGCGCAGGTAGACATCCGGAATGTCGGCGCGTTGCTTCAACTTGGTTTGCTGAGCTTCGGCATCGCTGCGACGCAACTGCGGCCCCACATAAACCCGGGTAATCCCCTCTTCCGGGAATTCCTGAACGTAGGCTTTGTAACCGTCATTGCGCAAGCTATCACGCAAGCGATGAGCGTTTGCGCGCTGACTGAACGCGCCAATCTGAAGCGTCCATGCATACGGGACGTTATCGGCATCCATCGCAGTTCGGTCGGGGGATACCCCCTGCACTGGCAGCTCATCGCGCTCCGCCACCGTCACCGGCGGCATAGCAATCGCCTTCGCCGCCTCCCCTGAGGCGACTTCTTCAATTTCCTTGCGTACCTGACGCTCGTAGCTCTCACTGGCCCAGGCAGGAACGTCCGGTTTCTCTGGCGCAGTAGTTTCGAGCAATTGATAGGTGCGGGAGCCATCCAACACAATCGGGGCCACGACCAGTAACGCCGTCACGGTTAACCAGGCACCGACAATGCGTTTTTTTAAATGGAGCTCCATGCCTCTCCCCCTTGTAGGATAAATTCTCGCGCGGCTTCGACAGTGTAAAAGGAGCCCACCACCAGAGTCACCCCTGTTCTTGCTTGATCAGATGCTCGACCTGACGCCTGACCCAATGCTTGATCAGACAACTGAACCGATGAATCCGTTTCCGAACTGACTGCCGAGGCTGCGGATGAAGCTGAAGCCTGCAGAACATCGCTCAACGCCTCCGCCATCGTTTCGAAGCGGGCTTTGACTGGATACCCCGCCGCCTCACATCGCTCGGACAGCGCCTCGGCGCTCAAGCCGCGCCAACCCGACAAGGTAACGGTATAAAGTTCGCTAAACTTCGGCAACGCCGACAACACCCCAGCCACGTCTTTGTCTTGCAGCATCCCCAACACCACCCGATCAACCACTGGCGTGCGTTCTGCAAGATACGCCGCCGCCTGAGGATTATGCGCCACATCCAAAGTGACTATCTGTAAAGGTGCTGTCTGTGAAGCCGCTGTATGCGAATGCACACCACCTTGAGGCTGCATAGTATCCGCCTGATCTGGCCGATACTGCCAAGACTGCCAACGCCCGGGCACCGTCAGTCGCTCAATGACCTGAGACACCACCGACGCTGACGGTAACCTATCAATCGCTGCCAGCGCCTGAATCGCGGTACCAATATTATGATGCGGAATCGCAAATGACGGGGCCGAGACACGCTCAGTGTCCCCACGAACGTTGCGGTAGGTCACTGCAACACCCGGGCCTGAAGGAAGCTGCCCTACTGCCTCCTCCACCATCATATCTTCAACCACCACATCAAACGCCTCCCCCCGGCCATACCAGAGCGCACCGGCATTGTCTGACGTCTGTCGTGCAGTAACAGGCGGATTCCACTGACCGCTGATCATGGGTTTACCTTCCCGCGCAATGCTGTATTTTTCATACGCAATGGCCTCGAGCGTGTCGCCCAACCAATCCTGATGATCCAGACCAATACTGGAAACGACAGTCACGTCGGCCTCGGCGATATTGACGGCATCCAAACGACCGCCCAGGCCGATTTCTAATACGACCGCATCCAAAGCACACTGATTGAAATGCCATAACGCGGCGAGCGTACCGAATTCAAAATAGGTTAGAACCGTATCACCGCGCCCTCGCTCGATGGCCTCAAACGACGCGATCAGGTCATCGTCGCTAATCATGACATCGTCTATGCTGACGCGCTCGTGGTAGGTATGAATGTGCGGCGAGTTGTACATTCCCACACGCAAGCCCTGTGCTCGTAACAAGGCGGCGATGAGCGCACTGGTTGTCCCTTTGCCGTTCGTCCCACCCACCAGAATGACCAAAGGTGCTGGCCGACGACACGACAACACATCCGCAACCTGAGCAACAGGCTCCAGGCCGAGTTCAATATCGTCAGGATGAATAGATTCGAGGTAGGACAGCCACTCGTTGACTGAACACTTGGGGGCGGTGCCGGTGTAGGTGTCTTGCATGGGATTGAGCGCCAGAGAGGCTGGCGCTCACACTCCTGTCGGTTAAAAACTCACTCGCGTGAGTTTACGCGTCCAGCGCCTCACATGCATCCATGGCGTCACGCATGCTGCGCGCCAGAGAAGACACATCGGCGATGGCTTGCGCCGGGTTATCTACCTGCTCGGCGATGCGATTCACCAGCGCACTGCCAACGATCACACCATCACAGACGTCAGAGACTTTGGCGGCGGCTTCGGCATTCTGAATACCAAAACCAACGCACAAAGGGGCCTTAACATGTTCGCGGATACGATCCAGATTGCGAGACACATCATCAACGTCAATCGCTGCCGATCCTGTCACGCCACGCAGTGACACGTAGTAAACGTAACCGCGACCGACGTTACCAATGGTTTTGATGCGCTCTTCGGTACTGGTCGGCGCCAACAGGTAGATAAAATCGAGACCTGCCTGCTCAAACATCGAATCCACACCCTGCGCTTCTTCAGGCGGCATGTCTACTACGAGTACGCCATCAACGCCGGCCTCAGAGGCCAACTCGACGAACGTTGGGTAGCCCATGGCTTCAATCGGATTCAGATAGCCCATCAGAACGACGGCAGTATGCTGGTTGGTTTGACGAAACTCCGCCACCATTGCCAATACATCCCGCAGCGACGTGCCGTGCGCCAGCGATCGCTCACAGGCCAGCTGAATCGTTGGACCATCGGCCATTGGGTCAGAAAATGGAACCCCTAGCTCGATGGCATCAGCACCGGCCTCAACCAATGCGTGCATCATAGGGACGGTCGTCGCTTTGTCTGGATCACCGGCGGTGATGTACGGAATCAATGCTTTTTTCCCCTGACTGGCCAGGGTATCGAATACTTTACTAATGCGGGTCATGTCAGTAACTCTAAATCTCTATCCAGCCAATGACTTGGCTTTCGTTCCGTGGATGAGCTGAAACATCCATTTGCACTCCAAACCTGAGCACTTACTGCAAACACCTTCAGGTGCCTGACTCATGGCAACAGGCAATTGCTATGTTCGCTCCTGCGATGACACACCGGAGTGTGTCCACAGGGCGCTGCAAAAAGCAGGCACAAAGACGCAATCCATCAGCTCAAACCGGGCAAACTCAACAAAGGTGAGACCTGGCTCACAACTTACTGAGTTTTCAATTCTGGCCATTATTGGCCGCTCTCCCACATGGACGCGGGGTTCTCCTGATATTTTTATCAAACTATCAGGAGAACCCCGCCCCAGCGGAACACTCGATGGAACCGGCTTATGCCGTAACGCCGTCGAGCTGGGCAATCGTATGAATGTCTTTGTCACCACGACCTGACAGATTTACGACGATTACCTGATCTTTTGTCATCGTAGACGCCAATTTCATGGCGTACGCAATGGCGTGAGAACTTTCCAGCGCCGGCATAATGCCTTCGAGCTTGGTCAGCTTGTGGAAGGCATCGAGGGCTTCGTCGTCGGTGGCCGCCACATACTGAGCGCGACCAACATCTTTCAGCCAGCTGTGCTCAGGGCCAACGCCCGGATAATCAAGACCCGCCGAAATCGAATGCGTGCCCATGATCTGGCCATTCTCATCTTCCATCAGGTAAGTCCGGTTACCATGGAGAACGCCCGGACGCCCCTTGCTTAAAGGTGCGGCGTGATCATCACCATGCAACCCAAGACCGCCGGCTTCGACACCGTACATAGCTACTTCAGGATGCTTAACGTACGGATAGAACATGCCAATGGCATTGGAACCACCGCCAACACAGGCCACCACGGCATCCGGCTGACGACCAATCTGGTCGTCACACTGACGCTGAGTTTCACGACCAATAATGCTCTGGAAGTCACGTACCAGCATCGGGTATGGGTGAGGACCCGCTGCCGTACCAATGATGTAGAAGGTATCTTCCACGTGCGTTACCCAGTAACGCATCGCCTCGTTCATGGCATCTTTCAGCGTCTTGGTACCGCAGGTAACAGACTCAACCTGCGCACCAAGCAGCTTCATGCGGTACACATTGAGCTTCTGACGCTCAACGTCGGTTGCCCCCATGAAGACGCGGCAATCCAGTCCAAAGCGTGCTGCAACCGTCGCCGATGCCACACCGTGTTGACCAGCGCCGGTTTCTGCGATGACTTTCTTTTTACCCATGAACTTGGCCAGCAACGCCTGACCAATGGTGTTATTAATCTTGTGCGCACCCGTATGGTTAAGGTCTTCACGCTTCAGATAAATCTGCGCACCACCACAATGGGAGGTCAGGCGCTCTGCCAGATACAAAGGCGATGGGCGGCCGACGTAATGCGCGAGTTCTTTATCAAACTCGGCCTGAAAGCCAGCATCGGCACGCAATTTTCCGTAAGTCGCCTGTAACTCATCGAGTGCAGCCGTCAGGGTTTCTGAGACAAAGCGTCCACCAAAAATACCAAAGTGGCCACGTTCATCTGGAAGGTCCAGATTAAGATCGGTTGTGTTCATCGACACGGTATACCTCTTTCACGAACTCAGTCATTTTGCCGTGATCCTTGATTCCTTTCGTTGCTTCTACCCCACCGCTGATATCCACTGCGAAAGGGCGAACCTGCTGAATCGCGTCAGCAACGTTCGATGGCTCAAGACCACCGGCAAGAATTATAGGTTTGGGGAGCGTTTCAGGGACCAGCGACCAATCAAAAGTCTCTCCTGTGCCCCCGGGAACGCCGGGCTTGTAGCTGTCTAGAAGGATCGCCAATGCGCCTGGGAAGCGCACGCACGACGCCACCACATCCGACGCTTGCCGGACGCGGAGAGCTTTGATGTAGGGGCGGTTGAATTGCCGACAGAAGTCGTCATCTTCATCACCATGAAATTGGAGTAAATCAATTCTAACGCTATCAATTACGCTTTGCACCTCCTCCACGGAGGGATTTACGAACAACGCCGTCACCGATACGAAGGCTGGCACTGCCGCCACCGCCTCTACCGCCTGCTCCACAGAGACCGCTCGTGGGCTCGGCGGATAAAACACCAGACCCAGAGCATCTGCTCCGGCATCCACCGCCGCACTGGCATCAATCGCCTGAGTAATGCCGCAAATTTTAATACGCGTACGTAACATGAAGAATTCCTGAATAACTCTTGTCCAATAATACCAGAGCCACCGACCGCGACTGTAGTAAAGCCTTAGGAAATATCTGAAAAATGGCGAAGGTAATGGCCGACATCAACGGCGCAGGGCACTATTGTCGGCGTGCAAAGCCCAAGAAGGTCCAGAAAGCCCAAGAAGGTCCAGAAAGCCCAAGAAGGTCCAGAAAGGCTAAATCCAGAAAGGCTAAGCCCAGAGGGAGCAGGCCAAGCCAAGCCCAGAACGACTGGGGTAAACACTACACTGCAAGACGGCCTACCCAGCCAGATGTCGACGGCGACTAGCAATCCAGCGATGAGAAGGTTTCGTTGAGCATCAAGTCTTTCGTGGTATCCACCTGAACGAACGCCCACGGGTGAGTCAACGCCGTTGTCACGGTGCAATTATTACCCGGGGCAACGTATTGAACGAACACAGTGACCTGATCGTCGTCTTCAACGTTGGATACGGACACGCTGTAGCCCGAGCTTGACCGGGTTCCCATGTCCAGTAACAGCACCTGCGAACGATCAAAATCCACCGTTACGGCTGAATCGGAGGTGTAATCCACCAAAGCTGCCTCATAGCTACTTTGATCCTGAAACACTTTAGTGACTCGCGGATATTCCAAACCGCTAGGAATAAAGGTATCAAGGTGCAGCGTAGTGACGGACACCGACTCCGGCTGCGAACGGAAACCTGACCCAAAGCCATCGCCGTCGTCCTCAGGCCCCAGATCCAGTTCACATCCTGCTAACAGGCTGGCCGCACTCAGTAGTACGAACGCCATATTCTTTCGACGATACGGGTGATGATTGGCAAAACAGGAAGAGTATGAACGCATCACGGATTCCTCATGGTTGTCGCAGATTGCTGCGACTTACGTATTCGTAGAACTCAGTTCCAGAATGGGCTCCAACAGCGCGGGCCCCCAGGGTTGAGACGGAATGCCGAAGGTCTCCGGAAAGCGCACACCGACGAAGTGCAAACCGCCACCGGGCGCCGTCACACCGGCCTGCGTTCTGTCCTTAGCTGCCAGCACGTCGGCCATCCAGCTTTCCGGCTGATGCCCCTCACCAATGGGGAGCAACACCCCAACGATATTTCGCACCATGTGATACAAAAACGCGCTGCACTCCAACTCCACCATGATGATGCGATCAAATCGCTGCACGCGGATATGGTGCATTTCTTTGACGGGTGACTTAGCCTGACAGTCTTTCGCCCGAAACGAAGTGAAGTCGTGCTCACCTAACAAGGCATTGGCTGCACGTTGCATACGTTCCGCATCGAGCGGATAACGCCACCAGGTCACCTGATCGTGCATGAGTGCCGGTCGAGCCGGATGATTGTAAATCAAGTAGCGGTAACGCCGTGCCTGTGCCTTGTAACGCGCATGAAACTCGGCATTCACCTCACCAATCCATTGCACGGATACGCCGGGCGGCAAATGCGTATTAATACCCATCATCCAGCCGTAATCGCTGCGTACTGATGGCGTATCGAAGTGGATCACCTGCTGGGTCGCATGCACGCCCGCGTCGGTACGACCGGCGCAAAAGATATCAACCGGATGGTTAGCAACCTTGCCTATGGCAGCTTCAAGTGCGGCTTGTACGGTGGGTTCTTCGTGGTGTTTCTGGCGTTGCCAGCCATGAAAGCTGGCGCCGTTATATTCGACTACCGCCGCGATCCGGCGGTAGTCAGGGGGGAGATCAAACATCAGGCTAAGGTATCGAGCAGGTCTTTGGCTTCCTGTTTCTGCGCATCGTTACCTTCCTGTACGACTTCTTGCAGCAACTCACGTGCGCCGTCCATGTCTTCCATATCAACGTAGGCACGTGCCAGATCCAGCTTGGTGGCACATTCATCCGTACCTGCCAGGAAATCAAACTCGTCATCGGCTGCCGCCAGTTCGTCGAGATCAATACCGCCAATCAGATCGCTGCTGGCAGCCAGGTCACCGGCATCGGCAGACATCAGCTCTTCCAGCCCCTGATAGTCGTCACCGCCGTTCAGATCCGCAAGATCAAGCGATGGTGCGGCTTCACTATCATTAGCGTCATCTTCTGCATCAGCAGCGTCTGCCACAGACTCAGCTGAGTCCCCATCAGCACTATCGGCTTCAGACAGATCAGCAGCTTCCGAACCTGCAAATGCATCCAGATCTAACGAGTCCGCGGCGTCGGCCGACAGTTCGTCGAGGTCAAACGTCGCTTCCGCTTCATCGGTTTCTGGCAGTTCAGGTTCTTCCAGACCGTGCTCGGCAGTTTCAGATGTCGGCAGTTCTGGTTCAACCACTTCACCTGCATCTTCAATCGCGGTGTCAAAATCACCCAGCGATGCCAGATCAAGTGCCGCGTCAGACGCAGAATCCTCAGATTCACCGGCATCCAGTAAGTCATCGAGGCTATCCAGACTATCTGAACCGGCGCTCAGCATTTCTTCTGAGGTCAGTTCAGGCGCAGCGGAATCCAGTTCAACTGAATCCAGATCTACTGTACTGTCATCAGATACTTCTGGCAGGTCGATACCACCCAGATCGAACTCGAGTGCATCACTGCTGTTGTCTGCCTTCTCTTCTACTGAATCAGCCACGTCATCCAGATCAGCGGCCAGTTCATCGAGCTTAGGCTCTGACGCTGGCGCATCGTCTTCCGAAGCAAAGCTTTCCAGATCAAATTCCAGAGAATCGTCCGCCAGCCCTTCCAGAGAAGGCGCCTCTGTCGTGTCTTCGCTCAGTACATCGTCCGACTCAGCAAGTGATTCAAGCTCAGCATTCAGATCATCGACGTCCAGTGCAGACTCATCTGCATCCAGACTCGGCAGTTCGGTTTCTGTCACTTCACTTTCTGGCAGTTCAACACCAGACAGCTCGGCGTCCAGGTCGAAAGACAGGTCGTCAGAATCGTTATCAGAGGTCGCTGCTGTTGTTGAATCCAACAAATCCGCATCGCTGCTGTCGACAACGTTATCCAGCTTGTCAGCATCGTCTTCAAGGTCGAAGTTCAGCAGCTCATCGTTCAGCTCAACGCCCTCTTCTTCCAGGGACATATCGACGCCTTCAGCGTCCGCATCGAACTCAGAGGATTCACCCAGCTCCAGCTCAGGCACAGTTTCTAATGACGCGCCAATGCCGTCATCTTCCGGCTTAGCATCGTCGCCGAAATCAAGAGCATCACCAAAGTCCAGACCACCGCCAAACTCTTCATCGGCGTTATCGTCCAGAGATGGCAAATCACCATCGAGGGACAAGGCGTCGTCACCAGCGACCGGCTCAATCGGATGGCTCAGCTGAGCACGCAGATCAGCGGCTTGCGCATTCGCTTCCTGATCGCCCAGTGCGATCAGGCCAGTTTCAGTCTCAGCAAAGGCTTCGGCGTCATCGAGTGACGATTGAACTTCGAGCAATTTCAGACGCAGGTCAACGCGCTCAGGCTCGGCAGCAATGGCGCCTTTAAGCAGATCAACGGCTTGGTCAAACTTGCCATAGGCAATGTAAATGTCAGATTCAGAAATTGCGTCTTCGGTCTGACCGACGGTCTCGTACTGGGCATCGGCATCGTCGTAACCTTCAAGATCAACATCGCCCAGATCCAGATCATCGGCGCCACCAGCAAGTGCATCATCGCCGCCAAGATCGAAATCACCGGCCAGATCATCACCCTGCTCGCCATCCAGTGAATCACTGAGAGAATCGTTCAATTCCGCAAATGCTGGCGCATCACCCGCATCGGGCAACTCAAGATCATCCAGGGCGTCGTTAAGGTCCGCCCCTTCCGGCATACCGTTCTCAGCGAGGTCTTGCTCAGCAGCCGCCACGGCGTCTTCTTCACGACGGGAACGCAGTTTGAACAGAGCGTACACCAGCATCAGCAGGAGTCCAGCACCCAGCGTCAACCATTCCATTGGAGCACTGGTAATTTTGCCCATGATGCCATCAAGCGGAGAGGCGCTCTTCGCTGCGGCTGCTTTGCGTGCTTCTTCTGCGGCACGAGCCGCCATGTCATCTTCAACCGACGTCGCTGTTTCGGCTTGTTCAGGCGAGGCTTGCTCTACTGCAGTCTGATCTGACTCAGCGGCGCCGTCGTAATTGTAATCTGGGGTATTAGCAAACTGAGGTTCAGGATTCTGATCCGTCGTCACGCTGGCACGCGATTCCGGAATCGCAGCACCGGCTACGTCAGCGCCTTCCGTCGTCGCGTTGTCAGTAGCGGCGTCCTCAGAAACCGCATCTGCCGCTGGCTCGTTAGCAACGTCGCTATTTTCAGTGGTCGACGCCTCAGGCGTTTGCGCCCCCTGATCGGATACGGATGCCACAGACGCATTCGCCTCGGCTGCAGCTTCAGCTACTTCCACACTCTCCGCTGGGGTAGCTGCTTCGCTCGGAGCCGACACGCCAGCCGCTTCTGCTGGTGTGGTCGCCTGCATGTTGGCCAACTGGTCGTTTTGCAGCGTGATTAAACGCTCCATTTTGGCCAGCTGCGCTTCGAGCGCCTCAAGACGCTGAGCCAATTCCAGATTTTCACGCTGGCTCTTGTCGAGATTTTCTAGCGCAATGGACAGATCATTTTCCAGTGCAGCCGTCTTGCCCGTATTACCGGACACCTGGCCACCCGCCTGACCTGCCTCGCCTTTGGCGTCTGAACTTAACAGGCGTACTTCACCACCGTTGGTGCTTTTGGGTGCAGTAGGCTCAGCGGCCTGACGACCTGTCGCATCGATCTGCGCCACGCTGGCTGTTAGCTCTTTGTTCTGACGTTGTACTTCTGCTACGGCTTCGCGACCAGCAATCGTACGGATAATCGATGCATCCGGAATATCGAGTACGGTGTGGGTTTTCAGACGATTGATATTGCCGTTAATGAAGGCATCAGGGTTTACGTCCTGCAGTGCAATCATCATTTGCTGTGGAGAGATAGACGAGTCTGGACGCGTATCCAGTGCAATCTGCCACAACGTGTCGTCCGGCTGCACCTTGTAGGTACCCGGAGCCGCAGGATCGGTCCAACCGGTATTTTGACGAGTGTTCTGAGTTGGCGCCGGAGCCGTCTGACGAGGGGCCGTTGTTGCCGTCGCAACGGAAGTTACGGTGCCGGCAGGCACAGCCACCAGCGGTTGAACCCGACCTTCTTCAAATACAGGTGGATCCAGCAGTACGGTGTATTCGCGCAATACGCGACCCGCCGGCCAGTTCAATTCCACCAGGAAGTTCAGGAAAGGTTCGTTAATTGGGTCTCGGGTCGTTACGAGGATACGGTCCCCGTTCACGGAGAATTTCATTTGGGTCAGAAACTGATAACGATCAACGCCGGCGCGTTCAAAGTCCTGCGCACTGGCCAGACGTGGCTTAATCTCTGCCGAGGTCAGGCCTGAGGTGTCGATAAGCTCGATTTCTGCACGTAATGGCTGATTCAGTGCGGAATCCAGGTCCATCTCACCCAGCCCCAAGGCGTAGAGTTGAGAGGTTAAGGACATTCCCCCAGCCAGCAGAATGCTTTTCGCAAGTAGGCGCTTCATTATTGCTTCCTTGTTGTCGTGCGACGTATTTGTAGTCGTCGGTTTTCTAATCAAACCGCTTTCTTATAGATAATCCTGACCTAGCTTACTTATCGATTCCCTTCATAAGCGCTTGGTAGTATCAAATATAAAAACAGCTAACGCAATATTTTGCCCCTTACACAGGGGATAAAAGCGTGACGTATGAAACACTTAGAGCATTTTTCTCTCAGCCACTATGAAAAAAGCGGGGCAAATGCCCCGCTTTTTAATCACTTAGTCAACAAAATGCGCAACATTCGGCGAAGTGGCTCAGCTGCGCCCCATAGGAGCTGATCACCCACCGTAAAGGCAGAAATATACTCCGGTCCCATATTCAACTTGCGAATACGGCCTACCGGGATACTTAATGTGCCCGTCACTTTCGCAGGCGTCAGTTCGGTCATACTCGCATCGCGATCATTAGGAACCACTTTCACCCAGTCGTTATGACCGGCCAGAATGCTTTCAATTTCACTGACTGGCAGATCTTTTTTCAGCTTGATGGTCATTGCCTGACTGTGACAACGCATGGCACCGACACGAACACAAAGGCCATCGACTGGCACCTGATCATCGCTGCGACCCATAATCTTGTTGGCTTCCACCTGTGCCTTCCATTCTTCACGGCTCTGACCAGATTCCAGCTGAGAGTCGATGTATGGGATCAGGCTGCCCGCCAGAGGCACGCCAAACTGGTCCGTCGGCAGCGCATCGCTACGAATGAAGTCCGCTACCTGACGATCGATTTCCAGAATGGCACTGGCAGGATCATCAAGCTTGTCTTTCACTTCGTCACGGATAGCGCCCATCTGAGAAATCAGTTCGCGCATATGACGCGCGCCAGAACCAGACGCCGCCTGATAGGTCTGCGGAGCAACCCACTCCACCAGATCTTTCTCAAACAGGCCGCCCAGTGCCAACAACATCAGACTGACGGTGCAGTTACCGCCAACGTAGGTTTTCACACCGGACTCAATGCCCTGCTCAATGACGTCTTTGTTCACTGGATCAAGAACGATGATAGCGCTGTCATCCATACGCAATGACGATGCGGCATCAATCCAGTAACCGTTCCAGCCCGCTTCACGCAGCTTGCCGTAGACTTCCTTGGTGTAATCACCGCCCTGACAGGTAATGATGACATCCTGTGCTTTCAGCGCGTCGATATCGAACGCGTCTTCCAAAGTGCCGCAATCTTTACCCGCAAAGTCAGGGGCTGGGAGGCCCTTCTGAGACGTGGTGAAAAACACCGGGTTGATCAGGTCGAAATCTTTCTCTTCCTGCATGCGTTGCATCAGGACAGAGCCAACCATTCCGCGCCAGCCTACCAGGCCAACATTCATCTGTGACATTGAATTAAACCTCCTGCAGAGCAGCCACAACTGCTTCGCCCATCTCGGCAGTAGAAACTTTCTGCATACCGTCAGAGAAGATGTCGCCGGTACGCAGACCTTTATCGAGTACGTTGCTGACGGCTTTTTCAATGGCATCTGCCGCAGCACCTTCACCCAGTGAGTAGCGCAGCATCATCGCAGCTGACAAGATAGTTGCCAATGGGTTGGCAATGCCCTGGCCTGCAATATCCGGTGCCGAACCATGACATGGCTCGTACATACCTTTGTTGTCTTTATCCAGAGAGGCTGAAGGCAACATACCGATAGAACCGGTCAGCATTGCAGCAGCGTCTGACAGGATGTCACCGAACATGTTCCCGGTAACCATGACGTCGAACTGCTTAGGCGCACGCACCAGCTGCATTGCCGCGTTGTCCACGTACATGTGGGACAGTTCAACTTCTGGGTATTCTTTGCCTACTTCTTCCAGAATTTCACGCCACAGTACGGTCACTTCCAAAACGTTGGCTTTGTCGACTGAACACAGCTTCTTGTTGCGCTTCATCGCCGACTGGAAGGCTACGTGAGCGATACGCTTAATTTCAGATTCGCTGTACACGTAGGTGTTGTAGCCTTCACGTTCACCGTTTTCGAGAGTACGGATACCGCGAGGCTTACCGAAGTAAATGCCACCAGTCAGTTCACGCACAATCAGAATATCCAGACCAGACACCACTTCAGGCTTCAGTGAAGACGCATCTGCCAATTGCGGGTACAGAATGGCCGGACGCAGGTTACCGAACAACTCCAGACCTGAACGCAGACCCAGCAGACCTTTTTCAGGACGCAGTTCGCGATCTTCGAGGTTATCCCACTTAGGACCACCTACCGCACCCAGCAGAATTGCGTCGGCTGCACGGGCTTTGTCCATAGTTTCTTCTGGCAGTGGCGTGCCGTGTACGTCGTAGGCAGAACCACCTACCAGACCGTCCACCAGCTCAAGACCCAGATTGAATTTTTCGTTTGCTACGTTCAGAACCTTAACGGCTTCTGCAACGATTTCCGGGCCAATACCATCGCCCGGGAGGATCAGTACGTTTTTGCTCATTTCTAAAACCTCAAACTCTCTTTAAACAAATCGCCGCTTCAGCCTGCTTGCGACTCGCCGTGAACCCATCCATGGGGGCTCCCCTGTGCCATCCGACCACCATGGATGGTGGAAGTACCGGGATCTGTATGGAACAAATCTGGCCATGGCACAGAGGGTCGAAAACAGGCTAAACCAGCGCTTTGCCATAAACTTTTCTTCAGTCCCCAAATCCTATTTTGCGGAACTGATAGTTACTTTTTAGCGGCCAAAGCGATCTGTAAGCGCTAGTTAATTGTTTGGTTCGGGTGCCGTAAGGCCGAATCTGTTCCCGACAGATTTCGGCATTCCCTCCATCCCTGGAGGTCAGACACGGCACCCGAGCCTACAGGGACGTATTCACGGCGTGCCACAGAACAAATAATTAACTGGCAGCAAACCTTACTTTCAGGCTCCAAACAACCACGGTGCCGATGCGCGACGCTTCTCTTCGTACGCTTTAATTTCATCAGCGTCCTGCAACGTCAGACCGATATCGTCCAGACCATTCAGTAAACAGTGACGACGAAAATCGTCCACCTCAAAAGCGATCTCTTCACCAGAAGGTGTAACTACCTTCTTGTTCTCCAGATCGACAGTCAGCTGATAACCTTCGCTCGCTTCAGTCTCTTTAAACAGACGATCAACCGTCTCTTCATCCAGAACAATCGGCAACAGACCATTCTTAAAGCTGTTGTTGTAGAAAATGTCCGCATAGCTTGGCGCAATGATCGCGCGGAAACCAAAGTCTTCCAGTGCCCATGGCGCGTGCTCCCGGCTTGATCCACAGCCAAAGTTTTCACGAGCGAGCAGCACAGAGGCACCGCTGTAACGTGGCTGATTCAGCACAAAATCTGGATTCAGCGGACGACCGCTGTTATCCGCATCAGGCTGACCTTCATCCAGATAGCGCAGTTCATCGAACAGGTTCGGGCCAAAGCCTGAACGCTTGATCGACTTCAGGAACTGCTTAGGAATGATCATATCGGTGTCGATGTTGGCGCGATCCATAGGAGCGACAACACCCTGATGTACAGTAAATGCTTTCATCTTATGTTCTCCTATTAAAGCTCACGCACGTCAACGAAGTGACCAGCAATCGCCGCCGCAGCAGCCATCGCCGGGCTCACCAGATGCGTACGGCCACCGTAGCCCTGACGGCCTTCGAAGTTACGGTTAGAAGTAGAAGCACAGTGCTCACCGCTGCCCAGCTTGTCAGCGTTCATCGCCAGACACATAGAGCAGCCTGGCTCACGCCATTCAAAACCGGCTTCGATAAAGATCTTATCCAGACCTTCTTTCTCTGCCTGCTCTTTCACCAGACCCGAGCCCGGTACGACCAAGGCCTGAATCAGGCTCTCAGCGACTTTACGTCCTTTCGCTACTTCAGCAGCAGCACGCAGGTCTTCGATACGGGAATTGGTGCACGAACCAATAAATACACGATCCAGTTTAATGTCAGTGATTTTCTGACCGGCAGTCAGGCCCATGTACTCATAAGCACGCTTAAAGCCAGAACGCTCAACGTCGTCAGCCGCGTCTTCCAGAGTAGGTACAGTGCCATCAATGGTGGTCACCATCTCAGGAGAAGTGCCCCAGGTGACCTGAGGTTTGATGTCTTCAGCGCGGATCTCAACGACTTTGTCGAATTCCGCATCGTCATCAGACTTGAGGTCAGACCAGGCAGCAACGGCCTGTTCCCACTGATCGGCTTTAGGCGCAAACGGGCGACCTTTCACGTATTCAGCAGTGATCTCATCGAACGCTACCATGCCTACACGGGCACCGGCTTCAATCGCCATGTTACACATGGTCATACGGCCTTCCATGCTCATGGTACGGATAGCAGAACCACCAAATTCCATCGCGCAACCGTTACCGCCCGCGGTACCGATCACACCGATTACATGCAGAACCACGTCTTTACCAGTGATGCCTTTACCCAGCTCACCGTCGACTTTAATCAGCAGGTTTTTCATTTTGCGCTGAATCAGACACTGAGTCGCCAGAACGTGCTCAACCTCAGACGTACCGATGCCGTGCGCGAGCGCAGCAAATGCACCGTGAGTTGCGGTGTGAGAATCACCACATACCACGGTCATACCTGGCAGCGTTGCGCCCTGCTCAGGGCCAACTACGTGCACGATGCCCTGACGCTTGTCGGCCATCTTAAATTCGTTGATACCAAAGTGATCACAGTTGTCGTCCAGGGTTTTCACCTGAATACGGGATACCGGATCCTGAATACCGTCAATACCCGACTCACGTTCCAGCGAAGTCGTCGGTACGTTGTGATCCGGAGTCGCCAGGTTGGCGTCTAAACGCCACGGCTTACGGCCCGCAATACGCAAACCTTCGAACGCCTGAGGCGACGTTACTTCGTGCAGCAACTGGCGATCGATATAAA
>Ga0255776_10000381_pt1 | contig 50895 bp, 39 predicted proteins | sample 071ome_19_FD_179974 | JGI IMG/M metagenome (GOLD analysis project Ga0255776, IMG submission 179974) | Coastal salt marsh microbial communities from the Groves Creek Marsh, Skidaway Island, Georgia - 071413AT metaG (version 2) | ecosystem: Environmental > Aquatic > Marine > Intertidal zone >... | reverse complement strand
GGGTTCCTACGTCGTTTGACCAGCCTGTTGCTGCTGCAGCGTTAACGGTGACCATTTGTACGAGCTCATAATCTGAAAATACATCACCAAGAATTTCATCATCCCACAAATCTGCAACTTTCAACTCATGAAGGGTCGATTTTGAACCCGACGGTGACCAGTCGGGTGCGAGTGCAATTCGAACTCCGGCTTGTTTTGCGGCGGCAACATCAGCGGTTTGACCATAAAGGAGAAGGTTAGAAAGAGGTGACCACACAAGTGTGGCTCCCACATTTGCCATTTGTTGAAATTCAACGGATGTGAGTGCGACACCATGAATCAAGACAAGTTCACCGACGAGAAGATTATTGTTCACAAGGATATCAAACTCGGCTTTACTGCTCGAATCTACTCCCTCGGCGATGTGAACAAACCAAGCATCGAGGGTGCCAGAAGCATTGCCATTTTTGATGTGAGATCCTACGTAATCGGTGGTTAATTCAGTTACTTTTGTATGAATTTGGTCCCTTCCAAAATTCCAATCTTCGATATTTCGTGCAAGAATAGTTGCATAGGTGTCGTCAGGGTTTGATGGGCTGCCTTGCGAAGCGGTTGTGCCTCCCATAATCGCCTTTGCTTCAACATATTTCATGGCTTGAGATTCCATGTTCCAATATGGTGCTGAATGGACGAGCGTTTTTGGCTTCGTGACTTGCGAACTATAATCCGGATGGTTTTTCCATTCGTATCGGTTGTTGTATCCGCCCCAGGCGTTTCTGTTTTGAAGTTGTAAATGTGGCGTCATTTCCCACAATGGTGCTTGGTTGTAATGAAGGTGGTTGTGGGTGTCAATCAATCCGGGATAAATTGAGCTATTCGTTTCGACCACAGGCACATTTGTGAGTTCTATCGATTCAGGAATGCTCTCATTCCACACCGCCTCGATCATACCATCTCGAACATAGATATACCCGTGGTTAAGAACAGCCGAAGAAGAAGTCATCGGTACAATCCGGCCACCAAGAATGTACGAACCTTGATGGATGTGGTCTGTTAAACCATAACAACCAACTGTACGAATTGATGTTGGTTGTGGTTCACTTGGGCTCCAACCTGGTGTTGGTGGCTTGACCTTCTCGATTGAACCATTTTCCATTGGGACATATGAATAGTCCCACCAAGAATCTCTAGCGGGATACGACAACATGTCAACTAGGGACCCGTTTGAATCTCGAATTGTCGCAGCGTCATCATTGTAGTAATCGAATTCTATTCTTGAATCAGAACGAAAGATGACCAGCCTCTCATCAGGACCAAGGCTTGTGTTCCATGCTATTTTACACGGTGCCGAACCTTCATTGATGGTATCGTCGAGTAGCCAATTCGATATGTCAACAGGTTCAGTACCGAAATTCCAAAGTTCGACAAATTGATCGGATGACGAACCTATATCTCCATCGCCATTCCAGTCAGTTCCATTGAACTCCTCAGATGATGCAGAAACCAAAATTTCTGAAATTTGAACAGTATAATTTGGTTCAGAAAATTGCTGGTTTGTACCGTTTAAATCAATGAAATCTGTTTTTATCGTCGTCGACATAATCATGAGAAGTGCAATGGCGAATGCCGTCACTCGGTACTTCGCCATGTTCCGGCTACTGCGAAAAGGCTCATCAAATGAGCGGTTTAATTCCCTGCACTCCGAACACGCCTTCAAAAACCCCAATGGTTAGGATTAACGGTGACAGTTGTAGAAATCTCTATGGAAAATTTTGAATCCACGATCAATGATAATGATGTCGTTATCCTCGACTTTTGGGCAGAATGGTGTGGGCCGTGCAAGGCATACGCACCTGTTTTTGAACGTGTATCGGATGAAATTCCAGATGTCACATTTGGAAAAATTAACACAGAACTTGAATTTGAATTATCAGGTATGTTTGGAATTCGAAGTATTCCGACAACGGTGGTCTTCAAAGATGGCATAGGGGTCTTTATGCAACCTGGTGCCCTACCTGAAAATGCTCTCAAAGACCTCATTGAGAAAGTGAAAGACCTCGATATGGATGAAGTGCGAGCCGAAATGGAAGCAAATTCCAATGACGAATCTTGAAACTTCATGTCGATGTCTTGAAGAATATTTGCGTTGCCGGATAAACATGCGTCCACAAGTGCTCTTCATTTTGAGCATACTTCTGGCAAGTTCTGTTTCCGGGTGCTTTGGTGAAACTGTTGATGAATCTCAACAAGAAGAATCAAACCAGACCTATCCACAGCCATGGGAACGCAGCGAACTTTCATACCAAGACTCCGATGTCTTCGCCCGGGTCTCCATCAACGGCTCCTACTCTATCGGTGAAGTGGCTTCCGTTTACGTACCGGTGCCCACCATCACAGCTGCAGATGGAGGTGCTGGTTTGACTGGTGACGCTCAAGTTCATCTTGGGCTTTGGTTACCCGTGATTGAAGGATGTGATTTTACATCATCCAACCTTACCCCAGAATGTCAAGTGCCGGTAATTGCAGAGATTGGACCATATTACAGCGATGGAGACGTTGACGCACTTACCCCCGCCGACCGCCTTGGTCGCATGTTGATTGAGAACTATGTGCCTCATGGTTTCGGTGTTGCTCAAGTTTCGGTGTTTGGCACAGGGGAATCAAATCACTGCATGGATTTGATGGGTACGGACGAACAACGTGGTATCGATGCAGCGGTTACTTGGTTAGGCTCACAGCCATGGTCAAATGGCAAGGTGGGTATCATAGGTAAATCATATGATGGTAGTACGCCTTGGCAAGCAGCAACCTTTGGAAATCCGTATCTTGCTACCATCGTTCCAATGTCAGGACTCATCGGTGTGCACGAACTGATGTGGAGAAACGGAAGTATGGAAGCGCGTGGGATGATCATGCACAATGGTGTGTATGGTTCGTTTGGAATTGATGGGGATTCAAACGACCTACAGACATTATGCGAAGGGTATCTCGAGGGATATTTCAACGGACCAGCTGCATATTTATCGGGTGGTATGGTCACTTATGCAGGAAATGATTATTGGACAGAGCGGTCATTTTTGGACAGGGTTGTCGATAATTACAACGGTTCAATTTACATTATCCAGGGTATGCAAGATTGGAATGTCGATCCACATATGGCCTTCCCCACCCATCAAATCATTGAAGACGCAGGCATCGAAATAAAAACACTAGCAGGTCAATGGGCTCATGATTATCCCGACAGAGCAACCGGACATTCTTCCTTACCATCTGGTGAAGGTCAAGAGGCGTATCCGTACACACTTCGTTGGGATTGGGCCGATGAAATGCTGTATTGGTTCAACTGGTACCTGAAGGGTGAAGGGACTGCCCCCGTTCTCGGAGTTGAGATGCAAGATAACCGCGGAGGTTGGCGATTTGAAACGACGTATCCTCCAACTGATACAACATACCTTGAAATTCCAGCAACTGACCTTAACCCAACTGGAGCCTCAATGAGTTCAACAGATAGCATCACGATGACATATGGTCCATTTGAAAACGATGTGTACATTATTGGTATGCCATCCTTTCATATTCCTGTGACACCACATACCTCAAACGGTGCTCACGCTTATCTTGAGATGACGGATAGCACAGGCATGCATCTAGGTCATGCAGTTATGGACTTCCGATTCCACGACGGTGGCCGAGATGGCCAAGAAACCCTCATCCCATTCGTGACCGTGACAGGAAAAATGGAATTTCTCCCGATGGACATCTTTCTTGAAGCGGGTGAATCAATCATGATCGAAATGCAACAAACTGGGTACGATTATGTGCCTTCACCGGTAAGTGCAGGGCAATTTTCAATCGATTGGTCCACTGCAACGCTCACATTACCCCTCGTCTACAGAACTTGCGATGATTTATTCCAAGCACCAATGCATGACTATGGTGAGGAAAGTCAACGTCAGTGTTAATTTTCGTTGAAGTCGATACCTTTTTTGATATATCGAGTTGCATCCCGTAACCATGTTTTCTTTTCTTGCGTTGTGAGCACTGAATCAACGAATTTCTTTGCATCTCGATTCAGTTTAGTTCTTCTTGTTTCAAGGAGGGGCAATACGAGGATCAATTTAGCCAGTTGGACTTTCTCTATCGAATTCAATGTGTCATGTGATGGCTCAGGTGACGTGAATTCACAATTTTTGAAATGAAGAAATAGAATGATGAATTCAATGTTTGGATGAATGGCTTTCGCACCATGAACATGATGTTGAATGGAATTTTTTATGAGTACAATCATTTGAGGTGACATATTTTTGTCGAGTTGAATCTTATCGAGCACACCTTTTGTCGCCTCTTGACCGTTTGCTCTACAAATCAGCTCATTCATCACAACGGTTGTCCCAACCATATTCCAAATGACATAAATAGGAAGGAGGAGCCATTCAACGAACACTCTTGGTGCAGTTCGTCCAAACATTCTGGCTAGTATTCTTCGTAAGATCCGTTTCACGAGTGCATTGAAGAGAAGCACTTGTGCTCGATATGCGGCACCTTTGGCAGCAATGGCTGCCTTTGAAGAATTTTCAAGTGGGTCGATGCCAAACTTAGGACTTGTATCTTTATTCATTCCAAGGGCTGCTTTTGTTAATCCAAGCGGAAGGGTTTGTTGGATGGCCTCGTCGACTTCACTTTCTGCATCAACATCTCGTTGCGTTATTTGATTCATTTTGCCTGCAGCACGCACAGCGTCATAATACAACAATAGCAATTCAAGAATTGTCGCAAGAAGAGAAACTGCAATAATCAAACCAATTAAGAATGCATAATCCCAACCAGTCACACTGTTGGTTTCTGTGTTTAAATGAGGATATTGAACGAGAATAACCTGATACAAGATGAGAATTGGAATGGCACTCGCTATCGCTCCGATCGCCCCACTTCGTAAGACAGCGATGTAGCCGACTTTTTTCGTTCGCTGAACTCTTTCCTTGCGATTTTGAGGTATTCCATATTTCGTATCAAAGATGGAACCGAAGGAAAGAATTTTTTTTGTTGCAAAATCTAAAATTTTAGAACCCGTTTGCAAGATATTCTTCGGTGGCGAAGATTTTTCCTGCATAATACTGATGATGAGAAGTACTTTTTATGCTTCTCGATTTTCATATCAGGTTCTTAACAACACCCATCCGAGCGCGAGGGGGCAGTGACGAATTGTACTCTATCGATGTGTGTCGTGTTTTTCAGTTGGTCAAGCACAGACCGAATCGAAGCAGCCGAACCTCTCGTTTGTAGCGTATCAACGCACGTGTGGGATTCAGTTAGGCAATTGTGATGGTATGAAGAGACCTCAATTGAGTGTGAATGTCGAATATTGAGTAACTTCTGTTCTATGCCATGCTGATAATAAATAATGAGGGTCCCTTCAACTATCTCTTTTCCGTCCATCGTCTGAAGGTCTCCCCTTTGAAGTGAGTCGGAGAAAAATAGGCTCGCATCCCGCAGAAACATGCTCCTATTTTTGTAGCCGCTATCCTGTATCATCTTTTCTAATTCATCTGCAAATTGGTCATCCGTGCTGAATGATAGTATTCTAGACATATATTTGCTAATTTTCAAAAGTTAATAACATTTGTTAAATATGTATTAATTCAGCAGGGATGTATGTACGAACTCATCACCTATGCAACCATTGCTCTTGTCATCGGCCTTGTGTGCGGACTGTTGCCTGTTTTATCTAAATTTGACGAAAACCAAAACCGACTAAAAATGCTCACAGGGATTGCCTCTGGAATTATTATTGCTTCTGCATTTCTTGTTGTTATACCCGAAGGTTTTGAATTGGCATCAACAGATGAACACGGGGATGAACAGGCACTTGTTGGCAGCGTAGCTTTAGTTCTCCTCGAAGTCAATGATGGTGACATTACTCCAGAACAAGGAATCGAAGAAATTGAGGAGTTGCTCGGTGGTCACGACGAACATGAAGATGAACACGCTGACGAAGGCCATGAAGACAATCATAGTGAAGGGCTGAAATCTGAAATTGAACATGTGATTGAAGAAGTAGAATCTGGAGACGTTAACGCTACTGCAGGTATATCTGAGATTCATGAGTTGGTTACTTCACACGCCCACGCTGAAGATCACGACGAACATGATGACATTTTGGTCATCGGGGGCGCAATTCTCGCCGGTTTCCTTCTCATGCTCATTTTGGAAGGTGCTGGTATTGGACATGCGGTTCATGAAGAACATCATCATCATCACGATGATCATGGACATGACCATGTTCATCACAATTCGGCAGGGTGGATGCTTGTCTTCGGGTTGACACTCCACGCTGCAGTCGATGGCATGGCCATCGGTGCAGCAGCAGCAACTGGTTCAATCTCAGTTTCGTTGACCATTCTTCTCGCTGTGTTGATTCACAAAGGACCAGCCGCCTTGAGTCTCGGCATTTTTTCACTCCACGAACGAGAATCTCGAAAAGAATCAATCCGAGATGTCATCATCTTTTCATTGGCAACTCCTATGATGATCTTTGTAGCCTATTTTCTCTTATCGTCTCTTGAGACACAGATGATTGGCCTCGCCATGCTTTTTTCAGCAGGTACATTTCTCTACGTCGCTACTGTGGATACGCTACCAGATATCCACAATGCAGAAACCGGGAAGAAAGCCATGCTTTATGTGGTGGCTGGAGCACTTCTCTTGACTGTACTTCTCGTTATCTTTTCTATGACTGGAGCCTTATCCCACGGACATTAGTCATCAATGAACATCGTGCAGAGGGACGATAAAAATCCGCTATGCTCTTAAGCCATTGACAACCATTGTTCCGCATGATGTCAAAACAAAGTGGAAGAATCACTGATAAGTTAATGGACAAATTAACCGCACACTTTGGTAGCGAAGAACAAGTTCTTGAAACACTGAAAAATGGTGATGTCGATAAAATTGCTCAAGTTCAAGGTATTTCAACACAAAGAGCACTTTCTCTTGCACGGCAATTTATGGGTGGAGAAACATCTTTTCTTTCGACGAAAGAATCGGTTCGACTTTATGAATTGTTGATTAAAGATCTCCAAAAATTCACTTCAACATCGGCGACAAAAAAACAAATTCAACTGATGACACCCCTTCAAAACCAATCAGAGAGAATTGAACTATCACGCCACGCACTACAAATCGAAGAAGAAGTGCTTGAAGACTTGGGTGATTTAATGGCCCACATTCGCCCATTCAAAGAACCCCAAAAAAAGTATGAACGAGTTATCGTGTCAAAAAATGAGATATCCCATGTCCAAGGGAAATGTAGGATGTATACCCCTTCATCTGAAGAATCTTGGAAAGATTACACTGTGTTTTCAAAGGTGACATGGATTGGTGATGGTGCACCATTGGACGCTCCAGACGGATGGTTGGTGTTTCCTCACGAAGTAGACGATTTTCGAATATTACCGGAATATGTTATCGATTGGTTTCAACTTAATGCTGAATCAATAAAAACAATGATGCTCATCATTGATCGATGTGCTGAAATGGAAAAAGAGAATCTCCATTTTGAATCAATTTCTAAACGGATTGGTGAAACGCAGGGGCTTGATAAGCACCTTACAACACTTTCTTCTCTTGGGCAAGAAGACATCATCGAAGGTATTCGTGACCAATTATGGCGAACTGCGAAACGTATCGAACAAGAAATGCAGGACGAAGTTATGAATTCAATTCAAGACCAAAGTGTTGCACTTCAAGGCGAAGAATTGCTTGAAGCACTGAGTAACAACTCCTCCCTAAAGCGAAAGTTACAATCCGCAACAGCCAATATTATTGACGAAGCTGTAGAGAAAGCTTATCATAAATTCACTCAATTTTTGGAGCCATCAGGGATACAATGTCCTATGCAACTGTTCACTGACGGTTGGCCTTCAGTTGTGAATAAAGCAGAACTTGATGATATTCATGCAGCACTGACTGAAATGATTGAATCAAATGAACATCAAAAGGTGGTTTCGTTAGCAGCCTCTTTAGAATCTTTCATTGAATCATCAAAAACATGGTATCGTGATTGTATCTCATTGGATATTTGGATGACCATTGGTCGTTGGGCCAATTTCCATGGATGTCGTCTACCTTCATTTTCCTCACATGGAATTTCTGTCATTGACGCATTTCACCCATTTATCGATGGGACGCCGGAGCCAGTTACCTACGCATTAGGTGAATGTGCTGGAAAAGATGACAGACAAAATCTTGCGCTCCTCACTGGAGCGAATTCGGGTGGGAAAACCACACTCCTCGAGACATTATCATTTGTCGTCATCTTAGCACACATGGGCCTTCCTGTCCCTGCATCATCCGCCACCGTTGGAAAGGTTGACTCGCTTCATGTCCTTGCAAAAGCAGGTGGAACTCAGAGTGCGGGGGCTCTTGAACAAACGCTTGAACAACTCGCCAGGGTTGTCTCAGACCCGGCGCCGAAATTCATTTTTGCTGACGAACTCGAAGCGATTACAGAACCAGGAGCAGGTGCAAAAATAATTGCAGGTATGTTGCTTGCTGCAGAGCGGCAAGCCCATACAACGACAGTCCTTGTCACACATCTAGCGCCAGCGATCATTGAAGCAACAAGTAGGGATGATTTGCGAGTCGATGGAATTGAAGCGAGAGGATTGGATGATCAACTCGAGTTGGTTGTTGACCGAAATCCTCGCCGAAATTATCTGGCTAAATCCACGCCTGAACTGATTTTACGAAGGCTACACCAACGTAATTCAGGCTTGATTGAACAGTTGTTCGGGGACATCCTCGACTCATTTTGAACGAGATTATTGAGGTAAATCAATTTCCACGGCAAACAAAGGATCTGCATGGCTTGAGTCATGGTAAGCGACGATAACACCACCGTCCCTCAAAATACCGAGTGAGGCGAAATCAAATCGAATGTCATTTCCGGCACCTGACGTTGAGTCGAGGTCACCAAGACCAATGTAGGTCAATGTATCAGGAGCCAAATCTTTGGAATATTCTCTGACATGGTACACGATATCAACATCAGGTCCTTCGCTCGATTGATATCGGACATTGAGGACAAAGAGGTCAAGTTCACCATTGCCTTGAAATTCCCATTCCTCAATTGAGGAGGCGATGGAGGACAAGTCGTATGTTTGATTCTTCCAAGATAGAGCACCATCGTTCGATGTATAGTGGGTGAACACAGTAGATTGCATTGCCACACAGTGAATTGTTCCTGTTCTATCGATATGGCAGTATTCACTTGGGAATTGAATTTCGACTTCATTCCATGAAAGAGTGGTGTCGAGGAAAGCAGCGTTTCCATTGTTGAAGTACGATGGGAACAACAAACCTCCACTGGGTACTGAAAATGCTCGCATTTCTTTGTGTGGTTTGTTCACATCCCAGTATGCTGGCAGGTCTGTGAATGTGAGATTCAATTCTTCAATTGGCTCTCCGCCATCGCGGCCTGGAAATTGAATTGGATAGTAGTTGAGTCCATCGACACTGATTTGTCCTCCAGCATTTTGTGTTTGGTGCCAGAAGTTTGAGACGACGAGACTTGCCCATTCTCCGTTGCCTAGAGTTGAATCGATTGGTCCTACGACCTCGACTTGCCATGAGCGGTCATAAAATGGTTCAGTAAGTCGATTATAGCACCATTTCCATGCCATTTCTGATTCGTCGTAGAGGATTGCGTAAAATTTGTCGATTTTTCCATCAGCACCGATGTACGGGAACCACGACATTGAGATGATGTCACCATTGGTTGCTTGTACGATGCTTCCCTCACCTAGACCTTCTTGACCAGGGTTTGTTGGAATTGGTGTTCTGCATTGAGCATCGGGTAGGACGCCAGGGATGTATGTGTCCCATTCGTGACCACGGTCAACCGAATAAACTGGGTATTCTCCTCCGATGTTGAGGATAGAACCTTCGACCGAAGTAGCCAGATAATGTTCACAACAATTGCCGCCATATGTTCTATCGAACACGGCCCAACTGGTGTTGGTTGACATGTTGGTGTTGAGATCGATGGTCTGAAACATACGCTCATCGACGTGCGTCTGGTCATCGATTCGGCTGTAATCTTCCCATATGCTTTTGATTTCTTGAGTATCAGTGGTATCTTCTTCTGCTCCAAAGCACCCAGCAAGCGTCATGATGCTTACCATGAAAATCGCAAGTGCGACCCGTCGCATGCCGATGGCTCGTATTGGTCTCATTTGAACTCATTGATGCCCTTCAAATCGATGGCTTAGGGCACTGTACAGGTTAGCTATCGCTGTTAATGTACGACTTCCCATCCATGTCAAATCTTCTCCATCAACACATTGACACCAAGGACGAGAGCCAGAAAGGAGTTCAACTTCATCGCATATTGCTTCGCCTTCGGAATATGCAAATTCATGCGGCTCACTCGATAACAACAGACCTTCGACTTGATGTTCAATAATATCTTGTGGAGTGATCACCGGGTACCCGGTCCCGCCTCGTTCGATTAATGGAACGCTGAAACCAATTGATTCGATGAGTCCACCTGCATATTTTTCAGGGCTGACTGCCATGAGTGGTTCGTGCCAGATGAGTGGTAAAACGATCGTTTGTCGTGAGGGTGTCGAACATTTGTCAAGTGCAGAGTTGATGTTTGCAGCAATGTTTTCTGCTTCGGAAGTACGGTCGATGTGATCGCCAAGTTCGATGAGCATGCCGGGGACATCACGTGGATGATTGACTTCGCACACGAAGACCTCGATATTTTTTGACAAGGCCCACTCATAGACGTCCCTTGGATTTTCATCTCGGTCAAGAACGAGTAATGTGGGCTCTAGAGATTCAATCTTGCCTAAATGAGGTGTCTTTGTTCCACCAACAACTTTGACTTCGTTGACTTCTGGTGCAGGATGAATACACCATGGCGTTCGGCCAACAATTTCGTTTGTTGTGAGGCCTAGATCAAAAAGTGTGGCTGTTAAACTTGGAACAAGCGAGACGACCCTCACCTGCTCACCTATTCAACGTGAAACCACACTGTTGCTCCATCGACTTCGAATGAGTCTGCTGTTGAATCCGGTTGAGAATTTGGATGGTATGTGGCATGTAGTGCTCTTGTTTCATGATTGATGTAGTCTGAATCCACTTCAAAAAGTTCGGGGGCATTCAACATCCAGATATGCAGATCAATAGTTGCCTCCATCGGCAAATCCATTTCTTTTCTCTTTGCTTGAATTCTTCGAGTTATATCACGGGCGAGTCCTTTTGAAAGCAGTTCAGGAGTGTCGTTCATATCGAGAACGAGGCTCATCGAATCGTTCTCAGCTTGTTCGACTTGCAACGTTTCAGCAGCAAATCCTCTGCGCTCAGTTCGACGCATTTCTACATCATCAGCGTCGATTTTGACACCTAAAATGGTGGCTTGGCCTTGCTGAATTTGTTCGAGGAAAGCATCAACGTCTTCAATGGCACGAATTTCTGCCGCAACTGCATTCACTTCAGCTCTTGCTTTCGGGGCCAAATTTCTGAAATTAGGTTGGAGTTCGACTCTTTGAAACCTGTCAAGATTCGTTTCAACTTGAATCGATTCAACATTCAATTCCTCTTCCAAGATTTCATGGAAATCGGAGAGGTCTGGTCCAGCAACAATCCAACCTTGAGCACAAGGTAATCGTTGTCTTCGATTATGATTCACACGAATACGACGTCCGGATTCAGCAAGTTCACGAACAAGCCTCATCTTTTCTTCAAGTTCGAGATTTTGTGGTGGCAATTGTGCCGTTTCACGAACCAGAGCTTCGTCCCAATGGTCCGCAGTAGCCCCTTCTGTGCTTCCGGGCGTTCCTGCTGGCCAAGGTGCAGTGTGAACAGATGTTCCTTCGAGATTTTGATGAATTTCATCGACCATGAATGGAGCGATTGGGGCTACGAGTCGACAAACGGTCACGAGAACCTCATGCAATGTGTGTTGGCAAGCAAGTTTGTCGTCGCTCTGGCCTTCGTCCCATAGTCTCCTTCGACTACGGCGTACATACCAATTGGAGAGGTCATTCACAACAAAATCTTCTAATTCTCGACCAGCCTTATGGAATTCCCAATCGACAAACGATTGATGATAATATGTTGAGACAGTATTGAGTCGAGAAAGAATCCACTGATCGAGCAGTGGTCGCTCATCCACAGGATTTGTCTGCAATTGAGGATCAAAGCCGTCCATTGCGGCATAATCAGCGTGAAATTTGTAGACATTCCAGAGCGTTGAGAACATTTTCCCATATGTTTCACGGACACCGTTTGGGTCAAATTTGAGTGGGTTCCATGGAGCACCTGCTGTGACCATATACCAACGAGTTGAATCGGCACCTTCACGATTGAAGTGGTCCCAAGGGTCAACGATGTTTCCTCTTGATTTTGACATCTTTTTTCCTTCAGCATCGAGGATGAGCCCTAACGATAGGCATCGTTTGTAACAAATGGAATCGAAGACTGTCGTTGAAACTGCGAGTAAAGTGTAGAACCAACCTCGTGTTTGGTCGACGCCTTCACAAATGTAATCGACAGGGAAGGTTTTGGCAAATTGTTCGCCACCGTCAAATGGATGATGCCATTGTGCAAATGAAGCACAACCTGAATCAAACCAGCAGTCCATGACGAACGGCTCCCTTTTCATCGGAAGACCGGTTGATGACACGAGTGTGAAGCCATCGACAACAGGTCGATGTAAATCCAGTCCATCGGGGCATTCAGGGTTTTCAAATCCTGCATCCAAAGCACGCTTTACTTCATTCTGCAATTCTTCAACCGAACCGATACACTTCATTTCGCCATCTGCAGATCGCCATACTGGAAGCGGCGTCCCCCAATATCGCTCACGGGAAATTGCCCAATCTTTGATGTTGCGTAACCATTCTCCAAATCTTCCTTCGCCCACCCAATCAGGTGCCCACTCAACTTGGCTGTTGAATTCAAGCAATCTATCCTTGACAGCGGTCATTTTCACGAACCATGAATCCATCGCGTAGTACAACAGCGGATGGTCTGTTCGCCAACAGTGAGGATAATCGTGAGTATAGGATTTCTCGCGATATAAGAGGCCACTTTTCGGTCCCTTGCCGTTGCTCCCGTGTTCGCTGGAGAGGAGTTCGATGATGGTCTCATCACAGTCTTTGACATATCGTCCGTCGAGTTGAGGGTGAACTCCCTTGACGAATGCTCCGTCCATGCCAACGGTATGGAACGCAGGCAACCCTACTTCCATTCCCAAGTTGTAGTCATCCTCACCATACATGACAGCAGTGTGCACGACACCTGTTCCGTCAGTTGTCGTGACCCAATCAGCGGACAGGACTGTCCATGCCGTGGTTGAATCACCTCGTGGAACCGCATTTGGAAAAATTGGTTCGTAGGCCTTACCCACGAGTGTTGAACCATCGAATTCTTCAACGATTTCAACGTGGTGGCGAAGCACTTCTTTCATTAGGTCCTTCGCAAGAATGAATTCTTCACCGACATGTGCTCCGCCAGCCCCTTCCCAGTGTTCAGAATCTGCGGTCACTCGAACGCGGACATAGGTGACTTCTGGGCCAACTGCCAAACCGACGTTTCCTGGAAGTGTCCAAGGCGTTGTTGTCCAAGCCAATATGTACGCATCATCATCGACGAGTTTGAATTTGACATACACCGACGGTTCCTCAACTTCTTTGTAACCAAGTGCGACTTCGTGGCTTGAGTAAGAAGTTCCGGTTTGTGGACAGTATGGTAGGACCTTGTATCCACGGTAAAGCAATCCCTTGTCGAACATTTGTTTCATCGCCCACCAGCAGGATTCGACATATTCATTGTGAAGGGTAACGTAGGGGTTGTCCAAATCGACCCAATACGCCATTCGTTCGGTCATTTCTCGCCAAGCCGACTCGTAGGTCCACACAGACTCGCGACATGCGTCGTTAAATTCCTGCATACCAAATTCTTCGATAGCTTGATTGCTCATCAGATCAAGTCTCTTTTGCACCTCGATTTCAACAGGTAGACCATGTGTATCCCAGCCTCCTTTTCTTTCGACAAGAAATCCTTCCATTGCTTTCCATCGGCAAACCAGATCTTTGTAGGTTCGTGCAACAACGTGATGGATGCCGGGTTTCCCATTTGCTGTTGGTGGGCCTTCCAAGAAAATGAACGGTGCACCATCCCTTCGAACATCGATAGATTGCTGGAAGGTTTGCTCTTCATGCCATCGCTTCAAAAGACTGTTTTCTAGGTCCACCGGATTGAGTTCTCCGACGGGTTTGGGTTGAGGCATAACCAAAGCCAATCAAGCCGATTTCTTCAAAATTCCTCTAATGAAGTGAAAGAAATTCATCAATTGAAAAAAGCGTTTCATTCAAGACCTTCAAAGTTCACGCTACATTCATGGCGGGTGGGTCTCGAACGAGGAACGCACTTTTCATCACTTTCGTGTTCCTTTTTTCATCGCAAGCAATTCTGCTCACGAATGACGAAATGTCCTACCTCAAAGTTGAGCCCGATGTTCGATTATCTGCAGCCGACCAATCGGCGAATCTCACCCTGAATCCAACAACGCCAAATTCAAATTTCAAACTCAATCTTCCGGAAGGTGAGCCCCTCACCTCTGCTTCAATCGCAATAGAGCCATATGCTACAGCGATGCATTCGGGTTTCGTTTGGGATGACAATAGCATTTGGTCGCATAACGATGCGACAAACGGTGGCGTTAGCATACAAGGAAATACAATGACAGGAACGACGGCAGGCAACCTGTGGGATTTCAACAACGGCAATCAAGGATGGACCTTCTCAGGCTACGGGTCTAGAGTCACATCGCCGACTTGTGGGTTAAATGGTAGCACAGGTGGCTCAATTCGAACGTACGCGGGTTCCTCCTACGCCACTTCGCCGGTGCTTAATCTCGCTGGTGGAAGCAATATTCCGTTTCATGCGTGGGTTAGGCAGGGCTCGAGTGGATGCGGTGAAGAACCTGATAGCAATGAAAATCTCTACCTTCAATACAAAACGAGTGCAAATTCGTGGACCACATTCCGAACCTTCCAAGGTTCAACATCAGGAGGCTCTGTGACCAATGTCGTCTACAACCTGCCAGCTGCAGCACTCCATTCAACATCGCAATTTCGAATCTATCAAAACTCTGGAAGTGGGACGTGTTGTGATTACTGGTTTGTTGATGATGTCCATATCGTTTCACCGCCCCAGTCAAACTGGACCAGCCCTTCGCTAGGTTGGCAATCCGGATCGACGCAGTTGCTTTCCCGTAATTCGTATGCTCCTCTCTTCCTTGAGGCTGACATTCCTCAAAATGCGTACTTGAATTGGACAGTTCTCGATGCAAGTGGTTTGCCGATTCCAGGTCTCCGAGGCTCGAATACACTCGTTATTCCAATGGGCGGAATCGACCATGAAGTGTATCCAACATTCCGAATCCATCTTGAATTGACAGGTTCTTCCAACGGGATGCCCACGCTCTACACCATTTCAGGTGATGGCAGTTTGGAAGAACATTTCTACACAGACCCTGCCCTACGTCATTGGGAATTGAATGGGAGTTCATACAATACCGCTACAAATGTCGTCACCGGTGGAGCTTCAGATGAACTCATTTCTCCATGGTACCTTTCGCACATGCCCCTCTATGGTGGGCAAGTAACAGGAATCAGTTCCAATGCTTTGATTCAATATCGAACAGGTCCAAGTGACGTCTGGCACAACATCACTCTACCTCATAGTTTCAACACTTCAGGCCAAATGAGTGGTGTTCAATACCGTGTTTCATCCTTGGTCCCAGCAAACGGTGACTGGCAGATAAACGAAATCTCACACTCATTTTACGGCGGCCTTCAACCAGTTCTGCCCGCCCTCGACCTTGCCTTAGACGGCCGATATGAATGGGGTGGAGGAGACGAACGTGTTGGTATGTGGGGCTGGCAAAATCATTTCGTCAATAAAAACACAGCATACACCGTGTCCGTTTCAAACGGCAACCCCAGCAATCTTGCATTCTGGGTTCCAAGAGATTCAATGAAATCACTCTCCTTGTCCTTCGTTGCATCGACAGGACATGTCGAGGCCGTCATCTTTTCTGTGCAAGGTCAAAGCCTTGTGACCAAATCTTTTGGAAGTGGCATAGAGAACAGTCTTATTCAACTGAACGGTTCAGAATTTCAATCGATCACTGATGCCCTTTACGGCCTCGCGTCATCGGTTGAAGTGCTTGGGACAATGTATGCAGAACTCCAAGTCGAAGTTATAGGTAACGGAATTGTCACATTTTCAGGATTAAGTGCTCCTCACCATGCTCAAACAGTCGTAAGTGCAGGCCCTACTTCTTCATTTGTAATGGGTATCAATGAAGCAAGATATGGTGTCGTTCCGACCGGGGGTACCGACGAGGTCGTTTTACCATTCGTAGCACAATCACGCGGTGGTCTCAGAGTGAGTGTTGCAGATATTGTGACCTCAAGTTCAGTTGAATTGGTCAGTGGTCAAATGCAAGAGCAAGTCGCTATACTGACACCTAGTGAACGATGGCACACGATTGAAACTGAGTACAATGTTCTCGGTGGAAACATCCAATATCTTCGTCTCGACGTATATGGAACACTTCATCATGCAACAGTCCTCTACCAACTTGATGGTAATCCTCTCATTGAACTAGGAGACAGCAATGCAATCATACTTCCAGAGTTGGACCTGTTTACACACGACGTGAACGGCACAAAAGTCGTGAGTTCTGCAACGTTCCGAATAGCACCTGTGTGGGATGACGAGATGATATTGAGTGCGAGCCTTCGGCTTGTGATGGCGAATGGTGTAGCATCGATACCGTTTGTTCAAACATGGGGTTCAACACTCTCACAAGGGTATGAAAATGACCTCCTCATTCGCTCGGTTTCGTTCACTACAACTGATGGGCCAGCCCTTCCATCGCAACAGTACCTCAAGGGAGGGGAGTCTCTAAATCTGAGTATCCAGATCGGATTTGAAGGTGTGCAAAGCGACGACGCCTTCCCTAGCGGCTTTGGTGAAGTACAACTTTGGAGAGGAGAAACCTTTGTGGCCAACACCACTTCTCTCGATGGAACATTTTGGAACTACACAGATACTATTCCATTCACCTACGCTGATGTCGTGTGGACAGTCAAGCTCGTTTCCATGAATGGTTCACAGATTGGACAACAATCTGAGGTGACTCGTACATTCACAGTAGATTCGGTGCGACCAAAAGTGATGGAAACCAATCTCCCACACTATGGTTATCGCTCCCCTAGCCCAACACAAACCCTCCAAGTCACCATCCGTGACCAACCTGTTCTACCCACCAATGTCACCCCAATGGTGTGGAGAGAATGGCTCAATGATTACAACATGAATGGCTGGCCGGATGAAGACGAATATGTGCCGATGACCTTCAATTTGCCCTACAACCTTTCAACATTGACAGGACTCTACACACTACAACTTGACGATACTGGAGGGCAACTTGGTCATAAAATTGCGATGTATGTCGTTGGAACGGATCCTTCAGGCTACAACATACAAGACGGGGGCGGTCCAGAATATGACCAACATCTTGTCATGTACCAACTTGGCGTTTCAGCCTCACCCAAAGTAGAACCTGATGCATTTAACTGGGAAGGAGGGCGAAAAGCATGGCTACATCCTCAGGAAAAATACACACTCAATGTCGATGTCAACGAACCAAACGGTGCATCAGACCTTGCAGTTGTTGATGTTGCTCTTGCCTCAAATCAAGGCAGTGATTCGATGACAGTTTCATGGAGTTTTGAGACAGGGAATTGCACCACTACATCGACGCATTTGATCATCGATGATTGTGAGATGAGGAGCAAAGATGGTGGAGTTGCAGGTCCTTATGAATCGGACATGGTGCTCAGCATTGAGTTCCACCTCAGTTGGAACACACCAGACCTCGGTGAGACAAGGCGAGAACCTTCGATTCGAATTGAAGACCGAAGTGGCCTTGATGTACTTCGGACCTTCCCCGAAAAACGCTGGCGATTTTCGTCCAACATGATGATTCCAGAAGAATCGGTTCAGTTGTACCTCTCTGCAGGTTCTTTCCTAGGCGATGGTGCACGCGTCGTTCCAAATACACCAATGGAAATTTCGGGCGGTTTGGTGTTCTCCGAAACAAATTCTGTTCCAGAATTTGATTGCGATGTCAACATTCTTTTCGCAGGCCGGACCATTATCGCAACGGCTAAGCAAGGCATTTGGTCCTCTGAATTGACTGCACCCCCTACATCAGGCGAAGTTCCACTCACTTGGGCGGTTGACTGTATTGAAGGTCAAGGGTTAGATGTAACCGAGAAAGAATCTTCTGTGAAATGGATTCTCGTGGACGGGATTGGACCCGAGCCCGTCGAAGTCCTCTCCCCGAGACCAAAAGCAATCCTCGGTGCAGAGGGACATGAAGTCCTCATCACTGTGAACGAAATAGGTGGACTTGATGTCCAATCGCTACAAATTCGATGGGAGGTTGCAGATTACGAATCTGGAGAAGTATTGAGAGATGGTGTCGAACCAGTTACTCTCGAAAGCGAACAACCAGATGGACTTATGCTCGAATTATCTTCAAGTTTCAATTTATCAGAAATTAGTCGTGAGATGCTTATTGATCGCTTAGTTGTTCATTTGTATCTCGAGGGCAGAGACCTTGCAGGAAACAACGTTATTGGCATTGCGGGACAAGCACCAAATCAACCGATACAAACTTGGAATATGGAGTGGTTACAACCTGAATTTGAAATCAACTCTGCAGGTATAGCATATTCTCGACTGCTTGTTGATGTTGGTCAAACGACTGCAGTCACCGTCGAGGTTTCAAACTCTGGAACACTTGACGGCGAGGTTGAATTAAACATCTACTGGGTTGAACTTACCGAAGAATCGGGCTTACTTCAGCGAGTGACCGTCTTTGTCCCAGAGGGCGGTGTTGGTTCAGCAACGCTCGATTGGGGGCCTGAGCGGCCCGGAGTTCAATGGATAGAAGTTGAACTTGCGAATGGTGCAACAGCCAGTGGGCCCACCATCGATGTTCGTGTTCCAGAGGAATTAACTCTTTCAGAGAAGGTCTTTGGAGATGCCAATCCTATTCTCGGCTCCATTGCTGGTCTCCTCTTCATCGGTGTTTTGCTGACCTCACTTGTTTGGTTGATCCGCTTGACAGGTAATCGAGGCTCAAAGGAAGCATACGACTGGGACGAATATTCATCAGAATATGAGGAAGAAGAAGAAATCGACGATGCACGATTTGAAGAAATGAGCAATCGCAAAGATGTCCCAGAAATAGCCTCGGCTGCTTCGAGTGCAACAGCAGTTTCGGACAACACCGAGGAGACCGATTGGGTGATGGGTGCTGATGGATACTGGTGGTATCACGACAAAGAATCGAACGAGTGGTGGTACAAAGACGCGGATGGCAACATTGTAAAACATCCATAAGCGTCCAAAAAAATGAGGTGTCTTGATGTCCATGATTGCACTTTTGCAAATGGATGCAACAATCGGTGCCTTGAGAGCAAATCAATCTAAATTACAACAACTCACATCAGTCGCTCAAAGCAACGGTGCAACTTTATGCGTATCTCCTGAACTTGCAATTTGTGGATATCCTCCGAGAGATTTGTTGTTGGAACCAGAATTTGTTCGTTCTTCATTTGAAGCTGCAAGAACGATACAACCCGAATTACCACTGCTTGTCGGCACGCCAGTTCCTCCAGAAAATGAACGAAAAAAACCGACAAACGGTGTTGTCAAGGTTGAACCCCAACCTGCATCATCGATGATGTCAAAATCTGTAGTGGCTCACAAGCAACTTCTTCCCACGTACGATATCTTTGATGAAGCAAGGTATTTTGATGCGGACAATAGGACCTCATTGGTTCGTTCAATCGGTGGTTTTAACCTCGGCGTGACCGTTTGTGAAGATGCTTGGCAATCGGCTGGATTGACTCCCTCGACATACGAATCAGACCCGATTGAGCATCTATCACAATTTATTCGACAAGGCGTGGAACTCGATGCCACTGTGAATCTGTCTGCCTCACCATATCATCAACACAAAGGATCAACTCGAGTTGAGGTTTGTCGTCACGCCGCAAAAACTCTAGGTCATCCATTTTTACTCGCAAATCAAGTTGGTGGAAATGATGACCTTCTGTTCGATGGTCGATCGATGGTCGCATGGCCAGATGGCACTGTCGTTATTGCTCCCGCATGGAGAGAGGGCGTCTTTGTTGTGGATATCCACTCGCCTTCCAATTGTGCATGGATTGATGCACCATATGAGGAGAGTCTAACCATTGGGCATCAAGATGTGCCTTCAACGCTAGCACCTTCTGAAGACGGTATCGAAGGCCAGGATGTCACAGAAGTAGTCGAGGCAGTCACGACGGGTCTTGCAGATTATTGCAGAAAATCAAACATCCATGGTATTGTTCTCGGACTCTCAGGCGGAATAGATTCGGCCGTGGCAGCATGCATCGCTCAGCATGCACTCGGTAGCGAGCATGTACTTGGAATTTCCATGCCGAGTAGATTCTCATCTGAGCATTCGAAGACTGATGCAAAACACACAGCAGCAGCACTTGGAATTGAGTATATAAGCCACTCAATTGAATCACTTCACGAAGCCACGGAAGAAACAATTGGAGTACAATTGTCCGAAGGATTTTCTGTTGCAGCGGAGAATGTTCAGGCACGTCTACGAGCACTCATCGTTATGGGTTATGCCAATTCAAAGGGTTACATGGCCATCAGTACGGGCAATAAATCAGAGATTGCCCAAGGGTATTGTACACTCTATGGCGATATGGCTGGAGGCTATTGCCCCCTAGGTGATGTGTACAAAATGGAAGTGTACGCAATCGCAGAATGGTTCAACCAGAAAGCCATGGTGGAAGGCGGTACGCCACCTGTTTCAGAAAGTACGATGACCAAACCTCCGTCTGCCGAACTCGATGTTGATCAAAAAGACGAGGATACGCTTCCTCCGTACGCAATGTTGGATGAAATCTTACATCATCATATCGAAGGTGCAAAATCCCAAGAAGAAATCGTTGCTCTAGGTTACGGTCAAGAGATTGTTCTTGATGTGCTTACACGATTGGAACGCAACGAGCATAAACGTTGGCAGATGTCCCCAGCACCGCGTGTGAGTTCACGAGCCTTTGGACAAGGGTGGCGCCGACCACTCGCATCACGGCATCAATGGCGAAGAGACCAACACGAAAACTAAGCGGAGTGGGTATGAGATGAGCAACGCCATCCTCAATATCGCAGGATACCGCTTCGTTGACCTGCCAGACCGTGACGACCTCATTGAGCCATACCAACGCACTTGCCAACGACTTCATCTGAAGGGGACCATTCTTATCGCTCCTGAAGGTATCAACTTTTTTCTTGCAGGAGTAGAACAAGCGATTGAGGATTTTATTCTCTTTCTTGAACAAGATATTCGGTTCAAAGGTATACCACTCAAAAAATCATGGACAGGATATCAACCATTCAATAGAATGAACGTACGAAGAAAGCAAGAAATCATCAGCGTCGGACTCGACGAAATTCGACCCGCAGATTTTACTGGTCCAAATATCAAACCAACCGAACTGAAAGAAATTCTCGATGACGAACAGCCTGTTCACCTTCTTGATACACGCAACATATACGAAATGAAAATCGGTACCTTTGAGAATGCCATCGATTTGAACATCGATTCATTTCGAGACTTCCCTGCAGCCATCAAAGATTTACCGGAATCGATGAAAGATGAACCGATTGTGATGTTTTGCACTGGAGGCATTCGTTGTGAAAAAGCGAGTGCGATCATGCTCGATGCAGGCTTTACCAATGTGCGTCAACTCGAGGGAGGCATTCTTGGATACTTCGAAGACGTCGGCGGTGACCATTGGAACGGCAATTGTTTCGTTTTTGACCAAAGAGTTGCAGTCGACCCAAACCTTCACGAAACAGGGGAAGTGGTTTGCTTTGCATGTCGCACACCGCTCACCGTTGAAGAACAAGACCAAGCATCATATGTTGTTGGTCAATCTTGCCTCTACTGTGTCGATAAACCTGTACATCCTGTCAAATGAACACCCACTGCTCATTGTATTGCAGAATATTCCAACTGTACAATTCGTGTCCATATGTTCCGTCGTGAGCGATAAAGAAGAGATGTGTGTTTGAAAGAACCAAGTCCCCATACAAACCAGTTTGAGCATCGTTTGTTCCACCTGGGTAGGGGTTGAACACAAATTGGAGATTTCCTTCATGTAAGACCCACAGTGCTGATGGTTCAAGACTCGAGTTCTCCACACCGTGAGCGACGATGAACAAGTGTTCTCCGTATGATTCGATGTGACGAGGTTGTGAAGATTGAATCCCTGGTCTCAACGAATCAATGACACCAGTTCCACTTGCACTTCCATCGGAAAAACACAATTCATGGCCATACGAAGGTGAAATGCAATCGAAATAGATCATGTTGTTCATGTTCACACCACCCGCTGATTGACCGACGGCGAGATGTTGACTCGACAGTTGTGCCGTCTCAAGCGTGTTGAGGTTCACCGACCATAACATTGCATCAATGCCTTCTGTTACAGCATCAAAGACGAGCGTCTCGTTGAGATAGTGCAAGCCAATATTGTCGCCGAGATGCCGAAGTGTCGTATCGCTACCATCGTATTGTAAATGGGTCAACCATTGAAATCCTCCATCATCAAGGAGATGAAGAATCTGTTTTTCCTCACCTTGTAATGCTACAAATGCAGTTCCATTGTCAGTTCTCTTCGATTCAAGCAACACGAGATCACCATCGTGTGGAATATGCCAGACCGTTATGTTGTGCGAGATAGAAACAATGACTTGCTCAGCATCATTCAAGAAAGCACTCATGAAGAGGACGTTATTTGATACGACGGCAAAGACCTCACCGAGTCTTGATATGTTGCTCATTTGTTCAAATTCGAATACGATGTGTTCACTAGAACCTCCTTGTTCAATAGGTAGCAATTCGGTAGAGTTGGTCCATGTGACTTGATTTGAGTTGTTCCATACCACCAAGCCATCGTTCCAAACAAGAGCATTTCGTTCAATGCTTCCCAGCAAAGGTAGCACGGTGTAGTCTTCGATATGAAATGCCCAAATTTGAACACCTGTTCCATCATCAGCATCGAAGTACACCCAAGGCGATGACGGAACATGGAGAAAACCAAGGTTCGACCCGGGAAGGCTATCGCCTGAAGGATTGATGTCGAACATAAGTTCTGTCGCTCCTGTTGCTAGATTCAAGATATGGGGTTCGCATCCTGCAATGCTGTCCACCGCAGCAAAAATCACCAATGGACTGTTTTCAATATGTTTGAGTTCATCACAATTTGATGTGAATGAGTTTCCAGCTCCGGATATGATATCTGTTGATCTTCCTGGTGCATACGTGTCAAAGCAGAGTTGGAGCGAAGAGATGATTTCTTCGCTCTGGAGGACGCCATCTTCAGCGATGCCTGTTTGCCCTCCATTGTCGATACCGAAGGAGATAGAAATGCCACGATCACACATCCATACAGGTGGAGCAGTTTGTTCGACGAGTGCAGAATAACCCGAAGTCCCATTCATGCCATTCAGTCCAGTTTGACCTATCGAGCCATGGCATAGAACAGACGATGAAACAACCTCGCTCAATTGAAGCAATCCATCGAGATCAATATCTTGTCCAGCGCTAATGGTGATACCTTGACCACTGCAAATGTCAGAATCCCCGGTCATATTCTGAATGTTGAGGAGGTATGATTGTCCATCAACGCCATCGCTTCCAGATGCACCAGGTTGACCCTGTGGCCCACTCAGCCCTTGAAAACCATGACAGAGGAGCGTTGACGAATCAACCTCCTCGTCGTTCAATATGCCATCAAAATTTTCATCGATACCGACATAAATCATTTGACCACCTTCAACGCAGGGTTCTATTTCTTCGAAATGCTTTGATGTTGAAAGAATTTCTCGATTTGATTGGTTAGAATCATTATGTTCCATGGACCATATCAGAAATGAATTGAGGCCGGTAAGGGCAATAAGCAGTGTCATTCCAATCACTCGTCCATTGATTTTTTTTGATGTGGTTCTTTTGTTGGTTTGTTGCTTTTGAGGCATGCGGTGGCAATTGAAAAACGGGTTTCAAAGATTTCGCCTTTCATATCATGTCTTATGGTTTGTAAAAGGGGTGATTTGATGAACTGCGACGAGGTGGAAGTGGCATGGAGAGGCCACAGCGTCTTCAAGAACAACTTGAAGGTCTTGAAGGAAGCACTCGACAAAAGGGTGCTCGTCTTGTCGTTGACCTTGCCATGACCGCAGGAGCAGAACGCATCATCCCAGTTGACCACGCTCATATCTCGGGCGTCTCTGTGTTAACTGGAGGACACGGTCTCCGCCGATTCTTAGCTGATTTGGAATGCAAGGAAGGGCAGGGTGTAAGCATTCCAACAACACTTAATTCAGCAGGTTGTGACGCAGAGAAATTTGAAGAGATGGGCATCGCTGTGCCTAATTTTCTTGAAGCACAGTTTGAAATTATCCATGCGTATACGTCCTTAGGCATTCAAGCAACCTTATCCTGCACACCCTACGATCGTGGCATTGAAGTTGAATCGGGCATAGGTAGTTGGGCTGAATCAAATGCGGTATGTTTTGCAAACACATGGTCTTCATTGATGACGAATAGGGAATCTGGGCTTTCTGCTCTCGCAACTGCATTAACAGGATATGCACCGGAATGGGGTTTACATCTTTCACAACATCGACAGCCGAACATCCTCGTCCATCTCGATTGTGAGTTACATCACCTCTCTGACTGGTCGATTTTTGGTGATTGGATTGGGAAACAGGTGAGGTCGGAGTGGAATATCCCCTTTGGACCTATGCCATACATTATCGGAGCCCCATCGCACATGTCGTTTGGGATGAAGAAAGCACTCACTGCGGCCGCTGCAAATTACGGTACGCCAATGCTTTGGGTCCATGAGCATTCAGTTGAAGGGGTGCTCGATGTTGACGAACATGGGCAACCTCTCCTCGACAACGGAGAATGGCAAGGCGTCCTTCGCTTCACCAGTGATGACCTTGAACAGCGTTATCTTGAACTCGAACCAAAACAACGTGTTGATTTGGTCGTCATTGGCTGCCCTCAAGCGAGCCTCGAAGAAATCCGAATAACCGCAGCATCAGTTCGAACATTTTCTGAAATGGGCCAAAAATTAGACGACCATCGGCTATGGTTATTTACAAGCAAAGAAAACTATGAGCTTGCAGTATCAGATGGAAGCATTGACATCCTCGAGCAAGCAGGCGTTCTCATCCTCAAGGATACATGCCCTGAAGTTACGCCTTACAATCGTGAAAAATTCAACCATCTTTTGACAAATTCAATGAAAGCTGAGCACTATCTCACAAGCGGCCTCAACCGCCTAAAGACAAGCGTAGCCTCCATACATGACTGCGTGAAAGAGGCTTTTCTCCCTACTGAGTTCGATGAAATGAACATTGAGGTCGAGCATAAGGGTACACCGCCAACATTGCAGTCGACAAAAACAAATCAGCAAGGACAATTTTCCTCAAAAGGAAAGGGGCTCTCAAGTCAAGGAAATTTCTCAATTGAGGGAACGGCCCTGGTTACAGATGTTCCAATCACATTTTTGGGTTATGTGAACCCAGACACAGGTGTCATCGAAGAGGAAGGTCATCCGCTTCATGGCCAAAGTATCGAAGATTCTATTCTTATTTTTCCAAAGGGATCCGGCTCTACCGTTGCACCTTATGTTTTGATGGGATTGATGTACACATCGAAAGGTCCCAAAGCGATTGTGAACAGGGATGTTTGTCCATTAACACTTCCAGCGTGCTCTTTGCTCGGTGTGCCCTATGGATTCGGATTCGATGATGACGCTTGCTTGGGTGTAAATAGTGGAGATGTTGTACGCCTTGAGCGAAACGGTGATGTTGTTCGATTGGATGTCTTGGAACGAAGTGAGGGATGACATTGGCCACCATTGTGATCACAGGCGTTGCCGGTTTCCTTGGTTCAAGTCTTGCAGATTATTGTATAGATAACGGGCATAATGTTGTAGGATTCGATAATTTATCGCGTGGGTCGAAATCAAACCTTAACGATATTATCGACAAAAATCAGTTTCGTTTTGTTGAACTTGACCTAACCGACCAAGAACAACTTGAAGCAAATTTTCCAGAGGCGGATGTTTGTTTTCATCTCGCTGCAATAAATGGTACAGTTTTTTTCCATGAGCGAGCACTGGATGTGATTTCATCGAATATTGGCATGACAATGAACGTCCTTCGACTTTGCATGCAGACATCAACACGTCTTGTTTTCTCTTCTTCACCAGAAGCGTTTGGACTCGTGGAAAGTATGCCCCTCGAGGATTACAATGAATCGAAGTTTCCAGCGGCTGAAGACCACCAACGATTCTCATATGGGGCAACGAAGTATGTTGAAGAATTGGCAATGCATTATGGAGCTAGGCAATCTTTGGATGTTCGAATTGTCCGACCGTTCAATGTTTATGGCCCACGTTTGAGAGGAAAGAAAGATGGTCAAGTTATCGGACGATTTCTCTCCCAACTTTTGAGCAATGAGCCCTTAGAATTGCATTACGAAGGAAAGCATACGAGGAGTTTTACATACATTGATGATGCTATCGAGGGCATATACAAAGCAGGGTTACTCGACGTGTCCTATCTGGATGGGCAACCACTCAGCGGAATGTCATTTAACATAGGTTCTGACCAAGAACATCAGATGATCGATGTGGCTGAACTGCTCATTTCCCTTTGCCAATCTGAACACATCCCTCTACCAGAGAAGCCAATGATTCTGGTTGAATCCGGTTATCCCGGAGATTCAACTCGTCGCTCATGTCAACCTCAGGCTGCACGAGAACATCTTCATTGGGAGCCAAAAACGACGCTAAAGGATGGTCTTGTGCTCATGATTCAAGAAGTCCGTCGTCAATCATCGCTATCTTGATGACGAATTGGCTCGTAGTGAGAAGAAATAACGGTTTCATCTGAAAGCAACAATCGCCCAATTCTATCCATGCCATGTTGGCAGAGAAGATGTTCAATGTGGTCTGGGGCGGATGTTCGATTGTACCAAACACGTACGACCTTGAGCAGTGCTAATTTTGCCACTGCATCTGGCATGTCGTACTCTTGAACGAATTCGACCTCAATAGCCCCAATTGCCCCGGGAAGAACGCCGATTTGATTGGGTATCGATTGTGGATGAAGTAGTTCAGCCTCTGCATGACCAAAGTTGAGTGGCCGTGCTGCTGTTTCAATCATGTTGAGAACATCAGGATGTCCTTGAAAGAAATTCAACGTTGCCTTTCCATGTTGTCGAAGGTGGAGGAGCGTATCTCGCATCTCGCCATCCCTGTGTTTTGAAAATGAAGCGAGAATATACGGTGGGGATGTTGAAACATGCATACAAGATGAAATCGTTGAGAGATTGAATTTTTCATCAGCTTGTTTCGTGGCGATGATGGAAATAGGGCGAGGAGAGAGGAGGGCAGTGAGCCATTTGCTCTTTTCTTGATGTTCCATACCTTCAAAGTCTACAGCGGATAATTCGCCGTGTTGGATTGGGTAATGAAACCAATCATCAAGAGTACCATCCGTAATTTCGTCGATGGCATGTTGATTGAATTTGATGTAGGACTCCCACGCACGAATTTCGTTCTCATCTCCTCTCTCCTTTTTTCTCTGAATCGAATTTTGAGCGTAAGAATTACACTGGTTCAAAAAGCGGATGACGACATCTTTCTCAATCATGTGTGCGCCTCTGTTCGTATTCTTCTCGAGTCATATGAAACGATGCTGGATTCCCTATCCAAACTTCGTTATTTGGAATCGATGTCGTCACGGTTGCACCAGCACCAACGACAGCATTTTCTCCAATTTTGACCCCGGGTAAAATGGTTGAATTCCCTCCAATAACAGCGTGCTGTTCAATGATAACAGGTTTCCAAAATTTTGCATTTCGAGATGGTGGGTACTTGTCGTTGAGGATGACAACACTGGGTCCAATAAAGACATGGTCAGCAATCAAAGTTTTGTCTGCGATGTATACGCTACCTTGTATCCGTGAATGTTGGCCTATTGTGACATCACGCCCTATGTGTGCAAGTGCCCCTATTGACACATATTCGCCGATAGTTGTATCTTTTCCGATATGGCATGGCCACCACGCAACTGAATTGTTGTTGAGATCAATTCGTTTGCCATGGATTGGCTCTTCGACCATATTGCCCAACTCAATACTTCAGTTCTCTCAAGAGCATGTCAACATGTCCTGTCGCTTTGACATTATACCTCGCCCATGTTATTGTTCCTTCAGGTGAAATCACGAATGTTGAACGTGCGGTGCCTAAATATTCCCGTCCGTAATTCTTCTTTAATCGCCAAGTACCAAACATTTGATGCAGCGACAAGTCTTCATCCATGAGCAGAGGGAAATTTAATTCTTGCTTGGAAATGAAATTCTGGTGCGATCTTGCTGAGTCCTTTGACACACCAAATACGACAGTATTATTCGATTGTAGTCTTGCGATGTTATCTCGAAAATCACACGCTTGTTTGGTACATCCAGGCGTTGAATCTTTTGGATAAAAATACAAGATGACGTGCTTTCCTTGTTTCATGTATTCTTGAATATCATGCTCAACTCCGTCGCTATCTTGAGCGACAAATTTCGGTGAGTCGTCTCCAACCTCTAAATTTACTGTCTCTTCCATAGAATTTCCAAAAATCTCAAATTGATAAGATATTGTATTGAAAAAGACCATTTCTCTTGGAATTTTTCTGGGGTGAAAAGCCGCAGTTCCCCTTATATTCATATTAAATAGTGAATATTCATTATGACTTGAATCATTGGGCCCGGCCGATTCTTTCAAGAACTGCCATGTTCACGGTTGGCCTATGGTCGGGCAGCGCTTGTCACGGGTTTCCCGACGATTTCTGAAGAAAATTCAGAAAGCAACCACCACTTCATCTCTTCAAGAAATCGCGAGTTCAATTCAACTTGAACTCGATAAACGTAATTTGTCGTACGACGAAGCCCTTATGCTTGGAAACATTCTTCAAAACCAAGCAGACCAGTTGCCAGGAAACGAAATTGTGTACGCAATATCTGACCGAGATTCGTACAGGAGAACACTTGAACTTTACCTTCGCGACGCACTGCTTACCAAAACCGAGCAAATGCTCTTGTGGGAAGAACGCCGTAGATTAGGTATTAGCCAATCCGTTCACGACCAACTTCTCGAACAATTGCTTTCATTGTGGAAGCGCCAAGGCAGAAAAGTCACCATCGAAAGTTTCCAAGATCCAGGTCAAAAAGGAGGCGAAGCAAATGCGTAAGCACTCAGTGACATTTTTGTTGCTTGGAGTGTTTCTCCTATCCTTAGTATCGCCACTTGCGAGCCCCACTCAAACCAACGGTCGTTCAACACCCAATCTTAGTGTTCAACTCATATCGCTTGACAATGGAGGTTCAATAAATAACGGAACAGATAATCTCGTTCAAGATACTGTCTCACACTCCGTTGTCGTGATTGTAAAGAACAAAGGGACACTTGCGGGGTCGGGTACATTACGCCTTCTCCACAAAGGGTCACCATCGGCTGACCCCGTAGACAAAGGTACGATTCCCGTGACGAATCTGGCTGCAGGTGCTTCCACATCAGCTCTCACATTCACATGGTCAGGGTCACTTGGGGACGGCCAAACACTTACGGCTAGGATTGAGTCTTCGGTCGACTCGGATTTGACAGACAACGAGCAAAGTTTGTATTTCAATGTGGTCGACTTTACTGATGCATCCTTCTCAGAATTGTCGACAAATCCTCTCCCGAGCATTGCTACCGGCGAAACGACGGCTCGAATTTCTAAATCTCCTACCGACTTTGAAGTTTCAATCACAAATCAAGGTGTGGATGATTTCACTGCACAACTCTCTGTCGAACTTTCACCGGTCACTCCGGGACCTTCAGATGTTACTTTTACATCCAATGCAGAAATTATGGCTCCAAGCAGCCTTTATGATGTCACCTCAAGTTTGCCACAAGTCAGTGAGGTCCTCACAGCGAGTTACGACTTTACCGGCGCATCCTTTGTCGGTGATTGGGATTTGACAATCGAGTTGAATCTTAATGACGGTTTCACGACAACGACAATTACCGTCCTCGAAATCGTTGTAACATTCTCAAACTATGCAACCATTATCACGCCTGCTCAAGATAGAACAACTGAACCTGGATTGACAACGACGTTGACATATCTTCTTGAAAACATTGGCGATGTACAAGGCTTCAGCGTTGCTGTTGATGACGTCTTAGGCTGGGTCGAGCCATCACCGCCGAATGTCGTCAGTCCATTTTCTGACTCGAGCACCCTTGAAATTAGCGTCACAGTACCGACGACGGCTGAACGGAGTGAAGTCGAGTCAGTTACGGTCACCTTCACATCAGACGAGGACCCTACCTATGTTATCGAATTAACAACAAAAGTGATGGCTGGCGAATCATATGGCGTACTCGTCACCATGCCAGACCCTGTGACCTTGCTCAGCCCCGGTAAGCCCACATCAGTCGATGTCACGATCACCAATTTGGGTAACTCACCAACGACATTCTATCTGAATGCAGGTTTGACCGCCCCAGCAGTAAATTGGGAAATACAGTTAACGGCAACAGAAACCTCTACGGTTGCGAGTGGTGCAGATGTGACGACATCAGTCGAACTCACCCCTCCTCCAATCAAGAATCCTATCAATCCAAACGAATACAACCGAGCAGGTGATGTGTTGTCTGTCTGGGTCATGGCATCCGCCTCAAATGGTGGTGTACCTCATCAAGATTCAGCCCCACTCGAAATTCGACCTGTTTTGACAGTCGACCCCGGTCTTGAAACAACGGATGTTTACCTCACTTCGAGCCAAGTTCTCGCTGCAAAACAGGGTCAAGGCGTGGATATCATTCTCGACTTAGAACTCGAAGCGAGGCACAACCTTATTACAAATCTTGACGGAACCTTGGACACGCTTCTCTCCCTAGGCGATGTGACTTTTGACTCTGCATCAACAGGTGGTGCAGATGAAAAAGAACGATGGGCAATACCGGAACCATCCCCCTCAAACTTTGTTGACATGACACTCGATGAGACATATTTTGCAAGCATTGGTATTCAAGGCCCTGTTGGCGATTTCCCCGTGTCAGGTGTCATGGAAATTCCCCTAACAACAACGCCGACGTTAGGTGCAGGTTTCCCATCTGGCATAGAAGCAGAGGAGATCGACACAGTTGTTCGTATTCATATTCCGCCTGTGGATGAAGTCGAAATACTCCAAGATGCTCCCTTTGAAGTGAATGTAGGGGAAGCAAACTCGTTTGATGTCGAACTTGCAAATCTTGGGAACAACCAAACCAGTTACAGATTAACTTTAGTTGATGAATTACCGTTAGATTGGACGGGCTCGTTTGCAAACGGTACCGTATCTCAAATCACAGAATTACTGAATGTACGTGCAGCAGTTGCTGATTACCCAACAATCACGACCAATCACATATCGACATTCCCTGTTACAGTGACACCCGCTAGTGACGCACCTGCAAATTCAATCGAACATGTGACCATAGTCGTTGAAAACTTGGATACAGGAGCCTACATTAGTTCACATATCGTTGAATTCATTGTTGTGGAATCTATTGACCTCGAAGTCGATCCATCGAGCCAACTTGTGAATTTGTCCGTTGGCGAATCAGTTGTGACAAGGGTGAAGATTAGCAACACAGGTAACACCCAAACCCTCTACAATCTGTGGCTAGATGACTCCACAAGCGATGAGGTCGAGTTTGAAATCGAAACAGACGACTCCATTCTCGTGGGCTCGGGTTTTGATACGACAGTTAAGATTCGACTCACAGCATCGAACGATGCTCGAGCAGATGTCCAATACAAAGGAACTCTATGGGTGGAATCCCCCGCAAGCGGATTGAATGTTTCTGCCGACATAATTGCAAATATTTCAGAGAATCACGGCGTTGATATTGACCCAGATGTCATGCAAATCGCAGTCATTCCAGGAACGCAAGAATCCATTGCATTCAATATTTCCAATCTTGGAAATTTAGCAGAAAGTGTGAACCTGGTGATTAATCATTCAGATGGATGGAACATTGAGGGGGATGACCAAGATATTCCACTCTCCATCGGCGAGACGTACGGCGGCTCATTCATTCTTTCAGTCCCAAGTTATGATGGCTCAGATTCGATGTTGAACGGAGCGTCGCATACTATGACGCTCACTGCTTATGGGGATGAAAATTTCATGCTTGACCAAGAGGTGATTGAAGTCATTATAGCACCAAAATTCATACCTGAATTTGAAAATTGGCCAAGCGAGGTTGAATTTAACGCAAGAGATACTCGAACATGGAACACAGTCATTGTCAATAAAGGAAATAAAGATGTCACAGTGAGCATTGATTACTCAATATTTGGTGCAGGGTTGTCGACTCTATCCACACAATTCCAGTTAGGTGCTGATGCTCCTGAAACGCTCTTTCTCCCAAAGGATGTTCCAGTTGATTTGACGTTTTCGATTATCTCAACAGAACTTGAACCCGACCTCACTGACGCGGCCGAACTCGTTCTTACCGTTATCCCTGAAGATGCAGGGGTGACCGGTAGTGGTGAACAAACAACAACCATTTCTATGTCACGATTCTTTGAACGCCAAGATGAAATTTTTACTCCTGTTGATAACAGCAACATCGAGCGACTCATTCGTTACTCTCACATTCCTACCGGTGTCGGTATCTCCGCAACCTATGAGGTAGAGTTGTGCAGTTCTTCAAGACTCATCGATTTGGATGTGTTGAATCTTAACGAATCATTCTACGAGTGGGAATTTACACTCGACATTGACGGAGACCTCTATCCTCTCAACCTCACATCACAATGTGGTCCATCCACATCACTTGGTGAAGATAATCGCTTTGCACTTCCGACAATTTCTCCATATCAAACCGATTCTTTCTCTATTATTATCAACCCTCCAAACCGACCGAATTTACTCTCTGGTGACGGATGGGATCTAGAATTTAGATTGTATCATCCAGATGAAAATGCTGGCTACACAGTATTTGACAGCGACATTTTCACCTTCAAACTTGACAATAGTGCAGACCCAGGATATAGTTCGATTCGAATCGATAGTGATCTTGGTGCAATGGAAGGCGAAGAGGTCGTTGTGACAGCAACACTCGTCAACTTTGGTACAGCACAAGCCATTGGTGTTTTACCCACCCTTTCTTGTGATTATGCAGATGTCCTCACCCAAGCCGAAATGATTCCTATTCTCAACGACACCGACGAGATTGAAATCAGATGGGTTATCGTTCCTCACACAATGAATTGGTATGAAACAGTAGCTCCACTCGACTGCGAAGCAGGACTCTCAGCAGTACGAATGGAAGGAAATATGTTAACAAATGACAAGGCTAGGTTGGATGATGTTGACAGAATTTCAGCCGCTCCAAGCATAACAATCGCTTTTGCTGCTTTTGTCGGTCTCCTGTTCATTGCCTTTGTCTTCTCCCGTCTCAAAGGTCAATCTGAGCAATGGGGTCATTTCTCAACATATGCTTCAGTTTTGGCTCTCGGTTTCGCCTTCTATCTGATGAATGTCGAGTATTTTGGATATGGCATCCTTGCACTTACTGCCTTACTCATCTGGAGGGCAGCATGGAAGAGCGGTGAAGAATTTAGGCTCGTCCATGAAGATTACCAGCGTGCTCGCAAGGGGAATGCAACAGTGTACAATGACCATCTCCAAGCACTTAAAGATGGACGAAGGCAATTACTCGTGATTCTTTCTCTCCCCGTTTTCGGTTTGTATGCCGTCATCCTTGGCGTCCCTCCACAGTTGCCAACCGATAGTACAAATCTTGGTTTCTTCGGAGCATATTTCGTGCTTGTCTCGGTTGGTGTATGGTATCTCTTGCGCAGATCAGACCGAATATACGGAAACCTGTATGGTCGACTCACAGATGTTGAAATTAAAGCGGTTCGTCTCGACAGAGATTTGAGGGACCCAGCGAGATTACTCAATGAACTCGCAGACGACGGCATCGACTTTGAGAAATTCTTCGACTCACCATCACAGGCTATTCCAGCAACGCAATCAACTCCTCAAGGCCAAGATGGCAGCAACACGGATGACGCTCATATGGACGAGTCTTCAGATGTAGATTTCGTTGACGATGAAGATGATGGAGGTGAAATCGATGGCGAATGATATTTTCAACGATGTTCAACGTAGTCTCGATGGTTCGTCTGTCACAGGGATGTTAACAGGAGAAGATTTCTCAGATAACATCTCAGAGACAGAATCTGACATTTTAGATGCGAGAACATACTTGGGATTGCAGCAACTTGGTCGGGCTAGAAAGAGAATTCGTAAAGCTGAACATCGATTGGGAACTTTGGAAGAAGATGTTTTGCAACTGAGAAAGAATATTGCCATGGTTCACAGAATTCTTGCTCACAAGAACATCTCCCTCGATGAAGCAGAGTTGATTTTACACAAACTCCGAGACGCTTCATCTGAAGCAGAAAAAGGTAAGGTGGACGAAGCTGCAATGGATGTCGAAGATTTACTTGAATCATTGATCGGTGGAAATTCTTCAACACTTAACCCATTCTTGTTCAGGCACTTTTGGATGGGTGTCCGAACTGTGTGGCCTGCAGGTGGGGATGCTGGCTATCTCCTCATTCGAATCATCAACGATGGACCGATTCCCTTACCAATGCTTCGAATGGCTCCTCCTTTGCCCGAAGGATGGACGTCAACACCAGCGAGTGTAGACCTTCCAATTATCGGCCCGGGGGGCAATGTACCTATTCGTTTTGAGATTCGACCAGACGGAAGGTCGTCCGAAGAAATCCCACTTTCAAGAAAACTTGCCATCACCACCGCTTACGAAATGCGTTCAGGAGAAATTACTGTCACGATTCAGGCTCAGAACAGGTCGCTTGAACCACTGAGTGATGTCCTCATTCAGCCTTGGCTCCCTCCAGGTTTTACAGCAGAAGAAATCCCATTCATCCCACGATTGCAGCCAGATGAAATGGCAACATTGCGATTCCCACTCTCAATACATCTCGGTCGAGGAGGTACTGCTTGACCTACATCATATTCCACCTGAAAGGGGGAAAACATAAAAAAAAGGAAGTGAAAAAAATGAAGAACGAAAAAACGAACGAAAACCGCGACAACATGGCGGCTATCGGTATCGGTGCAATGATTGTGTTCATTGCATTGATCCTTGTGGCTGCTGTGGCAGCTGCCGTCATTATTCAGACGGCAGAGAAACTGCAACAGAACGCACAGACCACCGGTGAGGATACAACCGATATGATGGCATCAAAGATTACCATCAAGTCGGTGATTATCGCAAACACTGATGACCTGTATGTGACCTTTGAATTGGCACCTGGTTCAGACCCAGTTGTCAGCGACACGGTCGAGTGGGTCATCACTTGTGATGATGGTGCTACCGGTGGACTTGACGCTGGGAACTTTGACGATCAAACAACCACGGTTCGTGGTGCTGTCACAGGAACTAGAGATATGGCCGGAGCAGCTGCTACAACCATTCAGCCTGGTGAAACCTACACCATCCAGCTAAACCCAGCTGATTGCACACCAACAGCAAACGAACAGCATACATTCATGCTTCAATCTGGAACAGGTGGTTTCACCTATGAAGTCTTGAATTATGGTGGATCTGTAACTGACGGCGAGGTGGTCATTTGAAGACCAACAGAGACGTTCAATCCAAGGACAATGATTCTCTTGCAGCTATCGGTATCGGTGCAATGATTGTATTTATTGCATTGATTCTTGTTGCAGCAGTTGCAGCAGCAGTTATTATTCAAACTGCAGAAAAACTTCAACAAAACGCACAAACTGCTGGTGACGATACCGCTGACGAGATGGGTGGAAAACTCATGATAAACGCTGCATATGTCGGTACCGGCAGTGCAACAGCGAATACCGATGAGTTCCACCTTCTCCTACGATTAGGACCTGGTAGCGAACCAACGCTCCCATCCGCAATCACCTATCAGGTATTCTGTGCCAATGGTGTTGTTGAGGGTGAACTTGCTAACACTGATGTACACACAATGGAAGACGAAACCGACCTTGCAGCAGCAACTACACAAATGAATGTTGGTGAAGGTTACATTGTATACATCGATGCAACAAGTGCAACAGTCGACTGCGGCCCAGACGAAGTTACAACTGCTGAACTCTACCTTCACGTCGAGCGCGGTGGAACAACCTACGAGACACTCACAATTGACGATACAACTCCAGGTGCACTTGTGGTCTGATCACTCCTAAGAATCCATCTTGGATTCTTGGAGGGAGGTTTACCAATGGCATGGCCATTTGGAACAGGTTCGAGTGGAAACAAGAGTGCAGAACAAGCCCAAACTGAAGAGAGAATGAAAATTCTCTCAAACGTCGCTATCGAGCAAGTCCCTCTCCCAGGAGAGGGTGAACTTGCCGAAGAGGATGCTTGGACGATCTCAGCGGGACCAACTCGAGCAAAATTGGACAGCATAGGCAGTGTTCCAACCGTTTCACAAGCAATGTCGCCAGCACCAGTTGCTCAAGCAACAGGACCAGCGACAGTCGATACCTCAGGTCTTGAACGAATGCTCAGCAGTCGTTTCGATTCCATTGAGGACGCTATCAGCATCTTTGAGTCCAAACTTCAAAGCCTTCCACAACAACAGATTGTTGAACACGAAGACGATGAAGATGAACTGGGCCACGAAGATGAAGAAACGATGATGAGCGGTGGAGACCGGGTCATCACCGCTTCAGGCGAGGTTCGAACCATTGCAGGCACACAACGAATGATGGAAGAGGACAAAGCACCCCTGGTCGAATTGTACGAGGCACAAGCCCTCGCTGCAAATCCTTTCTTGGTCGCACCAGACATGCAAGGTTCCCACGAATCATCGGTTGGTGCACCAACGGTTGCAGCATTGCTCCTTGACAACATGAGCGGTATGGCTGCGGTGAGTTTCACCCAGAAGGCCATTGACTCAGGAATGTTGACTGCAGATGAAGGTAAACAGGTACTATCCATCGTTCAACTTGCGAGCCCAGGAGAATCCGATGCAGCACTGAATGATCACTTGCCCCACAGGGCTTTGCTGACATTCTCTGCACTCATATCCTCTTGGCGTGGACTCAAACATTTGCGTGGAGAAGAATGACATGGGTGCATCCGTTGGAATTGGTGGATTGATTGTGGGCATTTCGATGCTAGTCGTGTTCAGCATGGCATATCAATCAATCAATGCTCAAATCGAATCCGGTATTGAACGGATTGAAGGGGCAGAACAACCAGTTCCAACGTTTACCATCGAAAATGCAGATGTCTGGGAAGGTGCGATTGTGAATGTGACAGTAACTTCTGGAGGTGCAACATACACTGGAGGTGGATCTGTGGTCGTAACCGGAACAGGTTCGGGCTTTTCTGCTACATATGCTACGAACAGCGGTGCGGTATCAAGTATCACAATTCTTACACCTGGGAATTACTCTGCGGGTGCAACGATTTCTATAACTGGAGATGGTGATGGCAATGCGGCATTTAGTGTGACGCAAGGCCAGTATATCTTTGCAAATATAACCAACACGGGTTCGAACCACATCTCTTTCGAAGATATGTGGTTGAGCGTTGATGGTGAGATGTTAACTCAAATGAGTGCAATCCATTCAGCAATGCTTTCTGATACGCTTGTAAGTTATGATAGATCGACAATACCATCAACAAATTGGTATTCGGGAGAAACTTTGTATCTACAGTGGAACGATGTCGGAGCAACAACAGATCCTACTAGAATGGCATTAACGGTTGATTCGACAACTACGGGAGTGAATTTAGCTTAGGTGATGGTATATGGCAGATGGCGGAGCATCCTCATTTATCATGCTGGTCACAGCATTGCTCATTTCGGGAGCTGCTGGTACCATCTTGATTGAACAGTGGGGTTCTGCGGTTCGAGCCATGTCTGATAATCAGCAAAAAGCAGAACATCAGTCGAAGGTTTCGATAGATTTCGCAGGTGACCCAATGATGGTCATTATGGATTCATCTAGCAGCAACGACATCACAATTCATGTCCTTAATTCAGGAGAAATCGAAATGAGCACAAGCAATTTTGAGGTCTTTGTAGATGGTGAGACACCGAGTTCAACATCGACATCAATTTCTCCATCTGGTACAGATTGGCTTCCAGGATACATCATGGAAATTACACTTTCCGACACTGGATATTCGTCGTTAACTGACAATCAAGACATCAAAATATTTGTTACTGCTAGTTCAGAGATGTTTGGTGGAAATACGTACACAACATCGTTTTCTAAAGAGGTGAGGCTTCATGAAATCTAATGATGAAGACCCCTTTGTTATTGCACATAAACCGGTCGAAGACGGTTTCCCATTTGATTTGGAAACCGATTCACTTGCCGATTCGTTAGGCTTGCGGTTGCCTAATCGTTCGTTATATGTTGTGCAAGGCAGAGTAGGAGGTGGAAAATCATTGATTGCTCAGAGGTTAACTTACGGACTTGTTGAAAACGATGTGAAAGTGCTTGTCATTACCACTGAACTCACGACAAGAGGTTGGATTGAACAGATGGAGTCCATTGGATATGGTGTTACTGAATCGATTCGTGAAGGACGAATCATGGTTATCAGTCGATTTGGTACGATTGCTGAATCACGAAGTGATGTGATGATTTCAGAAGTTCTCGATAGTCCAGCTGTTGAGATGGCGGATGTTGTTATTATTGACGCAGCAAGTGCTCTCGTTCCGGCAAATCTTGACGCCAATGAGCGATTTTTGTTTATGCAAAAAATGAGAAAAATAGCCTCACAAGGTCGCTCGATTTTGATGTGTATCGACCCAGATGAAATGGACGGCCGACTCCTTCATTCAATGAGAGCTTCTGCGGAAATTGTCCTCGATATGCAAACAGCGATGATCGGTGGAGATTTGAAGCGAAATATTGTCGTAACACGTTTCCTACGTGCAGCAGGACCTGTTCAATCATCAATTGGATGGCGTGTTGAACCGAGCATGGGTTTCATTGTGGACATTACTGCGGTAAGTTGAGGTGGATAACATGGCAGAGGAATCGAGATTTGCAAAAGGCGACCTCAATGGCGTCATGAATGCTCATCCCCACGTCGCAGAATGGGTTCGAGACTTCGAAATGCAACATGGATCTCGCCCAATATACTACGGCCCCCTTGACCGAGATGCCAAGAAACAACGTCCGTTGAATCTCATCTATGTGACAAAAGAACCAATTTTCGTCCACATTTACGAGCCTCCCGAAGATGAAGAGGGCGGTGGCCAAATTTTGTGGTTCGGTCTTGAGCCTCAACTCACAGACCAAGAAGAAAATATCCGTCGAGGCCTTGTGGAAACACTTCTCCAAGAGGCACCGTCGGCTCCTGCTTTTACAACAGACTCCGAGTTTGAAACCATCCTTAGCGGAATGATCGACCAATACACTGTTCTCGATTCAGAAGTCAATGCGATGACACGTCGTCAAGGACGACTGTGGGAAATCGTTGGATTGGAGGACAAACGCCAAATCGTCAACATGACGCAACGAGAGCGACTTCGGTACATCATCATCCGTGACTTGATTCGCAATGGACCTCTCGAGCCACTGCTTTCAGACGAGATGCTGGAGGATATCCACTCTGTAGGTCTGAAGCATATTCACATGGACCACAAGGTGTTCGGTATGGTGACCTCTAACATTCGATTCCGAGAGCGTGAACTTCTCTCTCGTTATCTACGTGCTATGTCAGAAAGAATAGGACGGCCGGTTTCGGACAATAAACCGATTATTGATGGTGCGTTGCTCGATGGTTCACGTATTAACATTATTTTCTCGGATGACGTCTCGATGTTAGGTCCATCGTTCACCATTCGAAAATTCGCTGAAGAAACAATTTCTGTTACCCAGTTGATCAACTGGGGTACAATGTCTGCTCAACAGGCAGCTTACATTTGGATATGCCTCGAATATGGTATGTCTGTGCTGGTTTCTGGTGAAACAGCATCGGGTAAGACCACAACGCTCAATGCAATTCTTCCTTTCATTGACCACAATGTCAAGATTTACTCTGCTGAAGATACGCCTGAGGTTAAAGTACGACACAAGATTTGGCAGCGACTCGTGACAAGAGATTCCAAGAACGAAGAATCTCGAGTCGAAATGTTCGATTTGCTAAAAGCTGCTCTTCGTAGTCGACCACGATACATCATCATCGGTGAAATACGTGGTGTTGAAGGTGCTACAGCCTTCCAGGCGATGCAAACTGGTCACCCAGTTATCGCAACGTTCCACGCATCTTCGATTGTCAAGATGATTCAAAGATTCACTGGTGACCCAATTAATGTTCCAATTCGATTTTTCGATAACCTCAATTTCGCTATTTTCCAAGAAGTCGTGGAGGCTCCCGGAGGCGGTATTGCTCGTCGTATCACCGGAATTGACGAGGTCATCGGCTACAACAAACACAGCGACGGTGTATTGACTCGTGGTATGTTCGAATGGGACCCTGTCAAAGACAAACACTACTTCCGTGGTATGTTTCAAAGTCACTTGCTTGAAAATAAGATTGCAGCAATGGCAGGGTATGCAAATAAGCGTGACATTTATGACGATATGCAACGACGTGCAGCGGCTATTCAACGCATGTGCGACCGTGGCTTGACGCATTACGACGATGTGTTCGATTTACTCGGAATCTACTATACCAACGGTATGGAATCATTTGAGAAAGCAGTCAGTTCGTGGGTTGGCGTCAATCAAAAATGAGGTGCAAGAACGATGGAAAAAATGCCAATTTGGCAAATCGCCGTTCGACGCCTCGATATGCCCATTGAACGATTTTTTCTGTTCTATGTTATTCCCGTCATGGGTGTTGGAGCCCTCTCGGCCATTCTCCTCATCTTTCTAACCGGTGGTTTCTCAGAGGGTGCATTGTTCTCTGGTCTTTCCGGAATTTTCCTTATTCTTCTTCTCCCTATACTTCTTGGTGCGGCAACAGTCGCCTACCCGTTGGTCGAAGTTTCGCGTTCTGCGAATCTCATTGAAGAAGAAATGCACATGTTCATCACAAGAATGGGTATTCTATCCCTTGGTGAAGTAGGTGCACAATCGATTTTTGATATTCTCAAAGAAATGAAAGATTATGGTGAATTGGCATCGGAAGTTCAACGAATCGAAACCCTAGTCGACAAATGGCATACTTCGTTACCAGAGGCTGCGAGAATTGTCGCCTTTCAAAGCCCTAGCCCTCTTTGGTCCGATTTTCTCGACAGGATGGCTTTTTCGATTGAGGCAGGGCAGCCAATTGATGAATTCATGCGAAGTGAACAAGAAACGATTGCTGAGCAGTACAACACCATTTATGATACCCGTCTCGAATCTGTTGATACACTCAAAGAGATCTATGTGAGCTTGGTTACAGCAGGTTTGTTCGCTCTTGTCATTGCAGGTATCCACCTTGTCTTGTTTGAAGTCGGTAGCGGCGGAAACACCCCCATCGAGTTGGCAGGTCGGATTCGGTATCTTCTGCTCGCATCTCTTGTTTTCGTCAGTGTTCAAATTGCAGCTGTATTTGCATTTCGCTCTACCATTCCTAAAGACCAAACATTTGCACGAGATGAAATGGACACACCATTTCGGATAAATTTCAGGCGTTCATTTCTTATCGCAACAGGGATTTCAGCATTCCTCTTGGTCATTTTCAGTTTCTCTGCAGTATTTCTTTGGGAGTTTCTTTCACAAAACTGGGACAAATACGGTTTGTTGTATATTGTCATCCCATTTACGCCTTTCCTTCTACCATCGACGATGATTGGTCGAGAAGAACGACAAATTCAGAGAAGGGACGAAACATACCCCGATTTTATTCGTGCACTCGGAGGAACTGCTCAAGCTCGTTCAGCAGAACCTTCCGCTACAATTCGAGCCCTTCGAGGCATAGATTTTGGATTATTAGATAATTCAATTGACAGACTTGAGAAACGATTGTCCACTCGTATCGACTCCGACCGGGCTTGGGATTATTTTAACGCAGACACAAACTCTGCAGTCATCTCACGATACACTAGAATTTACATTGAAGGTTCACAATCTTCTGGTCAACCAGCGGCAACTGCTGAGATGGTCTCAAGGTCAGTCGGTAACCTCCTCTCACTTCGACACCGCCGATCACTTTCTGCGAACACAATGTGGGGTGTAGCCCTTGGTTTGATGATATCAAGTGTGGCTTCGCTCAATGTCACCATTTCCATTGTTTTACAACTCGGTGAAGCAATTGCAGGTGTTGCTAGTTCGTTTACTGATACTGATGTGAATGCCTTATCTGAATTTGGTGCGGGTATTGCATTGCCGGTTATGGAGGACCCGTCAGGCGTGGATGATAATATTCGGATGTTCAAAATTGTCGTCTCCATCATCATTCTAGCACAAATTATCTCAGTGTCCATTATTGCAACACGACTGCGAGGCGGAACGAAGACAAGTGCGCTCGGACAAATGATTCTTCTCACATGGGTCGCAGGTATTGCATCATTCTTGACAGCCATTCTGCTTGAGCAGGCCTCATCGGTCTTCGGAGTCGGTTAGTGAAGTGCCGATAGGCTCTACTTTTTCTGATGTTGACGCTCCATCGCTTGACGCTTTTTTGTTGAAGCCCATGAGCAAATTGGACATGTTGTAAGGTCATGGAAGCGTGCCGGGCAATATTCTCGGCCAAAGAAAATAATTTGCAAATGGAGTTTATTCCACGCTTCTCGTGGAAATATGTTCTTGAGGTCAAGTTCGGTTTTCTCAACCGTTGTTCCGTTGGAGAGTCCCCATCTTGCAGCCAATCGGTGAATATGTGTGTCAACAGGAAATGCAGGGACGCCGAAGGCTTGCGACATCACAACACCTGCAGTTTTGTGCCCAACACCCGGTAATGCCTCAAGATGTTCGAAAGAATTGGGGACCTCCCCGCCATGCAATTCCACGAGCATTTCTGACAAGCGTTTGATGTTTTTTGCTTTCGTGGGAGCCAACCCTATTTGTCGAATGTCGTTGCGAATCACTTCAACATCAAGTTGTGCCATTTTGGCTGCATTGTTTGCTTTTTTGAAGAGGGTGGGTGTGACCTCGTTGACTTTGAGGTCTGTGGTTTGAGCACTCATGAGAACAGCAACGAGCAACTCAAACGCATTGCTGTGGTCTAGAGGTACGGGCGTCTCGGGATACAATTCCTCGAGCATGGCCATGATTCGCTCGGCTTTTTCGGACCTTTTCATGGACATCACGCCGTGGTCTTATTCTACTTTCAGGCCGTATTCTTCTCCAGTGACCCAACCAAAAAAGAGTCCCAAGAAAATGGAAACAAGAGGGATTCCGTTGCAAATGAGTGTTTCGAGTGGTTCCGATGTTGGTTTTCCGGCGAGGTACCAAATCACGAGACCAAGGAACATACCTGGGATGAACATGACGCCGCCCATAATCAACGTACGCAATGTTCGCATGGTTTCACGAGGCGATGATGATTCATGAAGGTGTGTCTTCTTCCTTTTGAGCAAGAAGCGTATCAAGTTCGCCGATTGTTCTTGTATTGAGAACATCTTTTGACTCGAGCCAGCCCTTTCTACCAGCCATAACACCATACGAGATGTCGGTTAGCCCCCTTGTTGAGTGAGCATCTGGATTGATAAATATGGGTACACCAAGTCCTTTTGCATGTTTGCACATTCTCCAATCAAGGTCAAGCCGATACGGACTTGCATTCAATTCCATTGCTTTGAGTATTCCACGTTCGTTGTAATCGGCCATATGCTCTAGAACGGCGAATAAGTCAATTTCGTAACCTTCTCTACCTTGCAAAATACGGCCGGTTGGGTGACCTACAATGGTGGTGGATGGGTGGTCAATCACCCTGAGCAATTCCTCAGTGTTTTCTTGCTCATCACGATTTCGCCATTTGGTCATCGCATGAACACTCGCGACAACATAATCCAATTCAGCGAGGACGTCGTCGGGATGGTCAAGTTTGCCACCTTCGAGAATATCAGATTCGACGCCGTGATAGAGTTTGAAATCAACACCCTCTTCTCTCCATGCTTGATTGTACTGTTTAATCGTTTCACCTTGGGCCAACAAATCATCAGCGTTTGCACCATTTGCAATTTTTAGAGTAGGCGAGTGGTCGGCAATACCAAGCCATGACCACCCAAGTTGCCTTGCAGCATCAGCCATTTGTTCGAGGCTTGCTTCGCCATCCGACAATGTCGTGTGATTATGTAAGGCACCACGCATCTCATGAGGTTCAATCAAAACTGGCAACTCTTTTGCTTCGGCCGCTACGACTTCGCCCATGTCTTCCCTCAATTCTGGTTCAACGAAATCAAGGTCGAGATGGGTGTAAATATCTCGCTCAGTCGCGGCAGGGAGGGAGAATTTCGCTGCTTCCATCCCTTTGAGCTCTCCAGCGTCGGCATCAGGAATGAGTCCGAATTCATTGAGTTTTAGCCCACGATCAATCGCTCGTTGCCGCATGGCGATGTTGTGTTCTTTGCTCCCGGTGAAATATGCGAGCGTGAACGGTGCGATGTGCGGAGGTACCAATCGAACTTGGGCATCAATTGTGCCTGATGCTTCAAGTTGTTCGTAATCGTCACCGCCGATGGCTTCGAGGACATTTTTATCAATATGGCCGAGTCGAAATTCTTCTTCAAAAATAGAGGTGTCGAGGATGAGGCTAATTTTTGAGTCGCCTGCTCCTTTGACATCTGCGATACCTGATAAATTGAGAATCGCATCAGAAACGCCGTCTTTCTCCTCATCGTCAACAGCTACAACGATATCGAGGTCACCGATGGTTTCTCTTCTCCTTCTTGCACTACCTGCTAATGTTGCATGTTTAACGCCTGAAATGGCAGAAATTTTCGCTTCAAGAACTTGACCATATCGAAGGCCAACATCCAGGCGACGACGGGCATGGAATCGGGAAAGGAGTTCGATACCGTCGAGCATCCGCTGTTGTGTTTTTGCACCAAATCCTTTCATCGGAGCAATCTTGTTGTCTTGTGCTGCCTGTTTTAGTGATGCAACTGAATCGACGCCAAGTTCTTCATGCATGATTTTGATTCGCTTGGGCCCTAGTCCAGGTATTCCCAGCATTTCTATGAGGCCCTGGGGTGTGTCGGTGTGGAGGCGAATCCAGTCTTTTGGCCACTCTCCTGTATTCATCGCTTCTGTGATGGCTTCCCCTAGTCCTTTTCCAATGCCTTTGAGGTTGAACAATTCACCACTAGCGACGAGTTCGTTGAAATCTTCGGATATTGAGCCAATAATCCGACTCCCGTTTTGATATGATCGAATTCGGAACACATTTGCGTCTTGCAATTCCAAAAGAATAGCAACTTGGTGAAGCATTTGAGCGATTTGATTTCTTGAAAAAAATGGAGGGCCACTCGGGCGTGGCTTTGGAATTGTAAATGATGAACCTGCCATGGTGACTGTACGAGGACGACCTTTCATAACCTTCCCATAAGGTAGAATGCCCACCTTCAAGAAGAACTGATGATACCCACTGGTGTGGTCAATACAGGCTTCATCGAAATACTTGCTGAGACGGCCTGTTTTTCTTCCATTTTTTTGTTCACATTCATTGCAACATTTTCCCGTTCGGAAAAAGCGGAGTTGGTCGTTCAAAACATTCTCTTTTACCTTCTGTTGATATGTGCAGCTATTCTGTGGTGGCTCTCACTCTCGGGAGGCTCGCTGTGGGGTTCCAATTATTTGCCGAAACCGCTTTCTTTGTTCTGTGTGATTCTCGCAGTTTCAGCAAAAATCAACATCAAAGGCCAAAATGTTTCGTTTGGTGCGAATCCACATAACATCAGAAAATCGACGAAAAATACCGAAAATGAAGGTTCAGACGAACCTAAATAATCTCACCTTGAGGTTCATCGCCTCCTTGGTTTTGTTGTTCTTCTGATTCCTTTCTCATCTTATCGTCAATGAACGTTCGCATGTATTCTGGTAATTCGCCGTTGATGAAGATGACATCGTTGACTTCTTCCAGTTTCTTGAGTGAATAGTAAATCTGCATTGCTGTCATTGGTGTCGACGAACATCCGGTACAGCCTCCCTCCAATGAGATCATAATGTTGCCATCTGTTGTGTCGACCACATTGACAATACCGTCGTGGGCATCAAGGATTTCCTGAACCGAGCCGATTTTTTCAAGAACGTCCTCGGCTGTGATGCCCATGTTCCTTGCCACATGTTCACCCTCTTTGAATAATTTGATTCGATTTTGGTGCTGGAAATGATAATCGATTCATGGAAAAGCAATGGTGTGCGCAAGAATGTGCGAGATACTTATGAAGGGTTTCTAGGTCGCCGTCGGTAATAGGTGTAGAATATGATGGAAAATATACCAGAAATATCAGCAGGCATTGCAGTTGTAGGGCTCCTCATTGCATTCGTGCTGTACAGAAAGAACAACAGTATCAAAATCGAAGACGAAACTGTTGCAGAAATAACAGACGAAATACAGAAAGGTGCAATGGCGTTCCTTACTGCTGAGTACAAAATTCTTGCAGTGTTTGTCGTTATCGTTGCTGCAGCATTGACCCAACTCAATGATGTTGAGACGGCCATTGCCTTCCTCGCTGGTGCAATCGCATCCGTGCTCGCAGGTTTCTCGGGCATGCGTTCCGCGACCTCTGCCAATGGTCGAACGGCTATGGCTGCAAAGAACGGTGGACAACCAGCAGCACTTGCGGTTTCATACAACGGAGGAGCAGTCATGGGATTGTCCGTCGGTGGACTTGGTCTCCTCGGTATTTCCCTCATCGCATTCTGGCTCGGTGCTGGAACAGACAGTTCAACGATTGAGGCAGCTGCTGGATTTGGTATGGGTGCTTCATCCATTGCCCTTTTCGCTCGTGTGGGCGGAGGTATTTACACAAAGGCTGCAGACGTCGGAGCCGACCTCGTTGGTAAAGTCGAAGCAGGCATTCCAGAAGACGACCCACGAAACCCAGGTGTTATCGCAGACAATGTAGGTGACAACGTCGGTGACGTAGCCGGTATGGGTGCTGACATCTTCGAATCATTTGTTGGCTCAATCATTGCCGCAATGGTGATTGCAGACACTTCAACATCTGGTACATTCACATCAGATTATGTCCTTATGCCGATTCTTCTCGGTCTCATTGGATACCTTGCATCCATCGTTGGTGTGTTCTCAATGACCGTCCTCAAGAATGGCAAAGACCCAGCAGCAGCATTGCGAAACACCACCTTCATCGGAGCCGCTCTGTTTTGGGCTGGTGGTTATGGAGCAATCCAAATGGATCTCATTGACGTCGATATGGCGGTCATGCATTCGGTCGTTCTCGGTTCCGTTATCGGAATTCTCATTGGTCTCGTCACAGAATACTACACAGGCATCGAGCCTGTGTTTGGTATCAAAACGCGTGCGATTCCAAAGATTGGTGAAATGTCAAAACAAGGGCCTGCAACAAACGCAATTGCAGGATTGTCCGTTGGTATGATGTCAACGTTCATTCCAATTCTTCTCATCGCAGCCGGTATTTACGGTGCAAATGAATTCATGGGCGGAGGCGACATGGGGCTCTACGGCATTGCAATGGCTGCCATGGGTATGCTTGCAACCGTTGGTGTGACAATGACCGTTGATGCATACGGACCAGTCGCAGACAACGCGGGCGGTATTGCAGAAATGGGTGGACTTGGAAAAGAAGTCCGTGAAATCACTGACGCTCTGGACTCAATCGGTAACACGACTGCAGCAGTCGGTAAAGGATTCGCAATCGGATCAGCAGCCCTTACAGCTCTTGCTCTCTTTGCTGCGTACTCCACTGCAGTCGGTGGACTTGCCCTTTCACTCAAGGACCCAGAAGTTGTGATTGGTCTGCTTATTGGTGGAGGTCTTCCATTCCTCGTTGCAGCGATGACGATGGATTCAGTTGGAAAAGCTGCAGGTGAAATGGTCGAAGAAATTCGACGACAGTTCAGAGAGATCGATGGTCTCCTCGAAGGTAGAGAAGGTGTGAAACCAGATTCAGCAACATGTGTTGATATCTCAACAAAGGCAGCACTCAAAGAAATGGTTGGCCCATCGGTCGTTGCAGTCCTTGCACCTGTCATCGTCGGGTTCGTCCTCGGTGCAGAAGCACTCGGTGGTCTCCTCGCTGGTGCTCTTGTGACCGGTGTTCTCCTAGCACTCTTCATGGCCAACGCCGGCGGTGCTTGGGACAACGCAAAGAAAGCGATTGAACAAGGGCACATCGAGGGTGCACAGAAAAATGATGATGCTCATGGAGCAGCGGTCATTGGTGATACCATCGGTGACCCTTTCAAAGACACATCAGGACCTTCGCTCAACATTCTCATCAAACTGATGTCCATCGTTGCAGTGGTTCTTGCAGGAACTGGTCAACTGTGAAATCAAGTTAAGCGTTAGCCTTTCAAGAGGCATCATCGAGGCTTAGCCATGCGAGTCTATGCAGCCATGCTTCTTCTGCTCTCGGCCATGCTCGCAGGTTGTACCGAAAACAACTCAACCTCGATGGGTACAACGGAGAAAGAAGACCTTGAGTTGCCCGTATGGGATGTTGGTGATTCCTGGGTGTTTACCTTTACAACGCCTCAGTTCGGCCAAGATACAGCACGTCTCGTTGTCGTCGAACTCGATGATGGCGATGGTAACTATGTAATCGGTATTTCATCCGAACGAGAAGCTCAGCGACACGCAGTCATCAATCACAACCCATTCCTTGGGCGAATGAATCAACAATCACTTGGAGTGTACGAAGAAGGAGAGGTGCAACAAGTGTTCTCGTTCCCTTGGGAAAAAGATACAACATGGTCATTCAACCTTTTTGGTCAATCATGGACTGCCGAGGTCAAATCAATTTACAACAAAGAAATAGATGTTGAAGCAACCTCGACAGAAGGTCACAAAATCTCATACACTTTTGATGCAAACATCGAGTTTTTGAGTACATTTGAGTGGACCAATGATGCAGGTATTTCTCAATTGTCAATGGTCGTTGGTGAGGTGAGGAGCGGTTATGGCGGGGACGTATTTTTCTATCGTGCACGAGATTTGCTCGACTCAACCTATGAGTCAACTGACCAGGAACTCTATGATTCCTTTTTTGATTCCGGCCATCCCGATGGCTCTGATTGGAACGTCCTCGTATGGTATATCGATGTGGAAATCGCAAATGGTGGACAGGGCAACTTAGCAATGAAGGACAGAACGGGGGCTTCACCTCTCCTTCGTGCCTGGGGTTCAGGTGCAACAGAAAAAGGAGCGATCGGAACAATCCCATCAAACACTGGCGAATATACTCTGACGGTTCAATTGCGTGGCTCGGACTCGAATTTGCATCTCAAAGTTGCAGGGGCTTTATCGTTCCAATGGTCGCTTTGAGGTGATGCCATGCCAACACTCATCTTGATGCACGGGATGACGGGCACTGCAGACATGATGTTGCCATTTGCTCAAAAAGTGGTCCCAGACGGATGGACACTTGTCGTCCCAGAAGCTCGTTTCCCTCATCCAAAAAGAGGACGAACGTGGTGGAGGTATGAAATCGAAGACCCTGAGGCACCTCGGCGTCAACAACTCACACGAAGAGAGTACATCGATGTCGATTCCAGTTTGAGCCATCTTGAGCAAATCATTGCAGAAGAAGCAGATTCAGGACCGCTTGTCGTTGGTGGATTCTCTCAAGGAGGTGCTATGGCTCAAGAGTTGTTGCACTTACCGATAGGTGATCGAATTACTGGCGTCATCTGTATGGCTTCTCGATTGATTCGCCCACTAGAACTACGAATACGACTGCAAGAACTCGAACCCAAACGCTTGTTTTGGATGCATGGAGAAAAAGACCTGCGTGTGCCCATCGAAGATGGTTGGGCAATCGCACACCTGTTTGAAGCTGCAGGTTGGGCCGTTGAGTTGGTTGAACATCACAAAGGTCACATGATTCCGATTGAATTCCACGATGCCTTGAAGGAATGGCTTGAATCGCTTAGCGAAGCATAGCATTTGTTTCGTTGAAACCTCCAACATACGTTGGATTCTCCGAGCGTAAATCGATAACGACTGGAACAGTGCGATGCCCTGTTTCATCAACAACACGACGTCGAAGATCGGGATGTTCATCAAAATTGAATTCAGTGTATGAGAGGCCCTTACGGTCCAGAAGTCGTTTAAGTGCTACACAAAATCCACAGAAATTGCCTGTATAGATTAGGAAATCGGTTGAAACCTGATTTGCCTGCTCAAGAATAACCGAGTCCTCCATGATTTTCTCTGGCGTTCAATCTTGATAAACATGATGATGACACAAAAACGAACATAGTTGCTACGATATCAAAAATGCATTTGTTTGCCTCAAATTCATGATGTTATTTCCCGTGATGAGATACTATATCACTTAAACTAAGAAGCTTAACACATGTCATGGGCAGACTTGTTGCACTGTATGCATCTACGGGAAAAAACGCTGACCTCGCCAAATCGTGTGCAGAAATTGCTCAAAAACTAGGCCACGAAACGCAACTTGTCGATGTATGTGGGCTTGATTTTCCGCTTTACACTCCAGAGGTTG
>Ga0255776_10000380_pt1 | contig 51001 bp, 49 predicted proteins | sample 071ome_19_FD_179974 | JGI IMG/M metagenome (GOLD analysis project Ga0255776, IMG submission 179974) | Coastal salt marsh microbial communities from the Groves Creek Marsh, Skidaway Island, Georgia - 071413AT metaG (version 2) | ecosystem: Environmental > Aquatic > Marine > Intertidal zone >... | reverse complement strand
GAAAACACTCGAGCAATTAGCCAAGGGCGAGTTCGACATCATGGTCGGAACACATGCCTTGTTTCAAAACGATGTGATCTTTGATCGACTGGCGCTGGTGGTGATCGATGAACAACATCGCTTTGGTGTCGATCAACGCATGGCCTTGAGAGATAAGGGCATTATGAGTGACGAACAATTGGCTGATGATCAGCTTCAACATATGCGCCCTCATCAATTGGTCATGACCGCTACGCCAATCCCAAGGACTCTGGCCATGGCCGCCTATGCTGACCTGGATGTCTCTGTCATTGATGAATTGCCTCCGGGCAGAACACCGGTCGAAACCGTCGCTATTTCTGATCAACGTCGGGATCAGGTGATTGAACGTTTACGCACCAGTTGCCAAGAGGGCCGTCAGGCTTACTGGGTATGTACACTGATTGAAGAAAACGAAGAAATGGAAGCGCAGGCGGCAGAAAATGCTTGCAACCTGCTTCAGCAAGCCTTGCCGGATGTGAACGTTGCACTGGTGCATGGGCGGATGAAACCAAAAGAAAAAGCCGAAGTAATGGCCGCGTTCAAGGCCGGAGATATTCAGGTCCTGGTTGCCACCACCGTCATTGAAGTGGGCGTGAATGTACCCAATGCCAGCGTGATGGTTATTGAAAACCCTGAGAGACTGGGCTTGGCTCAACTTCACCAATTACGAGGTCGTGTGGGTCGGGGGGCGACAGAATCCTTTTGTGTTTTACTCTACCATGCACCCTTATCAAAACACGGCAAAGCCCGATTACAAGTGATGAGGGAAACCAGTGACGGTTTTAAAATTGCCGAGAAAGACCTCGAAATTCGAGGCCCCGGTGAAGTGATGGGGACTCGTCAAACCGGTTTGGTCAGCATGCGAGTTGCAGATCTATTGCGTGATAAAGATATGCTCAATGATGTAAAAAGTGCCGCCGACTGGTTGATTCGAAATGCTCCGGATCGAGTTAACCCGTTGATTCGACGCTGGTTAGGTCAGGGCGATCGTTATGCTGAGGTCTGACGAAAAGAACTGATATATACTTTTAGATTATGGATGAAAAAGAATATTTAGAAGTCACCGCCGCCAACACTTTTTGCAAAGCCTACTCGGGGATGTATCAGGTGCAGGCAGCGTTCGATCATCTGAATATGCCACGAAAACCGGATGTAACGGTCTGCATTGACGGTGCACCGCAAGATCTGGAGATTGCTCATCTGTACAGCAATGAAGAAGAAGCGAAACAACTCAAGACCTTATTCCACCAGCCACTGGCCAGTGATGTTTTGCTATCCGCCAGAAGTTCAGTGCCTTTGTCACCACTCAAGGCTGATTTGTTAGACGCTCTGACTGAATTACTCACCAAGAAGTCTACCAAGTCCTACACCAGCCTTGAGCCCTGGTTGGTCATTCGTAATGCATCACCCAAATGGCAACGCAGAGACTTTGAATTGGCTTTATCTACACTGAATGTCCCAAAGATTCATCCATTTCATCAAATCTGGCTCATACCTGATCTCACTGCCAAGCAAGGGATTATAAAGTTGTATCCAGAACACTCTTAAGTCGCACACTCAACCCCCACCTTTTGTATTGAAAACATGGCTATAAAGTGATGAAAAATTTTCTTGAAAACCTACCTCTTTCTTTAGAGTCAGAAGTATTTGAAGAGGTACTGAAATCAGATCAAGTGCGTATCGAACGGATTCTTTCCAACGGGCAAACAACACCTGCTGAGGACTGGTACGACCAAAACGAACATGAATGGGTGTTGGTGCTGGAAGGTGCAGGGCAAATCGAATATGAAGACGGTTCGGAAGTGAGACTGAAAAAAGGGGATTACCTGTACATTCCCGCTCATAAAAAACACAGGGTCAGTTGGACTGACCCTGATCAGATCACCGTTTGGCTGGCGATTTTTTATCGTTAAGAAACGCTATCTAGTGCAGTTTTAAGCGCGGACGAATCACACGATTAATACGACCTGACAGACCAATCAGCAAGGTCTTGAAATACCCGTGTAAGGCCACTTGGTGCAGTCGATACAAAGAGATGTAAACGATACGAGCGATGCGGCCTTCTACCATCATAGAACCACGTGTCAGGTTGCCCATCAAACTTCCCACCGTTGAATAACGGCTTAGAGACACCAACGAACCATGATCATGGTAGGTATAGTCCGTTTGTGGTTTCTGCTTGTAGCGATTCATGATGTTTTTATACACATGGCTGGCCTGCTGGTGCGCAGCCTGCGCCCTTGGCGGTACAGGTTTACCATCTTCCTGAAGCAGGAATGAACAGTCGCCAATGGCATAGATATCGTCATCTCGGGTGGTTTGCAGCGTCGATTTCACGTGGAGCTGATTGACCCGGTTTGTTTCCAGACCACCAATCTCATTTAGGAAGGCAGGTGCTTTAATACCAGCCGCCCACACTCGTAATTCGGATTTAATCACCGAGCCGTCTTTGGTTTCAAAGCCTTCGTCGGTGACCTGAGTAATCATGGTGTTAGTGGCGACTTTCACGCCCAAATTCTCAAGCTCATGATGCGCCGCGCCAGAGATTCTTGGAGGCAATGCAGGCAAAATACGTTCACCGGCCTCAATCAGAGTGACGTTGAGCTGCTCTTGTCTAAGGTTGTCCAAACCGTATGCGGCTAATTGTTCTGCGGTGTTATGAAGTTCCGCAGCCAACTCAACGCCTGTCGCACCGGCACCCACAATGCCAATATCGAGCGTAAAATCTTCACGACCGTGTGCTTCGGCATTTGCTTTCAGGTACGTGCTAAGCAGTTTCTTATGGAAGCGTTCTGCTTGAGTTCGGCTATCAAGGAAGTAGCAGTTTTCAGCCGCACCCTGAGTACCAAAATCATTAGTCACACTGCCGATGGCCATAATCAGAATGTCGTACTGAAGACGGCGTTCAGGCAGCACTTGAATATCGCCTTCGGTGATAGCTGAAAGGATGATCTCTTTATTATCGCGATCCAATCCAGCCATTCGACCTAAGTGGAAAACGAATCCGTGATTGTATGCGTGTGCGCGATAAGAGAGTTCATCGATACCTGAATCCATCGAGCCTGTGGCCACTTCATGAAGCAGTGGTTTCCATAGGTGTGTATCGCTGGCATCAACGAGCTTAATGGTCGCGTTGTCTTTCTTACCGAGCTTGTTTCCAAGTTTGGTCGCAAGCTCTAGTCCTCCGGCGCCCCCACCGACAATGACGATCTTTTGCTTTATCATGGCGATATTCCAATAAAAAAATTGGGGGCATTATAACTAAGAGTGGTCTAAAGCAGAATGTAAATCGCACCACTTCAATGCTGATGCACCCTAAATCGTCTGGTATCGTTATGAATCTGTCGGAGCGGAGTACCCAATAAATGGCTAAGTTAACCTTTCAGAAGAATGTCTATGAAGTAAACCCTTCAAAAAGCGTGTTGGAGCAGTTGTTAGATGAAGGCCATAAGATCCCAAACTCCTGTCGAGCAGGCATTTGCCAAGCCTGTAAAATGCAGCTGGTGTCCGGTCAATTAAATCCTCAAGCTCAGCAGGGCTTGCCTGAGATACAGGCTCGCAACGGCTTATTTCTAGCCTGTTGTTGTCATCCTAATGACGATCTTGAAGTGGCTTTATTGGATGCCAGAAAGATATCCAAAGAAGCAGAGGTTATTGGGCATAAGATGCTATCGAGTGATGTCTTGTGCCTGCGTTTGAAAACCGACCAGAAATGGCAAGCAGGACAAGTCATTAATTGCATTAAAGATGACACGATTATTCGAAGCTACTCCATTGCCAGCTCTCCTTCGGAAGGGTTTATTGAGTTACATATTCGAGTTTATCCAGAAGGCCGTTTTGGGAATTGGGCCAAGGAATTTCTATCGATAGGTGATTTTCTTCACATCGAAGCGCCTTTCGGAGAGTGTGTCTATGAGCCTTCTAGCTATCAACACCCCTTATTAATGGTCTCTACCGGAACAGGCTTGGCTCCTATTTACGGGGTAATTAAAGACGCATTGAATAATCACCATCAGGGATCGATAGATGTGTATCTCGCAGCGGGCGAAGCAAGTCATTTCTACTATCTACAAGAGCTTGAAGCATTAGCGGCCTCATATTCCCAGCTTTCCATTCATAAAGTCGTTCGCAGACTTGAGTCAACGCCCAATGATCATCCAGATGCGTTGATTCAGGGCGATGTCGTTGATGTAGTGCTGGATCAACACAAACAACTGAAGGGACATAGAGTCTATCTATGCGGTGCTCCGGAAATGGTAAGCAAGTTGAAAAAGGCAAGCTTTATGCGTGGAGCCAAGATGCAAGACATCTTGTGCGATTCATTTGAGGCAGCAAAAGAATAGCTATTTCAAAGAGATAGTATATTGTCCAAAAATACGGAAACACCGTTTAACAATTGTTCACCAAACCCAAATAGAGTGTGATGCAGATCGCAAAGTATAGTTGAGGCATGCTTTGTAATTGATGTTTACTATTTGGAGTATGCGGTTTGCTCGCTAATCTTGATGTACCAGTGATCATTGAGGACTATGAGAAAAGGAACGATCGCTTCTGTTTGGCAATATGTTTCCTTGGTTCTGCGTTTGCTTTTGTCTTTTCCCTGAAGTCTTTTTTATCTGGCTTATACGTCTATTCTGCCTGGCTTGGTCTAATTAGCTTGCTTGCCGGCATGGTGATCTACTTCTTTGTAAAAACAGAAAATCGCACCCTATTTCAATTCCTCATTTGTCTCGGGTTTATGGTGGTTTACCTGTTTTTGCTCTATACCGGGGGCGAGAACGATTCAGCTATTCTTTGGTGTTATTCCTATCCTCTTATTGTTTTTACTTTGGTTGGTATAAAGCGTGGCTTGTGGGTAGTGCTTGGGGTCTATCTTGTTTCTTTGTTTATGCTTTTCATGCCGGACTGGGTAAATCTACAAGCCGAGTATTCTATGGATACCAAGCTTAGGTTTGCAGGCTCAATGCTCTTTGTGTCTTCAATGGGCTATTTAATGGAGCGCTCAAGAGTTAAAGCACAACGTTCCAGTAATCGAGCCAATATGCTGTTAAAGACCATGGCGACCCGAGATGAACTAACAGGGCTCTATAATCGTCGAGCCATTAGAAATGTCTTTGAACGTGCAGTAGACACTGAAACTACATTGGCGATTTGTGACGTTGACCACTTCAAGAAGATTAATGATCAATATGGCCATGACGTTGGAGACTTGGTCTTAAAACAAGTAGCTCTTTCAATCCAGCACCGATTACGCGATGCCGATGTGGTAGTACGTTGGGGCGGAGAAGAGTTTCTGATTTTGTTACCAAACACGCATTTGAAAGAAGGTTTAAATATCATTGAACGTATGCGATATGAGCTGGCCTCTACCTCTTTTGAAGTGAAAGGACATTATTTATCGCTATCTATCAGTGCTGGCGTGGTTTCATCATCGGAACAGGGTACCTGGGATGGAATGATCAGTGTTGCTGATCAGTATCTATACAAAGCCAAGAAAAGCGGTCGAAATTGCTCATTTACCAAAATAGATGATATGAATCTGGCTTAATATACTAAGCAAACAAAAATAAAAAAGGCCGGAATGCTTTGCATATCCGGCCTTTCGTGTATGAGGTTGTCGATCAGAAGAAATCGAATTCATCGTCACCGTTAACTTCATAGTCGTAGTCAATGATCACGGGCGCGTGATCACTAAAGCGCTTGTTCTTATAGACCTTAGCCATTGCCGCACTGCGCTTAAGACCTGGCGTTCCAAGCTGATAATCCAGACGCCAACCTTCATTGCGTTCCCAAGCGCCTGTATCTTCTGGCCACCAGGTGAACTCATCGTTGTCATAGTTGGCTTCACGGAAGCAATCTACATAACCCATAGGCCCCAGGATGTGATCCATCCAGGCACGCTCTTCGTCCATAAATCCGGACTTGCCTTGTTGCGCCTTCCAGTCATAGACATCATGGGTTTTATGACCCACATAGAAAGTGCCACAGAAAAGGAAATCACGACGTTTACGCAGTGTTTTCTTCAAATGACCCATGAAGGCTTTCATGAACTGGAACTTATGTTCTTGCAACGGAGTACCCACCACGCCCGATGGGAACAGTACAGAAGCAATACTGACCTTCTCAAAGTCTGCCTGAATAAAGCGCCCTTCCATGTCAAACTCCGGGTTGCCCAATCCAAACATAATGGCCTTAGGTGGTTCTTTGCAGTAAACCGCCACACCAGAAAAACCATCTTCATCAGCATCAAAGAAGTAACCAGAATAACTTCCTGGGTTAATCATTTCTTCGGGTAGCTGATATTCCTTTGCCTGTAGATCCTGAACGCAAACTACATCTGCATCTTGCTCGATCATCCATTCAAAAAAGCCGCGCTCCGCTGCTTGTTTGATGCCGTTTACGTTAAGACTGATAATCCTCATTGAATGCTCCCAACTTCGAGAGTGCGTATAATACCTGACTCGTCGCCTGAGATTAATCATTACGAGTCAAAAAAGCTTATTTTTATTGTTACTTATTTGTATCTCCGGCCGTTCTACACTTGCGTGAAGGTCAGGAATCACCATAATACGCTCACAGCAAAAAAGAGGCCTACTTCTCATGCAAGACTATCAGCAGGAATTTATCAAGTTCGCAATCGACCAAGGTGTACTGAAATTCGGTGAATTTACCCTTAAATCCGGTCGTATCAGTCCGTATTTCTTCAATGCAGGTTTGTTTAATTCTGGTGCAGCCCTGGCCGCTCTGGGCAAATTCTATGCACAAACCATTGTTGACTCGGGTATTGAGTTTGATGTGATCTTTGGCCCTGCGTATAAAGGTATTCCTCTTGCTGCGGTAACCGCGTTCGCGCTGGCAGAATTCCACGGTCGCGATGTGCCATACGTATTCAACCGTAAAGAAGCAAAAGCGCATGGAGAAGGCGGTACTTTGGTAGGTGCTGAGTTAAAAGGCAAAGTACTTATCATTGATGATGTAATCACTGCTGGTACAGCGATCCGTGAAGTCATGGAAATCATCAAGGATAACGGCGCAGAACCTGCGGGCGTGGTAATTGCGTTGAATCGTCAAGAACGCGGTAAGGCTGAGTTATCTGCAATTCAGGAAGTAGAGCGCGATTACTCAATGCCGGTGGCAAGTATTGTTAATCTTGAACAAGTACTGGCGTTCGTGGAAGGTGAGCCAGAGCTTGGTCAGTATGCTGATGCAGTGAGAAACTATCGTGATACTTATGGAGTCTAAAGCTATTGCGATTGATTATACTGCGTTAAAAACTTCCTCGAAGCGCTCATTTATATCACTATAAACTTCGCTTTCTCTTCAGTTTTTGCCTTGTCTAACCTGCTCTCTCTACGCTTTATAGTATTAAGCAGGTTAGAACCATAAGGCTTTGACGATTAGACTTAAACCCGTCGCCACCGTCATTACCTCAAAGGCACGCTTGATCATGCTATTTCCTTTGGCGATCGACAGGTGAGCGCCTAGATAGCCTCCCAACATAGATCCTAATAGCAAGCTTGGCAGCCATAACCACTCCACAGGCGCTTGCAAAGCGAGGGTTACAGCGCCAGTGCCATTCCAGAAGAGCCCCACCAGGATCAAGGTGTAAGTTACAGCCCTTAGATAGTCCAGGCCAAACCAGCGGACCAGCCAAATTGTGACAAATAGACCCGTCCCCGAGGTCAGAGAGCCATTTAAAAACCCAATGAAGAAGATCATAGCGCCACCAAACGCATAGCGCTTAAATGAATAAGGAATAAGCCTGGCTTCTTTACCCAGATCCGGTTTCACTGCGGAATAAATCCCGAGACCTACGGTTAACACCCCTAAGGCAAGTTGCGCTATCACGTCCGGAATATGAATGATTACGCTGGCTCCGAATATGACACCGGGTAATCCACAACCAAGAATAAAAGCAGAGAACTTCCAGTTTATAGAGCCTTCTTTAATGTGTCGTATAGTTGCACCAACGCCAAGGGCTACACTGGCAATCTTGTGTGTCGCGAGGGCAGGCGTGAACGTTAACCCAAGAAATAACAAGGCCGGTAGTTGTAACAGGCCGGCTCCACCACCAGCCATGGCTGAAAAGGCATTCGCTATCAATGAAATAAAAAAGAGCGCGATAATTAAAGTGATGTCAATAGTCATAAAGTATTGGTATTGCTATAGTTATCATTTGTGATGAATATTCTACGTATTTTGGAAGGCGATGAAGCTTAACACGCCACTGAATAAGTCATCTGATCGAATATAACTGACCTTGATAAATCAGTTTTTATAGTTGAGTCATATGAATAGTAATTTTAAACATCTTAAGAGCACACTGTTAGTGCTTTCTATGATCTTTAGTCATGAAGCTTTGTCTGAAGAGTATTATCGATACAAAGATAAATCTGGGGTACAGGTGATAAACACTTATGTCCCACCTGAATATGTAAAGTATGGCTATGACGTGATTACGTCTCGCGGGCAAGTAATACGGGTAATCCCACCGGCTCCCACCGAAGATGAATTAGCTGCTCGTGAAGAACAGAAGAAATTGAAGGAAGAACAAAAGCGTCAGGCAGAAGTTCAAAGAGCTGTGGATGCCCGCTTGATGCAACTGTATAGCCACCCTGACGACGCCAAGCGTGCTTTAGAACGAAAGCTTGCTGAACTGGACTACCAGGTCAGTCAGAAGCGAGGCCAATTGGTCGCTCTGAACAGCAAGAAGGAAAAAGAGGAAGAGTATGCGGCTGCCAGAGAGCGTATGGGTAAAGTAGTTTCAGAAGAAACCATGCAAGACATCGCTCGTTTCGAACGACAAATAAGCGACATCAATAAGCAAATTCAGGAAATTGAAGAAGGTAAAAAGGTCGCCCAAATTAAGTTCGAAAAAGATATTCAGCGTATGATTGAAATCTTTAACGAAAAAAATAAAAAGAAATACCAAGAATAAGATTCTACATTTCAGACAAGAAAATGCCTCCTAAGTGGACAATCCTGTTCACTTAACCATTTGAAGTAAAACAAGCCATATAAACACTCCGATAGTGGAAACGTTCACTTATGATGCCTTAAATCGTCTAAAGACATCTCTTAATACCAACTATGACTATGACGTGTTGGGCAATATCAAAACTAAAACGGATATCTCAGACACGAATGGTTATAAGTATGAAGGCAAGCCTCATCAAGTAACTAAAGTAGTGAAAGGCGCGACCACTACAAACTACAGCTACGATGCCGCAGGTAATATGGCCAATCGTGGTTCAACGGTGTTGGCTTATAACAGTTATAACAAACCGACCCGCATCACAGATGGAAATCTTAAAACCACATTTAACTATGGCCCTGATCTGGCGCGTTTCTATCGTGAAGACTTAAAAAATAATCAGACGACCCGAAAGACGTATTATATGGCGGGTGGTGACTACGAAGAAGTCTATGATGCAGCCACTAAAGAAACCAAATTCAAACATAACTTTGGCAATGGTGTTCAATTAACACTTACTAAAGAAGATGGTCAACCTACTGGCTCTGTTGATGTGCAGTTCATGCACAAAGATCACTTAGGCTCGGTGGATGTGATTACTGATATGAGTGGTAAGGTTGTTAAAAGCATGGCCTTCCAGCCCTTTGGTGATCGTAAGAAACAACTGGTTACGGATTTAGACCCAAATACAGATCTTGCAATGGTAACCTTTGAAACCACTACCGATGGTTTCACTGGCCATGAAATGCTGGATGATTTTGGCCTCATTCATATGAACGGGCGGGTTTATGATCCAGCCATTGGACGCTTCTTGAGTGCCGACCCGTTTGTGCAAGCGCCGGAGAATTCGCAGTCGTTTAATCGTTACTCGTATGTGATGAATAATCCGCTGAGTCTGGTTGATCCGAGTGGTTATATTTGGTGGTTTGTAGCACCGGTTTTAGAGTTTTTTACTTTTGAAACAGCTGCTATTGCAGCTGTGGGAGTTGGAACTGGTGTTGCTGTTTCTAATGTTGATTTCGTTGGATCTACGCCAAGTTATTCAGACAAGATCTATTCAAATCCAATTACGGACGACTTTGCATCAGAAATATCCTATGTGAATCCTGCAATGGATATTGTTTTACCCGATCTATTACAAAATATACCTGAGGGGCCAGGTGATATAAGTAGATATGAAAATATACCGGACAAAATCGATTTTGGATCCAAGTATGAGAATATCCCAGACTTTATTGTAAATGAGCCATATCTAAATGTTACAACAGGAGAGGGGCGAGATTATGTAACTTATGTCGGCACTAAAGGCGGCTTACCATATACTGGTATAGCTAGTGCTCCAAGTGAAATGGGGTTGAGTTCAGGTGATATTATCAGTCGTAGGTATGGTGGAGATTATTCTGATTTTGGTGGGCTAGCACCTACGCCAGTATATGAAGGAAGTGGTGTTCAAGGTAAAAGAACAGCAAGAGGGCTTGAGCAATACTTTTATGAGTTGGATGTGGCGAAATATGGTAAAGACAATGTTGCAAACCGACAGCGACCAGTCGGTAGCAATAATGTGAGCCGTCAAGACTATTATGATGCGGCAAATGATTGGCTAAAGAATAGGTAATATATAAATGAGTAAGAGAGTTACTTGGAAAGAAAACAAAGTTGTCAGCATTAAAGTCAAGGATGGGGTTTATGTTTTAGCCCAGATGTTAGTTTCACCATATCTCTTGATCTTTAATTGTTTCAATAAAAGTGACGATTGGGTAGGGAAAAGTTTAGATGAGCAGGAAGTTTTGTTTTGCCAAGGCGTCACTAGGCAATTTCTTAAACAAAGCTCTGTTGTTGTACAAAAAGATATACTTCCTCTAACTCATATAGAAATTTCAAATTTGTGGATCCAGCCAAATCCAGAAAACTATATGGTGAAGTTGTGGGAGAATACTGCTGATGAGATAGAGTTTATCATGATTGGCGAAGGTGGCGGCACTCTAGTGGAAATGGATATTTATGAAAAAGGCTTCAATACTAAAAAGGTTATAGATAAAACCTTATCTGTAAATAGTGAAGAGCTTCAAAATTATGAATCGACGAGTTTAGCTGTTTATCCAGCATTGAATGAGAGATTATTTCTTTGCTATAGCTTGCAGAAGAAAGTAAACCCTGAATTGGAACTTATTTATAATATGGATCTTCCTAGGAGCTATAAAAATTACTTTAATATTGTATCTGGGAAAAAGAAAATATCAGAATGTGGTTATTGAATAGGGGTATATTCATATCATACATCATTAGCCCTGTCTTTTAAGGCAAGCTTTTGCTGGCCTTTCTCGTTTCTGAATGACCTCTTATCCTACCAAAGATCAATGGGGTCAGAGTAAATTGAAATCGGCTTTTGAGTTAGTTTCTGGCTCTGTCTCTGTTGGTTGTTCTTACTCTGACCCCAAGTGATTCTGGTGTTCTTGCCATTTGGAGGATCTTCTATCGCCACCCTTTGGCTTTGGTTCTGTTTGCCTACCTGTTTGTTGTTCGATGTAGTCTTTGAAGTGAGAGTTTCCTAATACCCATTCTTTATTGGTGGCTGTGTTTATTTGCTCGATTGTCCAGTCAGGAATTTGATGATCAAATAATGATTGATAAGAGCGTTGTTGGGTCTTAGGTGTGTTGCCAAGTTGTGAGTAGCAAGCGTGGGGAGTGAGGAGTTTGAGTGGTTTTCCTAATGCGTTCCCATGATAGCTTGACCAAGGATATTCTGCAGGGTGCTTCACCATATTTGCTCTTACAGGGTTTAATTCAATGTATCGACTGACAGTTAGAAAGTAGTTATCTGAGTCAATAAGAGAAGACTTATAGCGCCCTTCCCAAAGCGTTCCTGTGCGTTGATAAGTGTGGTTAAAGTATCGGACATAGTACCTGCCAAGTGATTGCATTACTTTGCTGATTCCAAAATCAATGGGGTCAGAGTAACTTGAAATTGGTTTTTGAGTTGGCTTCTTGACTTCGCAGGCTAGAAACAAGAACCCTGACCTACCAGAAACACGGCAGTACGACGAGTGAATTATCAGATAAAGTCGGGAACCAAATCAGTCATGACGTCTTTACCAGCCGGGAGATTTAGTTCTGCTCAAGTTTCAGGATTGTACAAAGAGCGATGGGAAATAGAACTCGGATTCAGAGGTATCAAAAACTCGCTACCCAGTAGACCGAATGCTGCTCCGCTTAGGCTTAAGTGAACAGCATTGCTCCTAAATGGAGGCCTTTTGCATTATGAGTCGATCAGTCAGGTTAACAACCCTTGTTGAAGTACATGCCAGTGTTGGCTAAAGGAAGCCGTTGGTTTTTTAGAGAAATTACTACGGACATACTGGCTGATCTGACCATCAGCAAAAGAAAGCAGTAACTGTGCAGTTTCAGCCACACCCGCTTGAGTGGATCTCTGATCTCGCATTTCTGCTTCTCTGAGTACTTGTTTAAACTGGGTTTCAAGGCGTTCGAACAGCTGCTGAAGACGTTCCCTTAATCGTGGTTTTTCTCCTGCGAGAACGTCACCATTAAGAATACGGCACATGCCTGGATTGCGCTCAGCAAACATTAAGATCAAGCCCAGGATTTTTTCACAACGAGCGAGAGTGTTGTTTTCATTTTGCATGATGCGATTGATGTTGGAGAACAAGGTCTCTTCGATAAACTCAATCAATCCTTCAAACATACGCGCTTTACTGGGAAAGTGACGGTAAAGCGCAGCTTCAGAAACCCCTACTTCTTTCGCTAATGCTGCAGTCGTAATTCGTTGACCAGGGCTGCTTTCAAGCATGGCAGCCAACGCTTCAAGAATTTGCAGTTTGCGAGAGGGCTTCTTTGCATTATCTGTCATATAAGGCGGTTCCTATCCAATCGGCTAGTCTAGTTTTTCATTCGTAATCAGTGTGCCAACACCCTGATCAGTAAAGATTTCCAACAAAATAGAGTGAGCAACACGGCCATCAATGATGTGTGAACGCTTAACGCCCGCTCGAACAGCATCCAAAGCGCACTGAATCTTTGGCAGCATACCACCGTAAATAGTACCGTCAGCAATCAGTTCATCTACTTGCTTGGCATTCAGGCCAGTAAGAACCTTACCTTCTTTATCAAGAAGACCGGCTGTATTGGTGAGCAGCATCAGTTTTTCGGCTTTCAGGATTTCTGCCACTTTGCCAGCAACAAGGTCTGCATTAATGTTGTAGGACTGCCCTTTCTCATCAACACCAATTGGTGCAATCACAGGGATAAAATCACTATTCACCAACATATTGATCAAATCAGTATTAACTTCTCTTACCTGTCCAACGTGACCGATATCAATGATTTCCGGTTGCTGCATTTCAGGCGATTTGCGAGTTACATGTAACTTATCTGCAGTAATCAACTTGCCATCTTTACCCGTCAAACCAATCGCGCTACCGCCTTGATTGTTGATCAGATTTACAATGTCTTTGTTTACCTGACCGCCTAATACCATTTCAACCACATCCATGGTTGCGCTGTCAGTAACACGCATACCATCAATAAACTTGGATTCAATGCTCAATTTCTCTAGAAGATCACCAATCTGTGGGCCACCACCGTGAACAACAACAGGATTGATACCAACGGTTTTTAACAACACAATATCGCGAGCAAACTGGATCTTAAGTTCTTCATCCACCATTGCGTTGCCACCGTATTTGATGACCAGCGTCTTTCCTGAGAATCGTTGAATATAAGGAAGGGCTGTACTAAGTACTTTCGCGGTGTTGAGTGCCTGATCTCTATCGAGGGTCATGATGACTCCAGAACTGTATATTGAATTAAGCCGTCTCAAACAGAATTAATGCATGAGTAAGATAAAAGTTTGAGCTGATTGGGAGGGGGGATTAAACCCCCTTAGAAAGGAATTTGCAATGATGGATCAAGGTTATTAATTGACTCCTTAAATTGATCCATGATCATCTTCAGGGACTCTTCATCATTGCCTTCAAAACGCAGTGTTAATGTCGGGGTAGTGTTCGAAGCCCGAACCAGCCCCCAACCGTTATCATAATCCACTCGTATGCCATCAATTTCAGTCAGAGTGGCAGCGGGTGAGCTGAGCTGCTCTTTAAGCTTGGCAACCATCTCAAATTTCATCTGATCACCCACCTCAATGTAATATTCAGGCGTGATATGCCCCAGAGGAAACGCTTTAAACACTTCTGAAACCGGACGATGATCTGTACTAAGAAGCTCCAGCAAGCGGGCAGCGGCATACAAGCCATCATCAAAGCCATACCAGCGCTCATTAAAGACCAGATGACCGCTCATTTCGCCACCGAAGGTCGCACCCAACTCCTGCATTTTACTCTTGATCAATGAGTGGCCGGATTTCCAGACAACAGGACGTCCGCCTTGCTGACTAATATAGGCACCGAGCTTACTTGAACATTTCACATCGTAAACAATGTCCGTTCCTGGGCATCGGCTCAGTACATCTTTTGAGAACATCATCATTAATTGATCAGGCTGAACCAGGTTACCCTGATCATCGATCACCACGATGCGATCACCATCGCCATCAAACGCTATACCGAGATCAGCGTTATCGCCTTTAACGCATGCAATCAGGTCTTTCAGATTGTCAGCAATGGTTGGATCCGGGTGATGGTTAGGGAAGTTGCCATCTACCTCACAATACAAAGGGATCACATCACAACCAATGGCCTCAAAAAGCTTGGGTGCGTATTGCCCTGCAACACCATTACCTGCATCGACCACGACTTTCAGTGGCTGGGCAATAGCGATGTCTGAAATGATGCGATCAATGTATTCCTGATCAAGATTTACCTTGTGATAGCTCCCTTCACCAGACAACAAATCATCATCGGTAATCCGCTCATAAAGACGGCGAATACTGTCGTCATGCAGTGACTCTCCGTCAATCACAATCTTAATGCCATTGTATTCAGGTGGATTATGGGATCCGGTAATCATGACGCCTGAATGGGTTTCTTGCGTAAATGCCGCAAAATAAACCACAGGCGTTGCCACCTGACCAATATCGATAACGTCACGACCGGTCGATTTCAAACCATTGATTAAAGCATTGGCAATGTCTGGACTGGACAACCGACCGTCATAACCCACGTAAAGAGTTTGCTGACCGCGTTCATACGCTTCACTACCAATGGCTTGACCAATCAGTTCCGCCGCTTCAGGCGTTAGTTGATCTGAAACTCGCCCTCGGATGTCATACGCTCGGAAAATTTGGCGGCTGACGGCATGATGTTCAGAATCATCCGACAAATCCATCGAAGCATCATCCAGATCGAGATCCAGATGAAGATCATCAACCACCTGGGCTTCAGGGGTAGTATTTTCAAAGGTTTCAGGCGCTGAAGCGATCATGTTACTGACCATTTCAGGGCCATTACGGCGTGTTTGTTGGAAAAGCGCCTGGGCCAGAGTCGCAAATTGCCCTAATGAGAAATCCGGTAATTTGGGTTTTCTTCCACCCGCTAACGACATAGTGAATTCAGACAGCATATGCATGTTCTGATTCAGCTTGTTATTCATAATGTAATGGAAACAGATAATACCAATAAGTGCTAATAATGCCGCGATGGCACCCGAGATCAGAGTAGTCCCCTGACTGACTAGAGGGTTAGTCATTTGTCGCTCAGACAAGCTGAACGTCAAACTCAGATGAGGCACTACAGAAGCACTTGAAAAACTGAACTTCTCACGATTTCCCTGACCTGTTTGCAGAAGGATCTGAGGCGACGCGTTTGAAAAGCTTTGCTCTACTTTAATGTCACCAATGGCTGGATCAATCATAGACAGAGAGCCAAACACCGAGTAGGTATCATAGGTCACTAGAAGCGAGCCAATCTGCTGCTGTTGATCATTATTAATAGGGCTGATGCTCTGAATATAGAGCGTCTTGTTCAGGTTATGGAATTCGATCGGAGTTTCTTGCCCTTTTTCAGAGCGTTTGATCATATCCAAACCGGCAAAGGTCAGAGGGATGTCTGACTGGGTATCAAGTTGAGCACGACCTAATGGAATAATTCGGGCATTAACGGCATAAGGAAGTATGGCTTTGATACGGGCTTCTGTAGCAGATACAACAGACTTATCAGCCACTTTCAGGATCAAAAAAAGGTCTTCTTGTTGAGCAACTCGATTGGTTGCTTGCTGAATGCTTTCGAGTGAATGATTGAAGTTCTTCAGATAGGTGTTGCCCAAACTTTTCTGTAAGGCTTCACGGTGCTCATGGTTGGCATTACCTGAGTTAAACAGTTGAACTGCAGTACTCACCAGGATCGCAATCAAAATGAAGACCGTTAAAAAACTGGTTAAGCCAATAAGGCCGTTTTGTTGAGTCGGCTTGGCTTGTTTAGCTGATGCTTCTTCGGGTGCCTCGGTGTCGGCGCTTTTTTTCTTCAAAAATGCCACGATACAGTCCTTAATTGCTCGTCTACTGAATCCATGTAAAAAGTAAGCATAGCCTATTTTTATGGCTTTATTTTCGGCTTTCTTAACGAAGCTTTCAGATATCTATGCTTACTTCTGGACTAACTATCTCTGTCGTTTTGTTTGTCGTAATGATTAATCTGAATGATTAATGCTTGCCGGTACTACCAAAGCCGCCTTCACCGCGATCAGATTCGTCAAAATCATTCACTATTTTGAATTCAGGTTGAATCACGGGAACGATAACCATTTGGGCAATACGTTCACCAATCTCAACAGTAAACGTGGTATTGCCACGATTCCAAACCGATACCATAAGTTGACCTTGATAATCAGAGTCGATCAGGCCGACCAGATTACCCAAAACAATCCCGTGCTTATGACCCAGACCTGAACGAGGCAATAACATTGCAGCTAACCCAGGATCGTCGAGATGGATGGCCATCCCTGTCGGAATTAAGTGAGTTTCACCTGGTTCAATAGTCAGCGCCTCTTCCAGACAGGCTCTCAGATCCAGTCCTGCTGATCCCTCTGTTGCATAGGTTGGCATCGGAATCGATTGGCCCAGACGTTCGTCCAGAATTTTTAGATCGACGGTTACTGACATTGAATATTCCTTAACATATTAATTTGTAAGCGTTAACTTGGGCTTCACATTCAAAAGAGTATTTCATTTTCAAAGAGAAAAATGAATGCTTTGAATTGTATGATTTTGTTTCTGTAGTCCGTGGCGTTTGGTCCGACAAACTCTACGAAAGGCGAGCCTTGATGGCATCAAGAATTTCTTTAGCCATTTGATTCTTTGTCATCAGATCCAATTGTCTCTGACCTTGAGGCCAGAAAATGGTCGCGGCATTATTGTCACTGTTAAAGCCAATGTTGGTATTGGATACATCGTTAGCCACAATCATATCCAGATTCTTCTTGACCAACTTTTTATTCGCGTACACATCGACATCTTGAGTTTCAGCAGCAAAACCTACGGTAAAAGGGCGCTCCGGGTGCTGAGCAATGGTCGCTACGATGTCAGGGTTCTTAACCAGCTTGATAATCATCTGGTCTTCACCATCAACTTTCTTGATTTTATGCTCCGCAATTTCAGAAGGGCGATAATCGGCGACGGCCGCTGAAGCAATGTAAATATCAGTTTCACTGATCCGTTGAAGACTGGCTTCCAGCATTTGTTCTGCGCTTTTAACGGAAATCCTTTCCACCCGATCAGGGCAAGGTAAGTTAGTAGGGCCTGAAATCAAAGTAACTTTTGCGCCTTGATTCGCTGCCGCTTGAGCAATGGCATAGCCCATTTTTCCAGAGCTGTGATTGGAGATATATCGAACCGGATCGATCGCTTCTTGTGTGGGACCGGCAGTAATAACGATATGTTTTCCTGAAAATGCCTCTTCTTTAAAGAAAGCGGCTGTTTCTTCAAGGATCTGCTCAGGTTCAAGCATACGGCCAGGACCAACATCGCCACAGGCTTGTTCGCCTTCCGCTGGGCCCATCCAGGTCAAACGTTCTTCACTAAAGAATGTTTTTAGCTGCTGGATATTATTTTGCGTTGCGGGACTGAACCACATCTGCATATTCATGGCGGGTGCGATTGCAATCGGTGCTTTAGTGGCCAAACAAATAGTGGACAGTAAATCGTCGCCCTTTCCTTGAGCCATCGTCGCCAGAAAGTTTGCGGTAGCAGGGGCAATCACCATAAGGTCAGCCCAACGAGCTAATTCGATGTGACCCATGCCAGCTTCAGCTTCAGGATCAAGCAAGCTGGTATGAACTGGATTACCTGAAAGCGCTTGTAATGTAAGGGGTGTAACAAACTCCTGAGCAGAACGAGTCATCACCACATGCACTTCAGCCCCAGCTTTTTTGTAATGGCGCACAAGTTCAGCGCACTTATACGCTGCGATGCCTCCAGTAATTCCTAACAGGATGCGTTTATTTTGTAAGCGAGACAGAAGATTGTCCGAGTTCATAACGGCTGACCATGCTCCAGATACTTGTTAGATGCAGAATATATCACGCTTGAAGCGAAATTCAGACCTTGAGCTGATGTTCCTGATTTCCATCCATTGCTAAAAGTATGTGTTTGTATACAGCAGACTAGGAGGGAACATGTCTATATCCAGCTGGCCATTATCGGAAAGGCCCAGAGAGAAGTTATTGGAACGAGGGCCTAACGCATTGTCCGATGCAGAATTATTGGCCATCTTTCTTCGGACGGGAGTAAAAGGCAAAACCGCTCTGGATCTGGCAAGGGAATTATTAACGGAACATGGCGATCTAAGGTCATTGCTTCAAGCATCTCAATCCCGCTTTTGTCAGTCTCATGGTTTAGGTCAGGCCAAATACGTTCAACTGCAAGCAGTCATTGAAATGAGTAAGCGGGTTCTTCATATTGGTTTGAAGCGTGGTGATGCGCTCACCAGCCCTACTGCAACACGTCAATTGGTGTCCTATGAGTTAAGGGATGAGCCGAGGGAAGTCTTTGCTTGTCTGTTTCTCGATAATCAACATCGCGTCATCAGTTTTGAGCGCTTGTTTTGGGGCACGATAAACGCAGCCAGTGTTTATCCGCGTGAAGTTGTTCGCAGAGCATTGGAGATTTCTTCAGCGGCTGTAATCTTTGCTCACAACCATCCAAGTGGTATTGCGGAGCCCAGTCAGGCTGATAGACAGATTACCGATCATCTGGTGTCAGCCTTATCTTTAATCGACGTTCGAGTTCTGGATCACTTCGTGGTGGGCGATCAAGAGGTTGTAAGCTTTGCTGAACGAGGAATGATTTAAGTAAGTATCACTCATAGTATCAAATATCTGCCATTGGGCGTTTTTGTATACCATTTATGCAATAAAACTTGCTATTAAAAGAGCCCTCTGGTATAAATGCCCGCTCGATTTATGCCGGTGCCAGAAATATTATACAGGTTGTCTCGAATCTGATCGGTTAATATACAAAGGCATCACTTAGTTAACAGAATTTATAACGACGAATTTATTCGTTGGAGGCGGAACAATGTCAAAGGTTTGTCAAGTAACTGGGAAACGTCCAGTAACTGGTAACAACGTTTCACATGCAAAGAACAGAACCAAGCGCCGTTTCTTGCCAAACCTTCAAACACACCGTTTTTGGGTTGAAGGTGAGAAGCGCTTTGTTAAATTGCGTGTATCTACTAAAGGTATGCGTATCATCGACAAGAAGGGCATCGAAGCAGTAATCGCTGACCTTCGTTCTCGCGGCGAAAAAGTTTAAGGAGCCTGAACCATGCGTGATAAAATCAAGCTAGTTTCATCTGCAGGTACTGGTCACTTCTATACTACGGACAAGAACAAGCGTAACACTCCAGACAAGTTGGAGTTTAAAAAATACGATCCTGTTGTTCGTAAGCACGTGATCTACAAAGAAGCAAAAATCAAATAAGATTTCTGCTTCCAGCGAAAAACCCGGCCTAGTGTCGGGTTTTTTCGTTTTACGTTATTAGTTTTTGAGCAGGGAATAACAGGGTTAATTCAATCGCTGCCTTATGATTCTTTTGATGAAAAGGTCGGTAAGCTAAGATGCCATCGAATGGCGATCATACGAAGGGAACACGTAATTATGAACGTAAGTAGGATGAGCCACTCCTCTGACACCCAAGGGGAAAGAGCAAAATAACTGATACCACCGATAATAGCCGTTAACGCATACACTTCTTCTCGCAATATCAGCGGAATATCATTGGTCAGTACATCCCGTATCATTCCACCAACAGTCCCTGTCATTACCCCCATAATAATGCAGATAGTCGGGCTAACTCCCAAAGACTGCGCCACTTGAATACCTATCAGATTAAAGGTCGCCAGACCAATTGCATCCATATAGAGCAACCACTGACGTTTTCTCTGGATATGATTTGCGAATACCAGAGTTAAAGAGGCAATACTCAAAACCAGAAAGACATACGAGGGATCTTTAACCCAGAAAACAGGTGTATTCCCCAACACCAGATCACGGAAAGTACCTCCGCCCACTGACGTGACAAACGCCAAAACGATCACACCAAATAAGTCGATCCCTTTTCCACGCGCTGCCAATGCCCCGGAAATCGCAAGCACGGTGACGCCGAACAAATCCAGGCTATATAGAATAAACTCTGTCATAGGTCGCTGTCAGTTACGAGGGTTTCTAATAGCAGATGGCCATGTGCACTGACACAGGCGTTCCAGCCAGATTTAATCAGTGTAGTTGATACTTGCTCACTAATCAGAGCAGGACCTGTGATCACCTCTCCGGCCTTTAGGTCTTCTCTCTGATATCGAGGGACATGTTCAGATATTTGATACAAAGCAACCAAGTCTTCAGGTATTGTAGCTCGCCCTGAGGTTGACTCAATTTCAGGCATCTCAATGCTGTGCGTAAACGCAAATACTCGAACACGAACGGTAACCAGCTCTACATTAAGAGCCATATCGTGCCCAAAGCGGGACTTATGGGCTTGATGGAAGCACTTAATCAAACTCTGCTGAAGCGTTTCGTCACTTGGTTCCAATGGCATATTAATGGTGAATGACTGTCCCTGATAACGCAGATCAGCTGAAATTTGAGTCTCCATCTGTGATTGCTTCACACCTTCTGCCAATAGCTGGCTTTGGCCTTGTTCGGTGAGTTCATCAACAATGGCATTGATCTGCGCTAGATCTAATTGGCTGGTATCCTGGTTGATGGTTTTAGACAATTGGCGCTCATGAGGGGCAACCAACATACCGTAGGCAGAAAGCACCCCGCCTAACCTGGGCACAAGAGCAGTTTTGATAGTTAACGCTTCTGCAATATCACAGACATGCAATCCACCTGCACCACCAAAACAGGTTAAACGGAACTCTCTTGGGTCTTCTCCTCGCTTCACCGAGATATTTCGCAATGCCCGCGTCATATGCTCATTGGCTAAGGTAATAATGCCCAGCGCCGCGTCTTCAATGGATAACCCCAAAGGCTTAGCAATGGTATTGACTGCCTGTCGAGCTTTCTCAAGATCAAGAGGCATCTGCTTACCTAAAAACGCTTCAGGGCGCAGACGACCCAATACGGTATTCGCGTCTGTTACCGTTGGTTTGTTCCCCCCTCGACCATAACAAGCCGGCCCAGGAAAAGCGCCTGCCGACTCAGGCCCTACTTGCAGTAAACCACCTTGGTCAATGTACGCGATGGAACCGCCACCCGCACCAATGGTGTGCATATCAACCATAGGTACGGCGACAGGGTAATCACCGATCTTCCCATCGTTGCTCAATCGAATTTCACCATCGATAAGCGCTACATCGGTAGAGGTCCCCCCCATATCAAAGGTCAATAAGCGCTGTTCATTTAATGTATTCGTCAACGACCGTACTGCGGCTAAACCACCCGCAGGCCCTGACAGCAAAAGGTTTACTGCTCGATTAGCTGCTTGCTTGGCATCGATGGTGCCTCCAGAGGATTGCATAATCGATAATGGTGTAGGCGTCACCTGATCATGAAGTTGAGTAAGATAATTTGAAATTAGCGGCCCCAACCAGGCATTTAACCAGGTAGCCATGCCTCGTTCATACTCACGATACTCAGGTAAGACGTAGGAAGAGCGGGTTGTGTAATACTTCTCTGAAATGGCCTGTTCGATGGTTTTCTCAAATCGATCATCAATAAAAGAAAACAGCAGATTGATGGCTACGGCGTCTGGCTTTAACACTTCAAGTTGTTTGAGAAGCGCATCTACATCAGCCTGTGTTAGCGGTTCAAACACTTGCCCATCAGAATCAAGACGGCCTCCGGTCTCAAGACATAGATCAGATTCGACAGGCGGTTTTTGAGGTGTCGGGGTCAGATTATAGAGTTCTTTACGGGACTGTCGGCCTATGGTCAGAGTATCCTTAAATCCTCTATTAGTGATGTAGGCAGTTCGAACACCTTTACCTTCAAGGGCTGCATTGGTTGCCACTGTACTGCCATGAACCAACACTAATTCACCCTTCTTAATTAAAGGTGTCAGCCCCAATTCTTCAATGCCTTGCAGAATGGCTCTGTCTGGAGAATCGGGTGTTGAAAGTACTTTATGGACTTTAATGGATTGCCCATCAAACAAAACAAAGTCGGTGAATGTACCGCCCGTATCGACCCCTAGAAACATCCGATTTCCTTATGCAACGTAAGAAATGAAGTTGCAGAGGATTCTAAGGGGGCAAGGAGGTTAGAACAAGAGAAAGGCTTAGATAAATTCATAAAGGAGAAGACGTGAAGCCTACCCCTTTTTCTAATGATTAAGCACAATAACGCTGCGCGGCAGAGATGCTTGTAACCTTGTTGCTTGAAGAATCAGAAGCTAAGCCATATCGAGCTGCAGCAGAGGCTTTTAATTTGACTTCTGCTGCTTGCCCAGTCAGGGTATCTACCAACAAATTAGCCTGCGCATCAACCAAGGTAGTGAAATGCTCCAGTGATTCACCAAGAATGCCATGAAGCGCCGCTTTCTTAACAGGTGTGGTCTTTTCCAGTGACGGAAGGCTCAAGTCCTTCTTGTCATGAATTCGATGGATAAGCGTTGCAAACTGAAAAACGTCCTGAAGATTAAAAGGACCAGGCGTGAGCTCTTCATACTGATCGCGATGGCGAATGCAATCTACAATTTCAGGGTCCATCTGCCAGTGCTTAGCCAGTACAACCCCAATGTTGGCTGAAATTTGCGTCGGGATTTCATCTATTTCTTCCGGTGACGGTAGCGTCAGATTGTTACTTTGAAAATACGACAGCAACATCAAGGTACCCACATGGTACATAGAGCCAGCTAATAGAGCCATGTCAGCGTCAACCCGAACACCTGTATCTGCAATACGACGAGCAATGGCCGAGCTTAAAGCACCAATACGAAGGTTCTGTTGCCAAAGGCCTCGAATTGAATGGCGACTTGGTAAGCTTCGCTTAACGAACGTACTTTCCATTGAATGGGTCAGCACTAATGAAGTCACCGAAGTAGTGCCCAGACGTACAACTGCTGAATTCAGATCCGATGAAGGACGAGTACCATAAAATGCAGTGGAATTGGCTGCCTGCATGATCACAGAGGCCATCTCTGGATTTGCGTGTAATGGAGGAAGTAAGTCCCGAATTCTGAAGTTTGGATTGGCTAAGGTATGTCTTAGCTTCATCGTGTTATCAGGTAAGTTAGGAAGCTTTATTTTCCCCGAAAGAATATCTTGATATACCTTAAACTGGATACCTGAGCGCCACATAAATCTACTGTCCCTAAATGCCGTGTTATTTTTATTTATTGTTATTATCGGTCTGTAGTACGTTTTTCTTAGACATTAATTACGATACTAAAACATTCGTTTGAAAACCAAAAGTAATATATCGATAAAACTATCAGTAGAAATGAGAAATATGAGCGCCCACTCTTTGCCTTATGCCTTACCAAACCTTGGATAGGGGATCGGATCGCTTAGAATGGCCGTAGAAACAGGGAATTTATTAATCAGAGGGCTTAACCCGCGAAATATGAGCAAAGCGTGACCATTAATCATCTGGGTGAAGTGGTCTGCTTCTTCATTAATGAGCTTGGTTTTAACCGCTTTTATAAAAGGCAGGCTGTCTTTTAGAGCGACTACATTAGGTATCTTTTTGTCATGCGAACGGTGGTGAATTACTGCCATGTGAAAGATATCTACCAAACTGAATGCTTGATGATTCACTTCCTGATAATGATTTCTTTGCAAAGCACATTCGCAAATGGACGGCGGTAAACGCCACTGGACAGCAGCCAGTGAAGATATATTGCTCGCCATTGGAGCTGGCACAGAATCTATCTCCGATAAAGTAGGAACAGTTAATCCCTTGTTACGATAACTGCTAATCAACAGAATGGTACCTATATGGAAGGATATTCCAGCTAATAAACTCTGCTCAATCGGGTAATCTTTTTGCTTACCAAGCCGGCAATTGATCGCAAGACAAATCGAAGAGATTTTTAATGTCTCTTCCCATAGGTTGCGTATGCAATGATTAGCTGGAAGGGTCTCCGTAAGCACAAGATTTCGAACAGCAAATAAAATTACAAGCTCTTTCAGTTGCAACAGAGTCAACTTAGTCAGTGCTTGTTCCAGCGTAGTAGAATGTTCTGCGCCATAGTACCGATCAACATTCGAAGCATTAATGATCAGTGAGCACAAATCCGGGTCAGCAGAGAATATTTCGTGAAGTTTAGATACCCGATTAGGCGAATCGAAATATTGTTCGATTGCTTTAAGTTGAGAAGAACATTGCTGTCCTAATGGTGGGAGTTTGGTGCGCCCACTAAGTAACCCCTTATAGACACGGTAATAGTTATCCAGACTCCACATAAATAAGCTTCCTTTGTTATTATTAGCCTTCCTGGCCATTATTGGTCGCTGTAAAGAGTATCTTACTCTTTAATCCCCAGTTATACGCGTTTCATAGGATTGTAATCAAGGGGTTTATTGAATTCACGCCAGCACATTAGTTTACGGCCTCCTTATTGAAATGTCATAAGCGTACTCGGCCGCTGCGTGTAAGAAATTGTCTTATTAAAGAGGTGTTTAGTGACAGCTGTTAGTATGGAGTCAGGTTGGCTAGCCCAACTTAACGATGAGTTTGAGCAACCTTATATGCAACAGCTCAAGCAATTTTTAAAAGAAAGAAAACAAGCTGGAGCAACGGTCTTTCCTACCTCTGAAGATTGTTTCAATGCGTTTAATTACACCCCTTTTAATCAGGTTAAGGTCGTGATTCTAGGGCAAGATCCCTACCATGGCCCTGGACAAGCTCATGGTTTAAGTTTCTCAGTAAAACCAGGAGTGGCCGTTCCGCCGTCTCTTAAGAATATCTACAAAGAGTTGGAAAGTGACTTACAAATTGCACCTGTTGCACATGGCTATTTAGCTGATTGGGCCAAGCAGGGCGTTTTATTACTGAACAGTGTTCTCACTGTAGAGCAAGGGCAAGCGGCAGCCCATCAGGGCAAAGGCTGGGAAACATTTACTGACAAAGCCATTCAATGCCTGAGTGAGCAGCGAGATGGTCTAGTGTTCTTACTATGGGGTAGCCATGCACAAAAGAAAGGTAAACAAGTAGACCGTTCCAAACATCTGGTTCTGGAGACTACCCATCCTTCTCCGCTATCAGCGTACCGAGGTTTTCTGGGGTGCCGCCACTTTTCAACCTTGAATCAGTATTTAATTGAGCAAGGGAAAGACCCTATAAACTGGCAACTGCCCTCAGATGTTGCTCTTAATTAACCTAAAAACAGCTAATACCCCAGTCAACGAACAGAGGAATGGACCTTGCCTGAATTGCCTGAAGTTGAAACTACTCGAAAAGGAATCTTGCCTCATATTCAATCCAAGAAGGTAAAACGCCTAGATGTTCGTGAACGAAAACTTCGTTGGCCAATCCCCGATGACTTGGAGTTTCAGTTAATCGGTAGAGAGTTGCTTGCGGTCAATCGTAGGGCTAAATACCTGTTATTGGAATTTGAGCACGGCACGTTATTAATTCATTTAGGCATGTCGGGCAGCTTGAGGGTATTAATGAATGAAGATTCGGATTCTATCAACGAATTCGAACTCCCACTGCCTTCAAAGCATGATCATGTCGATATTGTTTTTGAAGGCAAAGACGGTCAGGTTAGCTGTGTACGATACAACGACCCCCGGAAGTTTGGGGCGGTTTTATGGTTAGATGACGCAGACCAATCTCCCCATTTAATACACTTGGGGCCAGAACCTCTATCGGATGATTTTTCCGGCTTGCACCTACATAAGAAGGCTTCAGGTCGGAGTGTTCCGGTTAAAAATTTCATTATGGATAATAAAGTTGTGGTAGGTGTAGGTAATATCTACGCCAATGAAGCCTTATTCAGAGCGGGTATCCGGCCCGACTTATCTGTCTCTAAAATAGGACGTACCCGCTTTAATCGTTTGGCCGAGTGTATAAAAGAGGTGCTTTCCGAAGCGATTAAGCAAGGCGGAACCACCTTAAAGGATTTCGTTGGTGGTGATGGCAAGCCGGGGTATTTCCAACAACAATTACAGGTTTATGGACGGTCAGGGCAGCCTTGCCACCTATGCGGCACCACATTAAAAGAAATACGTATGCAGGGACGATCCACCGTTTATTGTTCAAAATGCCAAAAAGGTCGTTAAAAAAGCTGACAAAGCTTTCAAATACGGCCTATTATTGTTTGATAAATAAAAGGAAACGTAGGGTCAGTCATCTTGATGTCAGGGTGTACCAAAAGCGCTTCGTTTCCATGTGCAGATTGAAGGAATATTAGAGCCATGCAAAAACTGTTTTCTAACATCGTTAAGTTCTTCGCTATGTCTATGTTGGTGATCCAACTTATTCTTCCTACACAGGGAATGGCTGACTCTATTTCCGGCCAAAAACACCTTAATCAGCCTGGTCCAGCCGAAATGGTATTAGATGGCATTGTTGTTCGACCAATTATGCTTGGCTTAACCGCTTTAGGGACTGTGCTGTTCGTGGTTACCTCGCCTTTTTCTTTACTTGGCGGGAATGCAGAAGATGCAGCTGATGAATTGATGATCAAGCCAGCTAAGATGACCTTTGTTCGTTGCTTGGGATGCTCAACACCAGAGAGAAAATTTGAAGTTGTAGAGCAAGAACCCACTGAATAATTATTAAAAGCAAATTTTTGTGGAAAAGGCCTCGTAAGAGGCCTTTTTTATGTGTGACAATAGCCAGCGTTCGAACAAAAGGAGAAAAATAATGATAATTAAACGAACGCTAGCCTTCCTATCTATGGTGTCTTTGTTTTCTTTCACTGCGGTTTCTCATGCTGAAATGGGTCCTTATGTAGGCATGGGTGCAGGTATAACAAAATTTGATGATGATGGTTTCATCGAAGATAGCCAAGGTACAAGTGACTGGGATGATTCCGGTACTGCTTATGGTTTTTTGGCAGGGTATAAGTTCTCCAATAACTTTTCCATAGAATGGAATTATCAAGATTACGACTACAACGAGTATGGCATCGACTCATTAAGCGATTTAGATATACAAGCTTGGCACGTTGCTGCTTTAGTAGCTTATCCGTTTGAAGAAAGCTTTGTTGGTAAGCTTGATGTTTTCGGAAAGGTTGGTTTTGGTGAGTCTGATTACTCTTATTCGGAAGCTCAGGGAGGCATTGGAGAATCTCAAACCTCAGAATCATTTATTCTAGGCGGAGGAGTTCAATTCTATATGGACGATCATTTTAGAGTTAGAACAGATATAGACCTGACTTCCTTCAATTTAGATGTTTCCTATGCTACTTCTCTAAATTCACATGTTCGTAAGGATTACACATTTATAGCTTATACAGCCAAAGCGTCTGTAATTTACATGTTCTAATCTGAGCTATTTGTTCGACATAGTATTTAGCGCAATTTAAATTGCGCTAAATACTATTAAGAAACGACCTTCCGAATCTAAAGAAACCAGCTACTGAACAGACGCTTCTCCGATCCGCCGTGGATCAGAGGCAGCGGTCACGAGCTTTTCCTCTTTATCCCATAAAATGACCTGCATGTTGCCATAGTTCCTGCCGACTGACTTCAGCGAGTACCCATAAGATTTAAGAGTCTCTTGCTCTTCTTTTGTGAAGGTATCAGGTTCATGCTGAATGACATCAGGTAAATACTGGTGATGAAAACGCTTGCGACTTACCCACTCAGACACTGGTTGGTTATGCAAATATTCCATCAAACCCAGGAATACCATAGTAATAATTCGGCTTCCTCCTGGCGTACCCAAGATAGCCACTGAATCCTGACTTTCCACAAAGGTTGGCGTCATGCTGGAAAGTGGCCGTTTTCCAGCTTCAATGGCGTTGGCTTCAGTTGCTACCAAACCATAAGCATTGGGAATACCTGGTTGACTGGAAAAATCGTCCATTTCGTTATTAAGTAACAAGCCTGTATCAGGGTCAGTATACGCCGCTCCGAAAGGCAAATTGATACTCAGAGTCGCTGATACCCGATTGCCGTCTTTATCTAACACCGAGTAATGTGTGGTATCGGTTCCCTGTTTAGGTGGGATGACCGCTTTCAGCTCAGAATTTAACGTCGCTTTCTTAGGTTGGATGTTCTTAGCTAACTGTTCAATATACGGGGTTTGAGTCAGTTTTTCTGGAATGGCGACAAAATCGGGATCACCTAGGTACTCAGCTCGATCACGATACGCACGGCGCATCACTTCTGATAAAAGCTGAGTTTGCTCTACAGACTTATTCTCTGGCACGGGATGCTTGTTTGAATAGGCAGAGAGCATACCGAACATCTGTGCCAAAGCTATTCCCCCAGCCGATGGGGGCGGCGCAGAAGTTATGGTGTGCCCTTGGTAAGTAAAGCGAATGGGTTCACGCTCAACAATGGAATAAGCGGCTAAATCTTCCATCTGCCAAATTCCACCAGCCGCTTTCATGTTATCGACCAACTGTTTTGCAGTTTCCCCCTGATAGAAGCCTTTATGCCCTTGCTCTGCCAATCGACTCAGAGTGTTAGCCAGTTCGGGTTGAACGATCAGCCTATTAAGTTCTGGAATCTCTCCACTGTCTGCCAGAAAGACCCGTTTGGTCATTGGGTCCGATTGCATTGCTTTTAAACGAAAGCCTGCAAGTTTTTGGTATACGCTATCGACCGGGAACCCTTTCCTGGAATAATGAATGGCATCCGCCAGAGAGGCGGCTAAAGGCAGGTTGCCATAGTTCTCAGCCAGGTGAACCAAAGCAGCTGCCTGACCTGGAATACCGGCCGCCATAGGCCCATTAATGGATTTTTTACGATCAAGCTGATGTTCTGCATCAAGATAAACGTCAGGATGTGCTTTTAATGGCGCTCTCTCCCGTCCATCAATAAACACATCGTGCTTTCGCTTGGCATCATGAATCAGCCAGAAACCGCCACCACCAAAGCCTGAACTGTAAGGTTCTACGACCGCTAATACAGAGGCTACTGCAATCGCAGCATCAAAAGCATTTCCACCAGAGTTCAGGATCTTGATGCCCGCTTGAGTAGCATAGGGATGTGCAGAGGCAATCGCTTGCTGGGGTGGTTTGATTTCAGCATGAGCAGAAAATGAGATACTGCCCAAAAGAGAAAAACACCAGATTAAGATCAGAGAAATAGATCTTGCCGATCGGGTGTTGTTAATTATTCCTGACCGGTCAACTTGGTGAACTTGGCTTTCAATTGTTCTTCCGTTTCCGGATTTTCGGGGTCTACAAGAATGCAATCTACGGGACATACTTCAATACACTGAGGTTCATCGTAATGACCTACGCACTCAGTACACATAGAAGGGTCGATTTCGTAGACCACCTCACCTGGGTAAATCGCTGCATTAGGACATTCAGGTTCACATACGTCACAGTTAATGCATTCATCAGTAATTAGCAAAGACATACTGAAGTCTCCTGTGACCTGGTTTTGCGCGCTAAAAACCAACGTTTTGTTGGTAGCTTGAGTAGTAAGAGCAGAAACCAGGCAAAAGGTTTCTTAATTGGCGTTCTTACTTACGTGCTCTTGTAGAATTTGCTCTACAGTAGGGTGAACGAACTTGGAAATATCACCGCCTAGTGCTGCAATTTCTCTTACCAGTGTAGAAGAAATGTAGGAATTTTTTTCATCCGGCGTTAAGAACATGCTCTCTACATTCGGTGCTAATACACGGTTCATGTTAGCCAGCTGGAATTCGTATTCAAAATCCGATACTGCTCTCAAACCACGTAAAATCACATTGGCATTCACTTCCGTTACGAAATCAGCCAAAAGATTGCGGAAACCTACGATTTCAACATTATCCAAGTGCGCTGTAATTTCTGTCACTAAAGCTACACGGGTATCCAGAGCTAGCGTAGGGCGTTTCTTAGGGCTTTCGGCAACTGCGACAATAATCTTGTCAAACATACGTGCTGCACGCTCGATAAGATCTGCATGTCCATTAGTGATGGGATCGAAAGTGCCAGGATAAACGACAATATTCATAACGGTTCCGCATAAATGCTGTAAATTTGAACGGCATGTTACCGAAAATTAGGTCGCTTGGTAAGTGCTCAAGCAAGGATTCCCTTGCTTAAATTGATGTATACACAGGTTTAATCAAAAAAAGCCGCCAGCAGCCAAGAAATGGCTACTGGCTACCACAATGGTTGGGACCAAAACTGTGACGACTAAGAGAGCAAAGTTTCTTAGTAAATAAACACTTAGCGAATGAAGAATTTGTAGATCATTTTGTGAATGATCTTACCGTAAGGCGCATAAGCCAGCTTACCACTGTTTAGACGAGGCTTGCTGAGCACGGATTTAGCGTGCGAGAAGGTTAGGAAACCTTCATGACCATGATAGGCACCCATGCCTGAAGGGCCGATACCACCAAATGGTAAGTCATCCAAAGCTACGTGCATGATAGCGTCGTTCAAACAAACACCACCAGCATGCGTCTTAGTCAGTACATGATCTTGTTCTTCAGTGTTATATCCGAAGTAATACAGCGCCAATGGACGAGGACGATCATTCACGAAGTTAATTGCTTCGTTCATGCTGTTATAAGTGACAACAGGAAGAATCGGACCAAAGATCTCTTCCTGCATAACGGTCATATCGTCTGTCGGATTCAGAATAATATGAAGAGGAAGCTTACGCGTGCCCGATTTCATGTCTTCATTGGCTGGATTAACTTCAATAATTTCAGCGCCTTTACTGCGGGCATCTTCAATCCATGACTTCAAACGCTGTAGTTGACGATCGTCAACAATCGCAGTGTAGTCATGATTCGATTTGATTGAAGGATACAGGCGAGCAAAGGTTTCTTTGTAGTACTCTACGAATTCATTCACTTTGTCTGATGGGCAAAGCACATAGTCAGGAGCCACACAGGTTTGACCTGCATTGAATGACTTACCAAAACAAATACGATCAACGGCGTCATGCATTGGCACATCAGGAGCAATAATCGCTGGTGACTTACCACCCAGCTCCAGAGTGACTGGCGTCAGGTTTTCTGCAGCAGCACGCATAACGTGACTACCTACCAACGTAGAACCAGTAAACAGAATGTGATCAAACGGCTGTTTCGTAAACTCCTGAGCAACGTCAGCTTCACCGGTAATGACAGTCACCAGGCTTTCATCGAACGTTTCAGCAATTAACTTACTCATTAGAATAGAGGTTTTTGGTGTGTACTCAGACATTTTAATCATTGCCCGGTTACCTGCTGCCAAAGCAAAACACAGAGGACCTAGAGCAAGAAATACCGGGTAATTCCAAGGAACAACGATACCTACAACGCCTTTAGGCTGATAAACCACCTTGGCTGACGCTGGTTGGAACAAAATATTTACATGACGCTTTTCAGGCTTCATCCATTTTTTCAGGTTCTTCATGCAGTAATTAATACCTGAAACAACAGACATAATTTCAGCAATTAGGGTTTCATCTTTTGAGCGGCTGCTAAAGTCGCTGTTAATAGCATCGCAGATCTCTGTCTCATATTTCAAAACCATGGTTTTCAAGCGCTTAAGGTTATCAAGACGCTCATTCAGAGACGGCATAGGATTTTCACGAAACGCTTGTTTCTGGGTGCTTAGCACTTGATTCAAGTGTTGGATTTCGCGTTTTGAGCTTGATAATTCAACAACGTTCGCGACCATGATATTGCTCCTTGATGATTAGGCTTTGTCTAGCCAGGTTTTTTCTAAAAGCTGAGTAATTACTCTATTTGCTGGTTAGAGTAATTGCTCTAAATGATAAATGCAACTCTTTTGATCAAAAAACATCCGAAAATTATCATTAACATGTTCAGATTCTTGTCTGGAAGAGACCTTAAGGTTTTGACCCAGCCTTAAAGATGGGAGACTATAAGCGCTCTGCAGGCTCTAAATACCCACCGGAACACGGTGTATTGAATAAGCGAATCGAATGAATACAAAAGAACGAATTCTGGAAGCAGCCTTGGTCTTGTTTAACGATCAGGGTGAGCGAAATGTCACAACGAATCACATTGCTGCTCATTTAGGTATTTCCCCAGGTAATCTTTATTACCACTTCCGAAACAAGTCTGAAATCGTTTTTGAAATCTATCAGGAGTACGAACAGCTGGTAGACCAAACGCTTGAGGTACCAGACGATCATGACCTGACAATTCAGGATAAAGCACATTATCTGGAAGCCGTTTTTGAAGGTATGTGGGTGTTTCGCTTTCTACATCGTGATCTTGCTTACTTTATCGACAATGATGAGCGTTTGAGAGAGCGATACACAGAATTCAGTCGTCGCTGCCTGGAAAAGGTGGGGGCAATTTATTACGGCTTGCGCCGTTCCGGTATTATTGAGATTTCAGATGAAGAAATTAAAGCACTCGCCATTAATAGTTGGCTGGTAGCAACTTCATGGGCGACGTATCTGAGAACTGCAGATTATGATACCGGCCTTGAAGATCAGATCACTCGAGATCGTTTACGAAAAGGTATCTATCAGGTATTTGCCCTAGAGCGCCCGTATCTGAAAGCGCATGTAAAGAAAGAAGTTGAGAATGTGCAATTCAGTTTCCTCACCGAGAGCTAACGTCTTATCTCTGTGGAACACAGCTCGTTAAACAGAACGAGAAGAGGGTAAGCCAAGCTATTAGGCAGGCACTCTATCTCCGGTTTGAGCGGACTGTGTTCGGAAACCTCCTCCGCTAGATATTGCTGATAGAGTTTTGCTTTCATCAGAAAGACCAATTGCTGATATTCATTGGCAATGCTTTGATCGTCTTCAACCACTGAGTGTAACTGCTCAAACTTATCCGCAATCAAGCCATTGCCTTTGGCTTCAATAATGGTTCCCTTGGAATTAAAAATGGGCGTGGTTCCTACGCCACAACTGGGAGACTTACTTTTGAGCAAACAACCTGCTACCTGAAGGGACTCAAGTCTCTGACTAAGTTCATTGCTGGTGTGAATCAACTCATGGGTCACATCGATTGGCAGGTCTCGCCCCAGGGCTGAAATTCCACTACTGCCTTGTATTAACTGAACCGGCGGTCGAGGCACCCCGAGTCCAGCTTCAACTTCAGGACAAATTTCGATCCAATCCACCAAAGGCTCTATTGTTGATATCCAATCCACGGACTTGCTCTTTCCGTCGTATCGAACAGCCTTTCCGAGTAAGCAGGCACTTACAAACAGCTTGGGGGCGGAAGAGACTGGCCAGTTAATTTGGCGGAGCCAATACGAAAAACCATTAGGAAGCATAAGGGTTGTCTTGAATAGTCATTAATTAGGCCGATTCTCTGTGAAGGAATTCACAAAATATCGTTAAAATTTGTCTTTTGTGAATGCATCTAGGCACAATGTGTCAGATATATAACCAAGAATTAATAATAATCGGTTATTGCAGCTGCCTTGGATGCTCTGCTGTTTAAATAATAACAATAAACTGCTTATAGGGTCACATCATGCAATGGGTTTGTAGAGCCGTTATCGGTCTGTTTGTATTTGCTTCATTTCAACTAAATGCTGCCTTGATTTCTGATGTAGAGGTTGCTGATAAAATTTTTATTTCTGATTCAAAAGCAGAACTTGTTCTAAACGGTGCTGCTTTACGAAAGAAATACATGATGATTAATGTTTATGTGGGCGGCTTATATCTGGAAAAAGCCAGTACCAGCCCAGCAAGCATTATTTCAGCGGACACCTACAAGCGTATGATGTTTCATGTACTGTTAAAACGAGTGAGTGCCCGCAAAGTAGCAAATGCCTTGAATGAAGCATTAGTTATTAATATCTCTAAGGAAGAGCATCAGTCCTTGAAGCCAGTGATTGATATATTCCTGTCTCTTTTCGATGATATTCGTCTGCATAAAGGCGACGAAGTGACCATCGATTACCTGCCTGGTAAAGGCACCCTGGTTCACATTCCCGGTCGTGAAGATACCTTTCTGAAAGGAAAAGAGTTCTACGATGCCCTGCTTAAAGTCTGGATCGGCCCTCAGCCTGTCAGCAAAGACTTTAAACAACAAATGCTGGGTGGAGTTGACGAAGCTGAGCTGGACGCTGAATCATAATTTGGGTAGAAAATAGCCAAAATTTCGAGAAAAAAATTAGTAAAATCAGGAAACTTGTCTATAAATAATTATTGCTTAGGCAGTAAATAAGCGCTTACAAAGAAGAAGCGGGGAATTTATGGCAGATTACAACGATAAAGATTTTTTTTCGAACGATAATGACCAAAAATCAAAGTCCACTCATGTTGAGCTGAGAGCTCAGTTGGAAAACGACATCGAGAGTTTCTTACAGGCCGGTGGCGCTGTCACCGTGGTTGAGCCCAATGTAATGGCTGATCCACCGAAGAAACCTGAATCCAAATACGGCAGTCGTCCCATCTAGTTTTGGCGGAACATCGCATTGGGCATTGGAGCAGTAGCCCATGCGAGCAACTCAAGTCAAAATTCTAATTGTTATTTGTTCTATTTTTGTTCTTTTAGCAGCATTGACTGCCTGGTTAAACTCATCAAAACCTCCTGTCATTGAACCTAACCAATCACTGACTACTAATACACCGGAACGCTCACAGATAGAATTCTATTCTGAAGCTGAACCATCCAGCCCGGCGACTGATCATATTAAAGACTCAGGTCTTAAAGCCCGTGAAAAAGAAATCCTAAGCTCTCTTCCCAGGTCACTACGCGGAACGGACATCAACGGTGGCTTTGAAGTCGATGCGGATGGTCACCTAATTATCTCAAGTGCAAACCGCGACTTCTTTGAGTATTTCCTCTCCACCCTGGGTGAAGAATCGCTTGAGCAAGTGATGGATCGCATTACTGAAATCATTGAACTTCGCCTTGTTTCTCCTGCTAAGGAAGAAGCCATCAACTTGCTTCAAAACTACATAGAGCTAAAACGAGCCCTGATGGACTTTGAGCAACAGGTGGGGGACGGCCTGGATCAATATGGAAACTCCCCTTTAGCACAGCACAGAGCCCGTCTTGATATGATGAGTGAACTTCGCCGTCAATACCTAGGAGAAGAAGCGGCTCAAGCCTTTTATGGAGAGAGTGAAGATTACGATCGTTATATGCTGGATCGAATGTCTTTGGCTTCAAATTCCTCGATGTCTAGCCATGAGCGCTCAGAGGCACTAGTAAAGCTGATGGAAAAAGCTCCTGAGAGCCTTAAGCCTCGTCTGGAAGACGATTACAAGATGCAGAAATTAAACCTGGATGTTGAGAATCTGAAAGCGTCTGGTGCCTCAGAAGAAGATATATACCAAGCTCGAGCCAAAGCATTAGGAGAAGAGGCCGCGTCACGACTTCAGCAAGTAGAACAAGCTCAGTCAGCCTGGAATGATCGATACCGAGACTACCAATCAGAAAAAGAGCAGCTTATCTCTGAAGGCCTATCAGAAGGGGCTTTTGCTGAAGAAGTGAATGCACTTCAGCAACGATTGTTCGAAGATAACGAATTACGCAGAGTCAAAGCGCTCGATAGAATTAATGCCGATAAAAAATAGCATCCAGTCACTGCCTTTCCGCATTAAAGCGTTTTCAAGTACTCAGCCACCAATGCAGGAATCTCAGACAGCTGTGTAGCTTCGAGATGAGGCGTACAATCCTCTCGTTGCCAGTGTTCATTATGCTGATTAAACCAAAGTGTGTGCATATCCAATCGGTGAGCGCCAAACACATCATGTTCTTGATGATCACCAATGTGCAGGACTTCTCTTGGAGATAACCCGGTACGGGCCAGAGCTTCTTCGAAAATAAAAGGTTCCGGCTTAGCGCCATCAAAATGTTCGGCATTGAGGCCAAACTCAAACATGTCTAACCCGAGTTTCGATAAATCCGCATTGCCATTGGTCAAGGCGGCAAGTCGATAGTCCTGAGCCAGCGTATTCAGCATCTCCAGAGCATCGTGGTAAAGACGCACATTTTGTCGCTCTTCGATAAAGGCTTCAAAAGCTCTTTCACTGCCTTGTGATGCTTCTTCAGTCGAGTAACCTACTCGCTCAAGCGCTTTCTTCATGCAGAATTTACGAATGTCACTGACTCTATGAGCCAGTGCTGGGATCTCATCTGCTAACTCAAATTTAAGCTTCCGTAATGAGACCTTGGTAAATTCATCTTCAATCTTTGGGTAGTATTGCTTCAACACATCCCAACAGATTTGCTCTGCCGACAGTATGACCGGATCTGAATCCCATAGCGTATTATCTAAATCGAAAGTAATGAGTTTGATCACAAGCGTCACCTGTTGATGGTTTAAAAGCGTTATTTCTTCGAGCGCTTGGCTCGAGGGTGAGCATTATCGTATACCTGAGCCAGATGCTGAAAGTCTAAATGGGTATAGATCTGGGTGGTTGAAATATCCTCATGTCCTAACAGCTCTTGAACGGCACGAAGATCGCTGCTGGATTCCAGCATGTGACTGGCAAACGAATGTCTCAGTTTATGGGGATGCAAATTACCACTCAGACCTTGCCGGGTCGCCCAATGCTTCAAGCGTTGCTGGATACTGCGCTGTTGCAAGCGTTGACCTTGCTGGGTAGTAAATAATGCGTTATCAGCATTCTGGGGACGCTGCTCAAGCCAGGCGTTAATGGCTGAAACAGCATGACGGCCAATAGGTAGCGCGCGCTTCTTTTGCCCTTTACCTGTAACCACCAATTGTCCGCTTCTCAAATCCAAATCATTGATATTGAGACTGACCAGTTCAGATAAACGAAGACCGGAGGAATAAAATAACTCCATAATGGCTTTGTCTCGATACTCAATCCATTCCTCAGGCGTGAAATCCAATAACGAGTTTATCTGGTCTGCATCAAAAGTACCGGGCAGTTTACGATCGGCTTTCGGCGCGCTGACAGCTTGAGCAGGATTGGTTTTGCATTTGCCTTCTTTGTTTAAATGAGAGAACAGACTTCGACACGCGGAAAGATTTCGCTGAATGCTCTTACTCGCCAGGTTTTGTCTCTTTAAATAGGCACTGAAAAATCGAATATGCGCTGCATCTACTTTATCCCATGAGCGAATCTTTTGTTGTTCAAGGAAAGTAATAAAGCGCTGCAGGTCTCTGCGGTAGTTGTTGATGGTATGTTCGGACATTTGCCGAACATCCATCAGATAGCGTAAGTACTCATCAAGGGATGAGGTCAATACGCTCTGGGTCATTTGTTATCCAGAGGATGTTGAATGAAGCGAGGCAACACTTGAGCTAACACGTCGCTGATGTAGTTAAGGAACATGGTGCCCATGCCGGCGCTGAAACGGTCGTCGTATTCACTGCCGATAGCGAAGATACCCAAATCGTGGCCGCGTCGAATGGGTGTCACCGCTGCGGATTTGATCTTCTCAGAGCCTTGCGGGAATAGGTATTCTTTGAGGTCATCATCCAGGATACCGCAATAGGGTTGGCCTGAAGCAATCCAACGAGCCAAAGTCTCAGGCAGTTCAGATTGCAGAACAATTCTCATATAACTGTTCGGACTGTGCTCGCGAGGTTGGTCATCACTGATACCAAACGCAAGTAAAGAACAGGCGTTCAACTCGAAGTCGTAAAGAATGCTGTTTTCCAGCGAAAGAAAGACATCATCCAGTGATTGAACATCCAGTAAGTCCAAAACCAAGCGACGGGTTTTCTCGAATAAACGATCGTTATCGCGCGCTATCGTCAACATGTCATGCATGTGTTGATCGAGTTGGTTGTGCTTCTCACGATAGATATTCAATTGGCGTTCAACCAAAGAAACCGCACTGCCCGTAGGGTGTGGAATACGCATTTTGGAAAGCAGTTTGTCTCGGCCGACAAAAAAGTTTCTGTGCTTATTTAAATAGTCTTCAACTTGTTGGTCGGTAATTTCAATGGCTTGTTCTGTCATTGTTACTGCTCTGCGCTAATTTCTTCTTTCTCGTTATTGTTATGAGTAATGCTTGAGGATCAGCATAACCTGTCTATTCGGGTTATAGATAAATCTGACCTTCAAAAACTCGAGTAGCAGGGCCGGTCATATTAACCGGCTGGCCTTCACCCTGCCAATCAATGAATAAACTACCACCCGGCAGGTGAACTTTCACGCCTGGATCCAGTAATCCACGTAGCTGACCGGATACAACCGCTGCACATGCACCTGTTCCACAGGCAAGTGTCTCACCCGCACCACGTTCATAGACGCGAAGATTAATTTCATTTCGGCTGATAATTTCCATAAAGCCCACATTAACACGTTGTGGAAAACGCGGGTGGCTCTCGAAAATTGGTCCCAAGGTGTCGACATCGGCCGTTTCTGTCGACTCAACAACTAACACACCGTGAGGGTTACCCATGCTAACTGCACCTATTTTGTAGGTATGATTATTGGCTTCAATATCATACTCAGTAGCAAAGCTGGCCGCTTCAAAGGGTATTTCTGATGGAGTTACTATCGGCGTCCCCATATCCACAGTCACATCACGGTTAGCCTGTAAGTGAAGCGTGATGATACCGCTCTTGGTACTAACCCTGATTTCAGACTTGGACGTTAGACGCTTATCTTTTACAAAACGCGCAAAGCAACGGGCACCGTTGCCACATTGCTCCACTTCACTGCCATCGGCATTGAAGATTCGATAGGTAAAGTCCACGTCCGGAGATCCTGGCGGCTCGACAATCAGCATTTGATCAAAACCAATGCCGAAATTTCGATCCGCTAACTGACGTACCGTGTTCTCATTCATGGTGTAATGCTGAGTAACAAGGTCAATCACCATGAAATCATTACCCAAGCCATGCATTTTTGTGAACTTTAACCGCATCTGACTCTTCTGTCCTGTTCTCTAATTTGATCTACAAATCGTTTGCTGAATAAAGGTTAATCTTCGATAACCTGTTCACCAGCAAGCTGATGTTCAATGGTTTCTCTCTGACGAATCAAGTGAACTTTATCGCCATCAACCATGACTTCAGCAGCACGGTTACGGCTGTTGTAGTTTGAACTCATAGTGAAGCCGTATGCACCTGCAGATTTAACTGCAAGCAGGTCTCCCGGTTGCAAATCCAGCTCACGATCTTTGCCTAGGAAATCACCCGTTTCACAAACAGGTCCAACAAGATCCCAAAGCTTCTTATTGCTTTCGCCCTCAGGACGAACAGTCACAGGAACGATGGCTTGCCAAGCGCCATAAAGCGACGGACGCAACAAGTCATTCATTGCGCCATCAATGATGGCAAAGTTCTTGTGTTCTGTTGGCTTCAGAAATTCAACCTGAGTCGTCATGATGCCTGCGTTAGCGGCAATGGAGCGACCCGGTTCAAAAATAAGTTTTAAATCACGTCCCGAAACACGTTGTTTGATAGCGCCAATGAAATCGGCTACTTCAGGTGGTTGTTCATCGTCATACACCACACCCAAACCACCACCAAGATCAAGATGCTTAATTGTAATGCCTTTGTCGGCCAGAGCGTCGATCAAAACTAACAAACGATCCAGCGCATCAATGAAAGGTTGGATCTCAGTAAGCTGAGATCCGATGTGACAATCCATACCGACAACATTCAAGTTCTCTAGAGAGTTTGCTCGCTGATAGACATCAATCGCGTTATCCACGCTGATACCGAACTTGTTCTCTTTCAAACCTGTAGAAATGTATGGGTGTGTTTTAGCATCCACATCCGGGTTAACACGCAAAGAGATATTCGCAGATTTGCCCAGTTCGCCAGCTACCTGATTAATACGATCTAACTCAGCATCTGATTCTGCATTGAAGCAACAGATACCTAACTCAAGCGCTCGCTTAATTTCGGTTGCTGTTTTTGCGACACCAGAGAAGACGACTTTAGAAACATCGCCACCGGCAGCAACCACACGTTCAAGTTCACCCACAGAAACAATATCAAAGCCCGCACCTAACTTCGCCAAGATGTTAAGTACAGCGATATTAGAGTTTGCCTTTACGGCATAGCACACCAAGTGAGGTACATCCTGAAGCGCGTTTTCATAGGCCAGGAAATGACGCTCAAACGCAGCTCGTGAATAAATATAACAAGGGCTACCATAGGTTTGATGGATAGTATTTACAGCAACGTCTTCAGCGTGCAATTGGTTGTTTCTGTATTCAAATGCTTGAGTCATATTGATAGGTCTTAATCGAATCTATTAGCTAAAAAATGGGTGGTGCGATACGGATGAATTAATGGGTTTTCTTCTCTTTTTCATCCTGAGGCGCCTCAACGGATGCCTTATCCGGTGAATTAGCAGGCGCTGACACTTCAGTTGGCCCTGTATCCGTTAGATACAACGCCCCTTTTTGTCCGCAACCAGATACCATAAGCACAGTAATGGTGATCGCTACAGCACCAACAACTGCACTAATACTTTGATTATTCAGTGGAAATTTCATACCAGCCACGTTCAGAAGTTAAATGCTGACGATTATAACAGCAAAGCCGTTCAAATGGAGCTGTGTTTTCTATGATCAATTGAGAGTGCTATCAGGAAGAACCGATCACTCAGAGACTTATAGGTGGTAGTTATCCGCCGCTTTTACTTCCCAGCGATGTTTTTGGTAGATGCTTTTCGCCCACTGAAAGAATCGACGCTCTTTAAGTCGCTGCTGAAATTCATCCAGGTCGTGAGGCAGCCTAATGTTAGCCGTGTAGTAGGGGTGTTGAGTCGGCTGACAGAGCGGTGCTAATAAGGCGGCAGCGGTTAAATCTGCTCGGCTGAACTGATCCCCAACCAAATAATCACGATTTTCCAGCTTTTCATCCAACTTCAACAGCATATTGTTGATAATCAGGCGTGATCGTTCGGCCTCTAGCGCATTGAGCTTCATATCAGTAATCATTCGTTTCTTAATAACAGGAAGCATCAAGTGATAAAGGTTATTGCTGTACCAAGGGCCATAGAGCGTAATTAGCGACTTAAGCTGTCTCGGATCCTGCAACATATAGGTGTAAAAGAAGCGGCGTAAATGTAAGCCCAGATCACTATCAAGACGCAATTCGAGCTCAATGGCTTCTTTCTTCAATGCAGGATCTTCAGGCGTCAGAATTCGGGTTTGATATTGATTGTCCAGATAATCGATGATCTTACCGGAACCCTGAATGTGGTTAAGCCCATGTCTCAAGATTGGAAGTTGCGTCGTAGCACTGACTTTCAACGCTTTTTTGGCGTGCGTACCGGGAAGAAGATTCTCGGTTTTATAGATCAACCCTTTGTGATCGAGCGCCCATCGGGCTTTCTCACAGAACTGGGATATTGTGAATTGATACAGGGTGATCATAAGTGCTTGTTATCGATAGTAATTGTTAATATCTGGTTCGCTAGTAACTTGTGATTATAGCGCCAGATACTAAAGAAGCTATCAGAGATATGTTTACGTCGATCAAATGTATTGCTCAGACAGCAAAAAGGCAGGTCCAAGACCTGCCTTTTTAAGGATCAAAACGAATGCGATTAGTAACGCATCAGTACAGATCCCCAAGTGAAGCCAGAACCGAAGGCCGCACAACATACAAGATCGCCACGTTTGATCTTGCCTGCTTCCATTGCTTCACTGAAACACAGAGGAATGGTTGCAGCCGTTGTATTACCGTATTTCTGAATGTTGTTATGAACACGGGTTTCATCCAACTTCAATTTCTTGGCAACAAACTCATTAATACGTAGGTTCGCCTGGTGCGGAATCAACATATCCAGATCATCCAAGGTGTAGCCGTTAGTTTCCAGCGATTCAAGAATCACTTGAGGTAAACGAGTGACAGCCTGCTTAAATACTTTTTGACCCTGCATGGTTGGGAAATGACGGCCCGCATCAATGTCTTCATGGCTGATGCGTGGATGATATTTACTGCCCGGCATTTCAAGCCAAAGTGCTTCTGCATCAGTACCATCGGCATAAAGGTGAGAAGACAGGATACCCATTTCCGGATCATCACTCACACCCACAATTGCAACACCTGCACCGTCGCCAAACAAAGACGCTACATCGCGACCGCGTGTTGAGATATCCAAACCAGTTGAGTGAATTTCAGACCCGACCACCATAATATTTTTGTACATGCCAGTCTTGATGAAGTTATCTGCTACCGATAGACCGTAAATAAAACCTGTACATTGCTGACGAATATCCAGCGCTGGAAGCGGCTTAAGACCCAATTCACGCTGAAGGAATACGCCAGTGCCTGGGAAGTCTACGTCTGGAGAAAGCGTTGCATAGATGATCATGTCAATTTGATCTGCGTCTATCTGTGCTTCAGCAAGTGCCTTCTTGGCTGCTTTTGCTGCCATACCTGCACCAGATTCACCTTCTTCTACCCAGTGACGTTGCTCGATACCTGTACGCTCTACAATCCACTCGTGGCTTGTTTCCATCCATTGGGTTAAATCTTGGTTTGTGACGATACGAGGCGGAACATAAGTGCCCCAGCCAAGAACTCTGCTTCGAATAGTCATGATATTCCTTTCCGTTGTAATGTTGGAGATATGCCTATTTAAATAGATTACGGTACGTAAATATTATGGTTCAATAATAGTTCGGTATTTTGCATTAAAGGCTGATTGGTTTCGATAACTTTTGTTAATAAAGGTTCAAGTTGGTGCATCGATGCCAATTTTTAAGGTAAACAAGGATAATTACCGATCAGAGTTAGAGCTTGATCGTATTCAGGGCATGATTTAAGCGCTTTTCTAGCCGGCTTTTCTGCCTCAGGTAATGGATCGTTTGAAGACTTCCGGGAGGAAACGGCGTGCTGTCTGATTTCGCTAATTCGAGGTCAGTAAGATAACAAGGGTATCGCTCACTCGACTTCCTTTGCGACAAAATATGACGGGCTACTTCGGAATAAAGCTGGTCACCGTATTCAAGCTCTGAAAACTCTTCCTGATTACAGTAAATAGTAAATTTAAGTCGAGCTTCGGTTGAACCATCGCCAATCGCTTGAACATTGAAAAAGTGATCCATATCCTGACTGGGTTCAATATCCACCGGACGCAGCTGGAAGCTTGCGCTTTGAGTACGGATAATTTCCCAGAAATGAATATTCCGGCTCAATAACTGGCTTTCATTAAGCGTTAGCTGAGTTTGCTGTCGGAACAATACCGATCTCAGAAAACGCATTAAAGGATTTAACAACACCTGAGTATTGTTAAATGGCGTGGTGTAAAAAAGAAGCGAGCCTTTTTCATCAACGATATAAACACGAGCGCGATGAACGGCTGGCTCAGCCTCATAAAACACCTGTATATGGCCTTTCTGCTGAACCCGGGAGATAGCGTCTAATGGTGTGGTTTTTAAAGTATGGCTATCAACCGCGATCGGACTGAAATGACTTTGCGGTGCGCCAAGCGCATTGAATAGATCGGAAATGCTTTCAAACGCCTGAATATCTCCCTCGCTCTCCTGAGATTGCAGAATCAAGTGTTCATTCCCGCATTCCAGAATCAGTCGAGTATTTTCAATATCCTCTGAATGGCCGTAAACCAATGCCATCTGTTCAGTCAGCGCTTTTAATTTACTTCGAATAAGCGCGTTAAATTGCGATCCCAAACAGCGAATGGACACTTCCGGTTGATGTTCCTTCTGCTTCGACATGCTGTTGATCAAAAGGTATAGGCACTGCTTTACTGCAGCGAGACCACTGAAGTGCTTGGTAATCACTTCATTCCAGGAGTTAATCATCACCAAATCCAATGATTCAATGAGATTGATCTTCTCTTTTCCGTAGCTGAGAGGATTGGCATTGTCTGCAAGCGGTAAATTGGTTGGTAAGGTCCTACCTGCATTCGCGGTAATAATGATTTGCTTGTAATGCGCTGGTTTGGAAAAGACCTCTTGTTTCAGTTTTGGCAGAGGAAAAGCAATCTGATCAAGAATAATATCCACCAGCTGATGCAAGTCCGTTTGGCTCACAACCGTGGTATGAGGCGCAAGGTAGGTGTAGCTGTTTTTGGTCAGGATGCCATTAACCCTGCACCAGGTCAGCAGTTTAATCAGTGTTTTTGCACGATAAACAGGCGGATCCATTAAATTAATAGTTCGTCCGGCATAGACTTCCCAAATATGCTGCTGACTGTCTCTGTGCTTGTGATAACTGAAGGTTAAATCCTGATGCTCTAACGACTTGGTGATCCCGGGATTGATGAATTCGATTTTTCCTGGCTTTCGCTCAAACGCAGCGTAAAGTTTGCGTCCCAGAATACTGATGTCTCTGGCATTCATGGTGGAATCTGAACCAAATTGCCGCGCAAAATCTGTCAGTGAGGTGTAGCTTTTGATGAGCTCGGAAACAATGGCTTTTCGTTCAGCCGCAACTTCACTCACTTCCCAGTGATCAACGTTATCCAGCTGTTCCAACTTTTCCTGTGACCAACCCCATTCCTCTAGCAGCTGAACAAGTAAATTCTCACGCCACGTAAGATGCGGTTGATCAATAAATTTACTGGCTTTGATGCCAACCTTAAAATAAAAACAGCGTCGTACAATCTCGAGGCGCGCCAAATCCGGCTTACGAGTTAGAAAGTTTTCAATGACGCGATAAGCCAGAATATAAGGGTCAAAATCATCCAGCTCATTTCTTGAGTTATGAAGTGCTTCTTTGAAACGCTGACTCAAAGGAATGGTGTTTGGATACTCAGATGCATAAACATCAGCAATCATGAGTTTGATGGCCGATTTATGAGGCGAATCGATGGCTTTATAGAGCTGCCACATGCCCGCCCCAAGAAACTCACTGATAGGGAACTCGTTCACCGGGCCAAAGTCCAGATACTCTTCCGCTTCGACTAAACGGCGAGCGAAAATGTCGGCTACATAGGTATCGTAAATATGATGTTGAGCCAGAGGCACTAACCACCAGGCGGGTTTTCGTCCTGCCACCAAAATAGCAGTTCGATAAAATTCATCCAGTAAAAGAAAGTGCTGTGTACTTCCGCAGCTTTCTTCGGTCAGTTCGCCCTGCATACCTGATTTGAATTTGTCCGGATCCATCAGGAAAAAATACGCTTCGACCCCCAGTTTCTGAGCCCATTCAGTAATCTTCTCGCACTTACGACTCAATAATTCAGACTCTTCCAACGTCATATCAGGATTTGTACAAATCCATACATCAAAGTCGCTGCGTCTGGAATGGGCAATGGTGCCGGTACTGCCCATCAAATAAATACCTTGAATCGCTCGATGACCACGCTGCTGTTTTTGTCGCTTTAGCGACACAGTGACATTTCTCGGCAGCGATAAAGATTCTCTGCCGGGACGATATCGGCTAATTCCGCAAGGGGTATTCTGATGGCAATAGCCAGGTAGTGAAGGGTTGTTGAAGTGAAACAACAGGGGTAAAAGATCGATAAAACCCTGTTGGCGGATAGTCAGTGAATCACGGGTTCGTTGAAGTCTAAGCGCGTTAACTTGAAGGAAACGTTCCTCAATGTCCTGTATAGCTTGAATATCGGGAAGTTCCACAAGTTGATCCTGCACATGTACTCCAATAATGATTGTGTTGCAGTGTCATCGCCTATCCACGGATGACAGGATTCATCAGGGCAATGAAGCCGCACTATCCACAAAATATAACTCTACAGAAGTATAGCTCTAGATTTAGCTTCAGTGACTTATTCTTATCGTTCAGATTAGGAAAATAATAAGTAGAATGGCGTAAAAGTGATGGGATTCAGGATAAGTTGTAAAATAAATCAGATGAGAGGTGACAGCAGAGAAATGCTGTCACCTTAAACGCTTCCATTTAATGGCTGAGGAAAGGATTAACCTCGCGCCTGAAGCTTCTTCTTCGCTCGATCTGCGGCTGCAATTACCTGAGCCGGTGCAGTACCACCAATGTGATTACGAGCATTTACAGAACCTTCCAACGTCAGTACATCGAATACATCGTCAGTGATAGTATCTGAGAACTGTTGCAGCTCTTCAAGACTCATATCACTCAGATCTTTATCTTGCTCGATGCCATAACCCACAGACTTACCAACCACTTCGTGAGCATCACGGAATGGCATGCCTTTGCGAACCAGGTAATCAGCCAAATCGGTTGCGGTTGAGAAACCACGACGAGCAGCTTCACGCATCGCCTCTTCTTTCACCTGAATAGCAGGCACCATATCAGCATAAGCACGCAAGCAACCTTTCACTGTATCGATAACATCGAATAGCGGCTCTTTGTCTTCCTGATTGTCTTTGTTGTACGCCAATGGTTGCGCTTTCATCAACGTCAGCAGGCTGATCAAATGACCATTCACACGGCCGGTTTTACCACGAACCAGCTCAGGTACGTCCGGATTTTTCTTCTGAGGCATGATAGAAGAGCCTGTGCAGAAGCGGTCAGGAAGATCAATGAAATTGAACTGGGCCGATGTCCAAAGAATTAATTCTTCTGAAGCACGCGATAAATGCGTCATCAACAAAGAGGCCGCTGAACAGAACTCAATGGCAAAATCACGATCACTTACTGAATCTAATGAGTTCTCTGTAGGCGCATCAAAGCCCAATAGGCTAGCCGTCATGTGACGATCGATCGGATAGGTAGTTCCCGCCAATGCAGCGGCACCCAAAGGAGAGCGGTTTACACGCTTACGACAATCCTGGAAGCGCTCAAAGTCACGCTCCATCATTTCATTCCAGGCCATCATATGATGACCAAAGGTCACTGGTTGAGCCGTTTGAAGGTGAGTAAAACCTGGCATGATAGTAGCGGCTTCGCGTTCAGCCAGCATGATCAATCCTTCCTGAAGACGAGTGATCTCCTGACAGATAAAATCAATTTCATCACGAACATACAGACGAATGTCGGTAGCCACCTGATCATTTCGGGAACGACCGGTGTGTAGTTTTTTACCGGTAATACCGATCTTGTCGGTCAGGCGAGCTTCAATGTTCATGTGAACATCTTCAAGAGGGATAGACCACTCCAGATTACCGCTTTCAATATCTTGCTGAACTTCATTAAGACCGTTGATGATTTGCTGAAGTTCGTCTGAGCTTAGGATGCCCGTTTTCTCCAACATGGTCGCGTGAGCGATTGAGCCTGCAATGTCCTGGCGGTACATACGTTGGTCAAACTCAATAGAGGCAGTGAATTTTTCAACAAAGGCATCTACACCTTCTGAAAAGCGTCCGCCCCACTGGCTGTTAGTAGATTTTTGATTGTTAGAAGAATCCGACATGGCTTAATACTCATCCTATGCGCAAAAATTGCGCCGATTATATCACGACATGACGGACTGCGCTAAAGCGAGGAAGTTATACCATCTGGATATGCCAAGGTTCATAACGAACACCTAGCATGTTGTCTTCCGTATAGCGGAAATGAATGATGCCAAGGTCAGCAAGCTCTTTGTAGACATTGGATTTTTCAAAGTGCTTGGTAAAGTTCAACTTACCATAGCCGCGCTGCCCTACATCAAAATCACCGGAGGCATGGAAAGAGTAACCAGGAGGAGCCAAAGAGCGTGACGCTCGAGACAGATTACCCTTACGATCAATCACTTTTTGGAAATAAAGTTGATATTGCTTAACCACGCTTCGCACGCCTGACGTCAGAATCAGATCATCACCGACCTTTTTCTGGAGCGTATTTAGGAAGTGTTCGGATTCACCTTTAAACAAATAGTGACCAGAACCAGGAATTTTGCTTACCTGAGAGCGCTTAATTTCATTGGTTAGATTACCCACTACCTTGTTGCCCATAAAACCGAGGTCCTGAGCATCACGGTAGAAAGTACCTTCTAAAAGATCCAGTTCATCTTTTTTAAAGGCTTCAATCGAGGATACGTTCTTTGCGTATTTCAACATTTGGTCAAACGATAAGATATTGAAATGACCGTAACCTACGTAATTTTTAACCTGAGCAATTTTTTTGTGAACGCTTTTAAGCGTTTGCCACTCAGCGTCTGACAGCCAGACATCACCTTCCAAGTCTTCATCAAAACGCTGAACTTTTTCAAGCATGCGTTGACGCTCTGCTCGTTCAGTATCCTGAGTCGTTTCAACAATGACAGGTTGAGTAGGCGGGATAATTATTTCACTCTGAGCTACCACAATTTTCTGAGGCTCAGACGTTAAAGGTGCGAAGGAAAGAGGTTGAGATGAAGGAACATGTTCAGCAGCAGAAGGCGGCACTGACCCGTGTTTGAAAACAGTATAGGCACCACCAAAGGCTACAGCCGACGCAGAGGTGGCGTATTCCAGGAATTTCCTGCGTGATAGTGTGTTCTTTATACTCAAACCTGATATTAACTCTTTGCTCGCTGACAAAAGTTGTACAGCTTGTTAATAAATTCCTTCGATCTTCATTCAGGTCGGATTTTACGACTCAAAACGAAAATATTCCAGACTGACAATATAGACAACAATAGCCAATTTAACTGGTTTTTTTAACCAATACAAAAAAAGATTGTCAATGTATCAGTGTGTATATCGACCGTTTGAAAATTGACATGAGTTTTAATGCTGAGCGTTCTATTAATTGACGTTTCAGCCAAAAATTAACAGTTTTTAACAGTCTGTTCCACAGTCCGGTAAGTACTTCTTAAATATGGATTCAGCCCTGCCGCTCGCTTTAAGTTCTCGAATGGACTCATTAATCGCATCAATCAGAAATTTGGCTCGAGGGCTCTTTCTAGACACAAACATATGAAACGTTTGAACAGGAAGCTCTGTGAATATTTCCGCACTGACGGTGTCATCAATCATCGGCGTATCGGTAAATAAAGAACCAAAAGGCACAGAATACGCATTCAGGATAATTTCACACCGCCCGCTTTTTAAAAGCCTAAATGCGGAATGAAGATCGCTTGCGGTCACCCTTAGTTGCTCAGGCTTAATTTTATACATTTCATAGTTATAGCCGTGAACACCGCAGACCGAGAAACCTTGTAGGTCAGATAGTTGATTGATTTTAGGTCTTTGTTTGAAATATTGATTGGAATAGAAATACGCATTACCTGTGCTGTAGATGGCGTCTGAAACCAGGTATTTCTTGGAGCGCTCCTCACTAAACGATCCATTTATGAACACTTCAAAAGGAGGATTACCAGAAAAGTTCTCTACCTGATAGAGACAGCGTTTCCAAGGCGTAAGATGAAGTACATGAGAAATTTCTATCTTTTTGAAAATGGCGTCGGTCATTTCTACCATGGCACCAGTGACCTGTTGACCTTTCATGATGGTGTATGGGGGCCATAGATTTTCATCATCACAAATTTCAACCATTTGGGCATTCAAGGCAGTAGCGAACCCAAAAGACACTAATAAAAAAAGCAGACGCTGGCTAAACAGAAAGCAAGATCGACTCATGTTCTTATAGCGCTTTTGAAGCATAAATTCTTTCCTTATCCTGATGATTCCATCACGTTGATTTTATATAGAGATAGGTCGAACCGAATTTATTATGTTAATTTGAAGTAAGCTCCCAACTAAGTCTAAGTGCTTTTGGGAATAATTCGAGCGAAAAGTGCTAAAGAGTACCTGTAGAAAGTATGGCAGTTTTCTTCTGTTTTCTAGGTTATTGAAAAGACAGGTAGTTTTTTAAAAGCTAAACGTTTTGTAATGGGTGTTGAAGAACGTGAATCGTACTTATTTCTTACCTGACCTGTGTAAAAGTACCACTCTGGGTTTGCTGGTCATTGTGGCTGAAGTTATTGCCATTGTTGTGTTACTACTAAAACCCTGGAATGAGATAAGTCTGGAATTGTTTGGCTGGCTCTCCTTGTTCTTACAGTGGATAACCTTAACCTGCTCTGCAGTACTTTGCGGCATGCGCAAATATTTGATGAAACTGCCCGATTCTCTGGCAGCAACGATTACCTATTTAACAATCGTAATGATTGTGGTGTTTATGACAGGTTTTTTGGGGTGGCTTCAGGACGATATGCTCGATTGGAAGCGAATGATTAAAAATGGCTTGGTGGCCTTATTAATTGGTGCATTAATGATTCGCTACCTGTATGTACGAGCCGAGTTAACACAACGTTCACAAGCGGAACTTGAAGCACGTATCGAAGCATTGCAGTCACGCATTCGTCCTCACTTTTTGTTTAATAGTATGAATACCATAGCCAGCCTAATCATGCTGGACCCTGCAAAGGCAGAAAGAGCAGTCGAAGATTTATCCAGCCTCTTTAGAGCAACGCTTGGAGAACACAAATCACAAGTTTTGTTTTCTGAAGAGATTTCGTTATGTAAGAAGTACCTGGCCATGGAATCCTTGAGGCTTGGTGATCGGCTAAAGATCGACTGGGAATTGAATGACTTTCCTGCCACCGTGCGTATTCCTTTATTGACGCTGCAGCCGATACTCGAGAATGCAATCTATCATGGGATCCAGCCATCGTCCCAACCGGGCTGGATCAAGGTTAAAGCAAAACAAGATGCGTCAGGAAAAGCGAAGATTGAAGTTTCCAACTCTGTACCTGAACAGGGCTCGGCCAATCACAGTGGTCAGAAAATGGCACTGAACAATATTCGCGCTAGACTAAAAGCAATATATGGTGAGACTGCTACAGTAGAAGGGCAATACAAGAAGAATTGTTATGTCTCGACAATCATCTATG
>Ga0255776_10000368_pt1 | contig 51554 bp, 45 predicted proteins | sample 071ome_19_FD_179974 | JGI IMG/M metagenome (GOLD analysis project Ga0255776, IMG submission 179974) | Coastal salt marsh microbial communities from the Groves Creek Marsh, Skidaway Island, Georgia - 071413AT metaG (version 2) | ecosystem: Environmental > Aquatic > Marine > Intertidal zone >... | reverse complement strand
GGCTGGATGACATTGCGCCTCATAACGAACGCATACGGGAAATCGTTCTGGAGCGCGAGGCGCGCGAGGCAGGCGTAACGGCCAGCAATGTAGGCGGCTGGCATTCTTCCGCCGACCTGATGGACTGGGATTTCCCGGAAATACAGCAGCTGTGCGAAGCGTTTCTGCTTGCCGGACAGGATATGACGGCAGCCATGCTGCCAGCGGGCATGACCGGCCGGGTCAAGGTCAGGTTTCATCGGGGCGTTTGGGCCAATGTCCTGAGGGACGGCGGCTACAACCGCATCCATAACCATCCCGGTTCGGTATGGTCGGGGTGTTACTACGTTTCCGTTGGCAGGGCGACGGCCGAGCCCGCCCATAACGGCTGGATCGAGTTTCAGGATCCCCGGCCAGGAAACATTCATGGGGGCAAGGAGCCCGTTGAACCCCGTGAGGGAACGATCCTCATATTCCCCGGCTGGCTAAACCATTTCGTCAATCCGTTCAGGGGAGAGGGAGAACGTATTTCGATCGCCTTCAACCTGGATGCGGAGTTCGTCCCCGACGGGGTTGCCTGAAACCGGTCAGTTTTCCGCCCGGTCCGCCGCATAGCGGTCTTCCAGCGCGTCGAGCGTTTCGATCCCCATCAGCGCATTGAGATCCTTGAACGGCATCAGCAGGTCTGGCCGCGATACAGGCTCGTCGCCGGCCAGCATTTCCTGAAACGCGTCCATCGCGTTCGCCATGCCGCGCATCGCACCGGTAGACAGAAGCCGCGGATAGCTGACCATGGCGACGCCGATTTCCTGCAGCCTCTTCGGGTGGATCAGCGGCGTCGTGCCGCGGAACAGCAGGCCGAGCCCCATATTGACCGATAGCGGCTTCGGCACTGACTTCGCGACCGCGATAATGTCCTCTTCCGACATCAGCGCGTCGGCGAACAGGACGTCGGCGCCCGCTTCGGCATACAGGTTCAGCCGGTCGATGGCCTCCTGCAGCCCGATGGGACCGGCTGCATCGGTGCGCGCCTTGATGACGAAACCGGGATCGCGCCTCGCGTCGACCGCCGCTTTTACCTTGTCCACCATCTCGTCCGCCGGGATGACGGACTTGCCCTGAAGGTGCCCGCAGCGCTTGGGCCAGACCTGATCCTCGATCATTACAGCCGCGAGTCCCGCGGATTCGAACCCGCGCACCACGAAATGCACGTTCACCGCGTTGCCGTAGCCGGTATCCGCATCGCCCTGGAGCAGCAGGTCGTCGGAACATTCGGCGAGCGCCCGGCACACCCGCACGTTTTCCTCGTACCCCATGATTCCCTTGTCGGCCCAGCCGAGGTGGCATTCCGATACGCCGGCGCCGGACACGACCGCGGTGCGGAACCCGCTCTGCGCCGCCAGGCGCGCGCTGTAGCCGTCATACACGCCCGGACAGATCAGAATTTCGTCCGCCTCGATCAGTTTGCGCAGTTCATGTCCCTTGCTCATAGCGTCCTCGATTCCCTGGTTTCGGTTTTTCATTCCTTATCATAGCGTTAAGCGCCTATTTTTTGCGACGGAATGCTATGGCTGCAATCGTGTTTCTTGGTTATAAAAGTTCCATCCTACTTCCGGTTACAAATCATGACTGACGACAATACCGTTACGGCGTGCCTTCTGCTGATCGGCAATGAAATCCTTTCCGGTCGCACACAGGACAAAAACCTCGCCTTTATCGCCAAGGGGCTCAACGATATGGGAATCCAGCTTCGCGCGGCCCATGTCATTCCCGATATTCGCGATACCATCATCGAACACATCAATCGTGCGCGGGCCGAGTTCGATTATGTGTTCACTACCGGCGGCATCGGCCCGACGCATGACGATATCACCACGGAATGCGTCGCCGAAGCGTTCGGCGTGGGGCTGTTCCGCGATCCCGATACCGTCCGTTTGATGACGGAACGGGTCGAGGCGCGCGGCGAGGAGATGAACGAGGCCCGGCTTCGCATGGCGACCTTCCCGCAGGGCGCCGTTCTGCTGAAAAATGTGATCAGTGTCGCCCCGGGCTACAAGATGAAGAACGTCTTCGTCATGGCCGGCGTGCCGCGCATCATGCAGGCCATGTTCGGCGAGGCGAAGCAGTATCTGACAGGCGGGGAAAAGGTGAAGTCGCGGGGGCTCGCCATCGATCTGGGCGAGGGCACCATCGCCGACATGCTGGCCGGCGTGCAGGCGCGTTACCGGGATATCGATATCGGCTCCTATCCGCAGATGCGCGAAGGCGTCGGATTCAGGGTTTCCATCGTGCTGCGCGGAACTGACGAGGACCGGCTGGAGCGCGCCCATGCCGACGTGATGCAGGGCATGCGCGACCTCGGCGGCAACCCGGTGGTGGAAGACCCCGAAAAGGCGCAGAGCACCGCGGAACCGGAGCCCAAATCCGCGTGAAGCGGAGGATGGCGGCGTAACGGATGGCGGTATCGTCCAGCCTGCAACGCATTGGCGCCGCGCTCTGGCACCGAAATTTCGGCTGGTATATCTGGGGATCGTCCGTCGCCCTGATCGGAATCTGGGCGCAGCGTCTCACGGTTGGCTGGCTGGCGTGGGAACTGACCGAATCCGGATTCTGGCTCGGCTTTGTCGTTTTCGCCGACCTGTTCCCCACCGTGATCCTGACGCCGTTCGCCGGCGTCATGGCAGACCGGGTGAACCGTCACAGGATGATGTTCACGACTCAGTCGCTCGGGATGCTGCAGGCCTTTACGCTGGCGGCGCTGGCGATGACCGGCAACATCACCATCTGGGTGCTGGTCGGGGCGAATTTCTTCATAGGCTGCGTCTGGGCGTTCAACACGGCGGCGCGGCTTTCCATGGTTCCCAACCTGATGGAGCCGGAGATCGTGCCGGCGGGAATCTCGATGGATTCGGCGATGTTCAACATCGCCCGCTTTATCGGTCCCGCCATCGCGGGGTTCCTGTTTGCGGCCTACGGCGCGGGCATGTCGTTCCTGATCAACGGCGTCACCTTTTTGGTGTTTCTCGCCTGCCTGCTGAAAGTGCGGATGATCCGCGACGAGCGCAGCGGGAGGCGCGGCAGCGGTAACCTGCTGATGCAGGCGACCGAGGGCATGCGGCATGCCGCTAATCACGACGGTCTTGGGCCCGTTCTGATCCTGGTGACCGCCATTGCAGTGGGGGTCAAGCCGCTGCTCGAGCTGTTGCCGGGCGTCACGGGCGAAGTCTATGCCGGAGGGGCGACCGATCTCGGCTGGCTGATGTCGTCGTCGGCGGCCGGCGCGACGGCGGCGTCGTTCTGGCTGGCGCAGCGCCCGTCCGCAGTCGGGCTGACCCGCATCCTGTTTACCGTCCTGGCGCTTGGCGGGCTCGGCGCGTTCGGGTTTCTGGTAACCACCCATTACGCGTTCGGCCTGGTCGTCGCGGTCTTCATGGGGGCGATCATCGTGATCGGCGGGACCGGGACGCAGGTCCTGATGCAGAACGCGGTCGAGGGCGCGATGCGCGGCCGGGTGATGAGCCTTTACGGCATGATCTTTCGCGGCGGACCCGCGCTGGGGGCGCTCGCGATCGGCTCGGCAGCCGAATTCGTCGGATTTCCCGCCGCGCTGGCGGGAGGAGGCTGTATCTGCCTGGTCGCCTGGGTCTGGCTGCGGCCACGGCGGGCGAAGATGATCCCGGCGCTCGAAACCGGCCGGCTGGGCAAATAGGCCTGGTGCGGTATTGTATTGACGGTACCAGCCCGCTCCCCCACCCGGCCACCCACGAGAGTATCCTGATGGGTGGCCGGGTGGGGGAGCGGCCCCAGTCGTCCGATGCGCGATTCCGCGTAAGCGGATCATGATTTAGGTATTATTTCATGGCGAGTTCGGCTTCCTTCAGCAATGTCATCGACGCGTGGAAACAGCGGAATTTCGCCTGGTATATGGGCGGCGCGACAGTATCGCTGGTCGGGTTGTGGGCGCAGCGCATCGCGGTCGGCTGGCTCGCCTGGGATCTGACCCATTCGGAACTCTGGCTCGGGCTGATCGCCTTTGCCGATCTGTTCCCCACCGTTGTCATTACCCCTATCGCCGGCGTGCTGGCGGACCGCGGCGACCGGCTCGCCATGTCGCGCATCAGCCAGGCTCTTGCGGGGCTGGTGTCGTTCGCCCTCGCCGCCCTGTTCTACGCCGGGCTGCTCAATATCTGGGTGCTGTTTGCGCTCTCGGTGACGCTGGGAATCATCATGGCGTTCACCACGGCGGCGCGGCTCGCACTGGTGCCTGTCCTGATGGAACCGCAATATGTGCCGGCTGCGCTCGCGAACGATTCCGCCATCTTCAACGCCTGCCGCGTGGTGGGACCGATGATTGCCGCCTCGATTATCGCGCTGAGCGATGTCGGCGGCGCGTTTATCATCTGTGGCCTGTGTTTCGCCGTCTTCGTCGCCTGTCTGCTGAAGGTGCGGATCCTGCGGGTAGAGACCTCGAAACGCTCCCGCGACCACGTATTGCGCCAGACCTATGACGGGATGCGCTATGCTGCGGCGCATCCCGGGATCGGCCCTATCATGCTGGTGCTGACCTCCGTGGCGGTCGGCGTGAAGCCGTTTCTCGAAATGCTGCCGGCGCTGTCGGACGAGGTGTTCAAAGCCGGTGTCGACGGGTTTGCCGCGCTGGCGGCTGCCGGCGGCTGCGGCGCGGTCGTGGCGGCGGTCTGGATCGCGGCGCGCGGCACGGCGCAGGGGCTGACCCGCATCACGCTGTCGTCGATGGCGATCGGCTGCTGCGGCATCGCGCTGGTCTCGGCGACCGACATCTTCTGGGTCGGTCTGACCGGCGTCGCCATTGCCGGCGCGGCGGTGACGATCAGCGGCACCGGATGTCAGACGCTGATGCAGAACGCGGTCGACGGCAGTATTCGGGGGCGGGTGATGAGCCTCTACGGCGTTCTCCACCGGGGCTCGCCCGCGCTTGGCGCGCTGGCGGTCGGTGGGCTTGCGGAGATCTTCGGTCTGAGGATCGCCATCATCGCCGTCGCCGGGCTGTTCTGCCTTGGCGGGCTCGTCCTCACCCTGCCGCGCTTCCGCACCATGAGGCCGGCGCTCGAAAATCCCCCCAGGTAGCGGAGGCGGCGGGACATGGCCGGATGGCGCACCGCCTCGCCCGCGATCGAAGTCTGCCTGCAATGGGATTACGGGCTCTACACGCTCGGCAGCATAATCTCGCTGTTCGGCATGTGGGCGCACAGGCTGGCCGCGGCCTGGCTCGCCTGGCAACTGACCGGATCGAGCTTCTGGGTCGGCGCCGTGGCGTTCTGCGACCTCGCGCCGACCATCGTGCTGACGGCCTATGCCGGCGTCATCGCCGACCGATACGACCGCCGCATCATTACGATTATCAGCCAGTCGCTCGGCATGGTGCAGGCGCTGGCGCTCGGCTGGCTGGTGATGGCAGGTCACATGACCGAGCCCGACGATATCTGGTGGCTGATCGGGCTGACCCTGTTTCTCGGCACGGTATGGTCGTTCAACACAGCGGCCAGGCTTGCCATGGTGCCCAACCTGGTCGAACGGCGTTTCATGCCGCCGGCCATCGCGGTCAACTCGATCATCTACAATCTCGCCCGCATCGCCGGGCCGGGGATCGCCGGCGTCATCATGGCGACATGGGGCGTGGGCGAGGCGTTCCTGTTCAACGGGCTGACCTATATCGGTTTCATTGCGACGCTGCTGATGATCCGCCAGATCCGGACCGAGGAAAGCCGCAAGGGCAGGGGCAGTGCACTGCGCCAGTCGTTCGACGGGCTGGCCTATGCCAGGCGTCACAAGGGCATAGGCCCGTTGCTGGTGATGCTGGTGGCGTTCGCGGCGGGCGGCAAGGCTCTGCTCGAACTGCTGCCCGAATTCGCCGACGAAATTTTCGCGCGCGGCGCGCAGGGGCTGGCGGAGCTGACCGCGGCCGCGGGGATCGGCGCAGTTTTCGCGGCGGTCTGGCTTGCCAACCGGAGGCATGTGACGGGGCTGACGAAAGCGGTCGCCGCCTCGACGCTCGCCATCGGCATCGCTGTCGGTGCCTTCGTCGCGACCGACTGGTTTCCCTTCGCGCTGGCCAGCATCGCGCTGCTGGGCGCGGCGGGGGTAATCGGCGCAACGGGCACCCAGACGCTGATGCAGCATTCGGTCGATGGCGGCATGCGCGGTCGGGTGATGAGCTTTTACGGCGTGATCCACCGGGGCGGCCCGGCGGTCGGCGCGCTGGCGATGGGGGCGCTGGCCGATCTGGTCTCGATCCGCGTCGCGACGGCGACGGGCGCGGCGATCTGCATCGTCGCCTGGGTCTGGTTCGTGCGGCGGCAGGAATCGGTCGCCGAGGCGGTCGAGGCCCCGCCGGATGAAGGAGCGAACGGAAGGGACGCGTAACCGTCGATTGTATGAGGAACGCTCCGGCGCTAGGATTTCGGTTCTGAGACCGTAGAAGGAGACGCCTCATGTGCCGCACCCATTCCTACGAAGAACTCGCGACCATCATGGACAATCTGTCGGGCCTGTTTACCTGGAAGCGCCGCCGGATGCTCGCCGCCTCCGCCGATATCATCCGTACCCCGTCGCGGGGCCTGCGCCACCCGGCGCTCGACGATTTGCCGGAAGCCGCTCCCGAGCCCATGCTTGCGCCCGGGCTGGCACCCCGTTCTGTTGGCGACGCTGCGACGTAGACTCGCCATTCCGGCAATTCCAACGCACCAGAATTTGGTCTAGGGTCTGCCCGCGCCGGTCAAGTGCCCGCTTGGCGGAATTGGTAGACGCAACGGACTTAAAATCCGTTGTCCGAAAGGGCGTGCCGGTTCGAGTCCGGCAGCGGGCACCATTTCCGGGTTAACAGTCTGAAAAGAAAGGAGAAACCGTGACCCTCTACTACACGCGCGAAGTCGAGAAGGATAAGGAATACTGGTGGTGCGCCTGTGGACGCAGCGCCGATCAGCCGTTCTGCGACGGTTCGCACAAGGGGACCGGCCTGTCGCCGGTGCAGTATGTGGCGACGCGCGACCGCAAGGTCTCGTTCTGCGGCTGCAAGCGGACCGGCAACGCGCCGATGTGCGACGGCTCGCACGAGCTCTGATTTTTTCTCACTATGACTGACAGGGTTGTCCTGATCACCGGCGCGGCGAGCGGGATCGGCGCGGCTACCGCTCGCAAAATCGCCGGGCCGGGCGTCTCGCTGCTGCTGCATTCGCGTGGCAACCGGGAGGGGCTGGATTCCGTGGCTGCGTCCGCGCGCGAGGCGGGGGCGCAGGCCGAAACAATCCTTGGCGATCTGGTGGAGGCGGAAACGCCGGAGCGGCTGGTCGCGGCTTCGGTCGAAAAATTCGGACGGCTGGACCAGATCGTCGCCAATGCCGGGTTCGCCGACCGCCGGAATCTCGGCGAGGTCGGGATCGATGCGCTGGTCAGGGCCGAGCACGGCATGATCGAGGCGTTTTTTCGCCTGATTACCGCGGCGATGCCGCATCTGGAGACATCGTCCTGCGGTCGCGTGGTGGCGGTGTCGTCCTTCGTCGCCCATGTCTACGCCGCCGACGGGCTGTTCCCGGTGACCGCCGCGGCCAAGGCGGCGATCGAGGCGCTGGCGAAGACGCTGGCGGTGCAGCTCGCGCCCTCCGGCGCCACGGTCAACTGCATCGCGCCGGGCTACACGAAGAAGGACGCGACCGGCCATTCGGCCCTGTCCGACGACGCCTGGGCGGCTGCGGCGGCGAAATCGCCGATGGGCCGCATCGGTACGCCGGAGGATTCGGCCGGTCTGATCGCCTTCCTGCTGTCGGACGGTGCATCCTTCATTACCGGTCAGACCATTCACGTCGATGGCGGTCTGACCTTGGCGTGAGATAAGGACCTCGTCCTTCGAGACGTTCGCTGCCGCTCACTCCTCAGGATGAGGACTTCTCATAAAAATATTTCTCCTCATGCTGAGGAGCGGCGGGACGCCGCGTCTCGAAGCATCCCCTACAGCTTCATCAGCCGTTCCGCGTTGCCCTGGCACAGCGTTTCCAGTTCGCTGCGCTCGAACCCCATCCCGTTGATGGCCTCGATGGTCTGGGCGGTGGGAGCGAAGGGGAAGTCGGTCGAAAACACGACATGGTCCAGCCCGAAATATTTCAGCCCGCATTCGATGCCGAGCGTCGCGCCGAACATGGCGGTGTCGGCGTAGAAGTTTTTGAAGTACTCCGCGTGCGGCTTCTTCAGCTTCGAGAACACTTCCGAATAGTCCTCGTCAGTCGTGCGGGCGCCCAGCACGTCCATGCCCGGTCCGACGCGCCCGTCGAAATAGGGGATCATGCCGCCCATGTGGTGAGTGATGATCTTGAGGTCCGGATAGCGGTCGTAGAGCCCCCAGTAAACCAGCCGCGTCATGGCGATTGAGGTCTCATACGGCCAGCCGAAGCACCACCACATCTCGTAGCGCCCGCGCTCTTCCGACCAGTAATCGCTCATCTCCGCGCCGCGCGCCGGATGCATCCAGATCGGCAGATCGTATTCCGCCATCGCCGCGAACAGCGGCTCGAACTTGTCCTGATCCAGCGGCTCGCCATTGATGTTGGTGAAAATCTGCACGCCCTTCGCGCCCAGCTCGCCCACCGCGCGGTGCAGCTCTTTCATCGCGCTGTCCATGTCGGTCATGCAGAGCGCCGCGGCGTAGCCGACGAAGCGGTCCGGGTGCTTCGCACAGGTCTCCGCCATCGCGTCATTGGCGACCCGCGCCAGCTGCGTGCCCGTTTCGGCGTCCATGATGTCTTCCAGCGGCGGGTTGGGGAGCGAGATCAGCTGCCGGTAATCGCCGAACGCATCCATCAGCCGGAACCGTTCGTCGAGGTCCGACACCGGCTTCACCGCCGCCATGCGCTTGCCGATATTCTCCAGCCGCGGCGCCGCCTTCGACATCTGCGCGAAGAAATCGCCGGGGAAAATATGGGTGTAGATGTCGATCAGCATGGCAGGCTCCGCATTGGGGTTGGTATGGCGTCAGTGTGCGAAGCCGGGGCAGGTGACGTCAAGGTTACGGCAGCCGGTTTCCCCGCCGGGGGCTCGGTTGACTACAATTTGGGGGGGTAGAATGCCCGCATGGCGGCTCGCATAGGCGGGCCGTTATTGATTCATGGCAAATATTATTTGAGGGGAATTCTTGTGCCAAAACTCTTGAAAGTTCTTACTGTCCTTTTTTTCGGTCTGGGCGTCTCTAATGCGTCGGCAGTGATCATAACATCGACCGACACCGCCGATTTCGCGCTCACCCAGGAAAATTTTGCGGATCTTTCCGCTGGTTTATTTCAGACCGTCAATCTTGTCAGCTTCAGCGGTAACCTGCAGGTCGACAATCTGACCGGAACACTTGATCAGAGCCACAAATTCACGGAAGTGGAGCCGCTGCTGGCCGGCGTTGAATACCTCAAGAACGGCGACGAAAATTTCGATCTTATTTTTTCGTCGCAGCAGAATGCCTTCGCGATGAACTATGTCGATCAGGGCGGCACCAGCACCTTCAATCTGGATTTTTTCAACGGCGCCACAAATGTGGGCAGCACGAGTTTCGTGACAGCCTCGATTAATGCGGCGGAGTTTATTGGCTTTGTCAGCACAACCCTGTTCGATCGGGTCGAAATTCGCGAATCCAATAGTGGCGGCGACCTCAACGAGGTGTTCCTGTTCTTTTCGGCGGAATCCACCATTCCGGAGCCGGGGTCCCTGGTGGTATTCGGTCTTGGTCTGATCGGGCTCGGCTACGCACGGCGGCGCAAGGCAGCCTGACCGGTCGCCTCAATCCAGCGGGCGCAACCGCTCGTCGAGGTCCGACACCGGCTTCACCACCGCCACGCGCTTGCCGATATTCTCCAGCCGCGGCACCGCCTTCGACATCTGCGCGAAGAAATCGCCGGGGAAAATGTGGGTATAGATGTCGATCAGCATGGAAGGCTCCCTGTGTGAGTTATCTGTTGAGTGTGCGAAGCGGTAGGAGACGGCGTCAAGGCCGGGTCCGGAACGAATATTCACGGCAGATCGATTTTCCAGAGTTCGAACGATTCGGTGTTCATCAGTTCCCAGCGCCGCTCTGATGCGACGATTACGTTGAGTGCCGGGCTGTACCACCAGGTCTGAACGAACCCACCGCTGTCATCATTGATCGGCCCGCCATCCATTTCCTGAGGGCAGGAAATGCGTTCGCTTCTGGCGACGATCTCGTATGCGTGATGCCGTTTTCCCGCAACTGCGACTTCCTTGTAACCGGTCACCTCGATTCGGACGTCCACTGGCAAGAATGCGCGACCCAGTTTCAGATCTATCTTAGCGCTTTTGCCCACCTTAAGTGGCCATAAACCGGCGATCTGGTTTCGGCTCTTCTTGTCGACGTCAAACCCTTCAATTTCAACAAATCCGGAAACGCCTCCGGCACCCGAGCAATTAATTTCTCGAAACATCCCTCCATATCCTTGGGGCGTGCTGCCGCCCACCGGGATCAGTTTGCCGATAATCGTGACTTCCTCCCGGCCACGGCCCGCGCACACGGTTTCGTATCCGTCCGTGGCCGTTACCCGGCAGGTCCAGGTGCGATAATCCAGCATCGTGCCGACCGGAAGCGGTTTGTATGCGGCAGGCGGTAACTGGGTTCCGGAGTCCGATGCCTGCGCCGCAGGACAGGTCAGGGTGACGCCAAGGCACAGGCTGGCAAGTAGGTTTCGGCCTCTGGACAATGATCCCTCCTAATTTCAACCGTAAGAAGACCGAATCTAGCTGAAATTCTCGCGAACAGGGAGAGCGAAGCCGACTCAATCCAGCGGGCGTCCCTTCGTCTTCGGGTCGATATAGCCGGCGAAATCGGTTGAGATGCCGGCGGCGGTGTAGCCGCCGTCGACGAACAGGATCAGCCCGTTGACATAGCCCGCCTGTTCGCCGGCGAGGAAAACGGCGGCGTCGGCCATCTCCTCCACCGTGCCGTAGCGGCCCGCCGGGATCAGTCGTTTGTAGGTCTCGCGCGTCGCCTCGTTATGGGTGACGCGGGTCATGTCCGTATCCACCGGGCCGGGGGCGACCGCGTTGACCGTGATGCCGAGCGGGCCGAGCTCCAGCGCCGCCTGCCGCGTCAGCCCCATCACCGCCGATTTCGATGTGCCGTAGGCGGTGCGCCCCGCGCCCGCGCGGTTGCCGGCGATTGAGGCGATGTTGATGATCCGACCGTAGCCGCGCTTCGCCATCTCGCGCGCGGCCGCCTGGCCGGTATTGAACGTGCCGATCAGGTTCACCCGCATGACTCGCTCGAAATCCTCCGCCGTCGCATCGAGAAAGCTGTGGCGGAAACCGGTGCCCGCGACATTGGCGATGATATCGACCTGCCCGAATTCGGCGACGCAGGCGGAGACCATCGCCCCGGCATCCGCCGGGTCCGTGACGTCGACACGGCGTGCGAGGGCCTTGCCGCCGGCAGATTTAATGGTGTTCGCCGTAACCGCCGCTTCTTCCTCGTTGATATCGGCGCAGAGTATGCTGGCGCCTTCCGCCGCGAATGCTTCCGCCATGGCGCGGCCGATGCCGCCCGCGGCGCCGGTGACGATGGCGGCCCTGTTTTCCAGTCTCATGCGGCTTTCTCCCTTAATCTGTTTTCTTGTCGCTGTTGCTGTCTTTCCAGAATGCCAGAATTTGCGCTCTCTCGACAAAAAGGGATGCGCCAATCCCGGCGATAATGGCCCAGAACGCCGATGAAATGCCCCAGATCGAGAACGGTGTTACGGCGACCCCAAAGGCTATCAGCGCGCCGAACCTGAGGCCATCGCCAAAGGCTTTCTCGAAAGCATCCTGCAACGCGGACAGGATAGCGAGACCGGCCAGAGCGAAGATATAGGATTTCGGCAGTACCCCGATCAGCGACATGACCGGCGAGGCGGCGAAGGCCAGCGCGATCGTGAGGGTCGCCGCGATCAGGCTGGCCCAGTAGCGTGATTTCTCCGGCCCGGCATCGGGGGCGGCGAGGATCGCGACGCCGGTACGTGCGACGATGGCCGCATGCCCGCCGAACAGGGCGTTGACGACCGAATTTACGCCGACAACGAGCGTGATCGGTGTAACCGGCGCCCTGTATCCCTGCGCCAGCAGGAATCCGAGCCCCTGCACGTTGCCCAGCCCCATGGCCAGGACGATCATCGGAACCGTGATGCCGGTGAAGGCGGAAAGCGTGAAGGCGATGTCCGGCATGGCGACAGAGGGCAATGTCCAAGCGACCGATGCGCTCCCCAGCCCGCCGCTGACATAGGCCGCGATTCCCCCGGCGACGACCGCGACGCCCAGCGGCGGGACCCTGGGGCTGGCGATGGCCCGCCCGATCAGGAAGGCGAGGACGGTGGCTCCCGCGACCAGGGCATCTTCGACGGTCGCGGCGATCATTCGCGTCATGTAACCGAGGATGCTGCCGGCGAACATGCCCATGACGATGGGAAGCGGGAGCCACGCCATGATCCGCTCGCCGACGCCGATTGCGCCAAGCAGAACGATCAGTATTCCCGCCATCAGGTTGGCGCCGACCATTTCGGCGAAGCCGTACTGTCCGGCCAGCGCGCCGAGATAGACGAGGCCGGGGATCGTCCAGGTGATCGGGATCGGCATTCGATAGCGCAGGCTCAGCGCAATAGAGGCGATGGCCCCGGTGAACCATACAATAAACATCCAGCTGGACGACTGTTCGGTCGTCAGCCCGAGTTGCCCCGAAACGGCGATATGCAGCGGCACCGTGCCGAAAGCGTACCAGACGAATGCGGTAATGCCGCTCCAGAATGCGGCAATGTTGAAGTCCCGCAACATGGTTGTCCCGCCTGTCATCCCGGGCGCACCTGTCCGGATTCCGCCCCTACTTCTGGGCCGACCCGTCGCCCAGCTGATGGATTTCCGGGTGGCGCAACATCATCCATGCGATCCACATCATAAGCACGGTGCCGATTATGCCCACCACATAGAAACCGTATTCGAGTCCGATCAGACCGGCCAGCCATCCCAGCGTCAGCGGGCCGATCATTGAGGTCACGCGGTTCATCGTCCCGCGCAGCCCGATTGCCTTGCCCTTGTCGTTTGGGCCGACGGTGCGCAGCATCAGGGTAATAACCAGCGGCTGGTGTACCCCGTTGGCTGCCGAGCGCACGCAGGACATCAGGCAGAAGGCGATGTAGGCGGCGATCAGCGGGGTGAGTTCAACCAGCCAGCCAAGTGAGCCGTTGACCGCGGCGACGACCGGCGCGCTGCCGACCAGCGGCGTGACGGAGATCGCGATCAGGGCGATCAGTACCGACAGCCACAACAGCCAGTAGGGCTTGAAATGGCGGCGCAGCGGCACCGCCCAGAGCGAACCCGCGGCGGCGGCGGCGGACGAGATCGAAATCAGGATGCCGATCAGCGTCGCCGGGATGCCCACGATGTCGCGCAGCCAGACGATGAAAAAGGTGCTCTGAATATTGTTGCCGATATGCACCATCATCCCGATCAGCACCGTGATGGCGACCGCCGGCGCGGCCATCAGCTTGAAGGACGCGATGTAATCCGCCGGGTGCGGGATGAAGTCGCGAATCCTGAAGCCGGGGCGCGGTTTGGGCGTTTCGCTGCGTGCGTGCCCGTCAGTTTCCCGGTCGCCGCCATCGGTCCGGGGAGTCGTTACGGTCTGGGGCAGCATCAGCACGGAGACCAGGAACAGCAGGCCGCAGACGCCGACCAGGCCGAAGGCCACCCACGGGCCGGCGAAGTCCCACGCCAGCCCTACAATCGGCGGCCCCCCGATATGACCGACGCGAATGACCGCGCCCAGCCTCGCCGCATAGCTGGTGCGGCCCTTCAGCACCTGGCCGATCAGCGTCTGCGCGCCCATCCAGCCAATGGAATCGCACAGGCCGGAAAGAAGCTGGATCACGATCAGCGCGCCGATAAAGGGCAGCGCGGGATACAGGAAGGGTGTGGTCAGCGACAGGATGCCGAAGAACAGCAGCACTTTCCGCGTGCCGATCCGGTCCATCATCGTGCCTGCGTGGATCGACAGGAACAGCGACAGCAAGGGCCGGCATCCGAGCACGAACCCCAGCAGCGCGCCGGGCGGGATCGACATGTTCTCGATCGCCCAGATCGGAATGATCACCATCAGCATGAAATGCGCCGTGGTGCTGAACGTGCCGACGCCATAGACGGCGAGTTCCGTCTTCAGCGGAATTTTCTCTTCGTCGGTCGGCGATGCCGTGGTTTGGGGAGCGTCTGTCATGGTGCGACGGGCAGTCTATCCCATTCCACGCAATAGCCATATGGCGGAGCGAACGAAGCCGGAAGATGACACTGCCGGTGAAATCGCGGAGAATTATTCCGCAAATCCGCCGCGCAGGGGTAAGGGCAAGGGTGAAAGCAAGCTATGGACGGCACTGGGTACGACATCGAGTCGCTGATCGCGCATAACCGGGTGCACCGGTCGGTATACGACGATCCCGGGATATTCGATCTGGAGATGGAGCGCATCTTCCACCGCGCCTGGATCTATGTCGGCCATGCCAGCGAGGTGCCGCAGCCCGGCGACTACGCGACCCGCACCATCGGGCGCAAGCCTGTCGTCATGAGCCGCCATGACGATGGCGAAATTTACGTCATCCATAATAGCTGCGGCCATCGCGGCGCCGTCGTCTGCCCGCTGGCGAAAGGCCATGTCGAGCATTTCCGCTGCGCCTATCACGGCTGGACCTTCAGGACCAACGGCGAGGTCGACGGCATCGCCATGCCGCGCGGCTATGGCGAGAAGATCGATCTGTCGGACCCGGCGCTCGGCATGCGGCGTCTGCCGCGCGTCGAGACCTATCGCGGCTTCGTGTTCGCGAGCCTCGCCGAAGACGGCCCGACGCTGGCCGACTGGCTCGGGACGGCCATGTCGAGCATCGACGATGTCACCGACCGCGCGCCCGCTGGCACCATCTCGCTTGGCGCGGGGGTGCATCGCTACATCTTTCGCGGCAACTGGAAACTCCAGCTCGAAAACACGGTCGATATGTATCACGTGCCGTTCAGCCACGAATCGACGTTGCGTCAGGACGGTCGCCAGTTCGCCCGCCGTCTGGGCGACGAATCCGGCTCCACCATCGGCGATTCAGGCGCAGCGGCCGCCCGCTGGGAACAGCGCGAAGCCTGGGCGTCGGCACAGCATGGCCACAGCTTCACCGGGCACCAGCCGGTCGCCGACGGCAAGCGCGACGACCCGGTCTACGAGGAATATGTCCGGCTGCTTTCGGAAATACATACGTCCGAGCGTCTCGCCGAGGTGCTGCAGCCGAGGCGCCACAACACGGCCTATTTCCCCAACATGTCGCTGCAGGCGCTCAACCAGCATATCCGCGTGATCATCCCGCTTTCCGTCGACCGGACGGAGGTCAATGTCTACCCGGTTCTGCTCGACGGGGCGCCGGATGAAATGAACCGCGATATCGTCAAGGGACTCAACGTGACGCACAGCGCCGCTTCGCTGATCCAGACCGACGATCTGGAAAATTTCCGCCGCTGTCAGGATGGGGTCGCCGCCGATAATTCAGAATGGGTGTGGTTCGCCCGCGGAGAGGATACCGACGTCACCGACAATCACGGCGATCACCTGAACCGCGGCACGGTGGAGACCCCCCAGCGCGCGCAATACGCCGCGTGGAAGCGGCTGATGGCGGGGTAGGGTCGGAGTTGGACGCGGCACAAGATCGCCGGGTCAAGCCCGGCGATGACGTGTTCAAAAAATTGTCGTCATGCCCGGGCCCAAGTGCGCTTCACGCCGATGGCCGGGCATCTTGAGGTGACTGGCTAAAGCGCCGCCCCCTGTGCGATCAGTTCGCGCATTGCCTTGTTGACCGAGGCGGCGCGGTGGCGGGCCTTCTTGTTCGAGGGAGGCAGTTCCTCATCGTAGAAGAAGTCGGGCAGCTCGTCGTCTTCCTCGGTGAAGCCGGCCTGTCTGTTGAATTCCCACTCGTCATTGAGCGTCTCCATGCCGAGCCGGCGGAAGAAGCCTTCATCCAGATCGGTGCCGCACGCCTTGTTGAGCGCATCGACGATGAACCCGGTGTTGGGGTTGGTGACCGAGCGGCCGAACACGCAGATGCCGAGCGAGTCCGCGGCCGCGCACAGAACCTGGATATCGAGGCTGACCTCGGCCAATTCCTCGGTCGAGACGCCGTCGCACTTGTGGCCCGGAATGTTGCCGGTCGTGTGGTCCGCGCCCTGGGCGGTGACCATCATGGAAATACCGGTCACTTCGATCACGCGCGGGTCGTAGGCGCTGATGCCCTGCTTCTTGATGACAGGGACGCGTCTGACGCCGTAATGCTCGCCGACACGGGCAGTGCCCTCCGCCAGCAGCCTGCCGCGCTCGTTCCCGGCACGCATGTCCGCCAATGCTTGCGCCATGAATTCGTGATCGCCGAACTCGCCTTCGCCGGCTTCCATCAGCACGCCAAGCGTCGCGCCCAGCTCGATCGAGTCGATACCGAGATCATTGGCGATGTTATTGAGATAGGCGACATGGTCGGGATCTTCGAGGCCGCAATTGGTGCCGACGAGACCGAGCGTCTCGTATTCCAGAGGCGACACCATCTCCTTGCCGTCCTTGTCCGCATAGATGTTGCTGCAGCGGATCTGGCAGCCCGGCATGCAGGCGTGGGTCGTTTCGCCGCCGCGTTCCAGGTTCTGCTGGCGGATATGATCGCCGCCGAGCCGGAACGTGGTTTCCTTCGGATTGACCAGCTGTCCGGCGGAAAAGTTCCGCGTCGGCATGCCGCCGACCGTGTTGGTAAAGTCGCCGACCATGGCGGTGCCGAGATCGCGGAACGCCTTGATGGCGCCGTCGGCGTCCAGCATCTTGCCGTAATCCTTGACCGAGCCCATCAGGCTCTTGCGGTCGTGGAAGCTCGGCATCTTGTCCTTGTCGACGACGATGGCCTTAACCTTCTTGGAGCCCATTACTGCGCCCACGCCTCCGCGCGCCGCGATGCGGGTCGGGCGGCCTTCCGGATCGGTGAAGGAAATGCCGGCGACGAGGCCCAGATACTCGCCCACGGGACCGCAGATACCGAGACTGATCTTGTCGCCGTATTTTTCGAACAGGGCGTCGGCGGTTTCCGTGACGCTCTGGCCGAGATAGGGCGTTGCGTCCTCGAACGTGATGTCGCCTTCCTTCGGGATGCGGATCACGACCCAGTCGTCGGAAGCGCCGTAGAGATTGAACCCGGCGATCTCCAGCTGGCCCAGCGCGAAGGCGAACGTGCCGCCGGAATTGGCTTCCTTGACGCCGCCGGTCAGCGGGCTCTTGCAGCCGACGCTCAGCCGGTTGGCGTTGGAGAAATTCGATCCGGCGAACGGGCCGGCAGAGAAAATCAGCGGATTGTCAGGTCCAAGCGGGTCGACAGTCGCCGCGCCCTTTTCCAGCAGCGTCTTTGCGATCAGGTGCCGTCCGGCGCGGACCAGGGCCTCGCCCTCAAGTTCTTCGGTTCTAATGGAACGGTCATTGAGATCGATATGAAGATATTTGCGCATGACGGCTCTTTCGCACTCCACTGGCGTATTCGAGAGGTCTGTTCGTGTTTGGCAGTATAGCCGAGTGCCGCCAATACGTCATCGGTGCAAGCATATCAGGGAGAAGCTTTGATCCCGCCAAGGGCTAGTGGTAGGGTCCGCGCGCATTCAAGTTCGATCGAGGAAATCCCTATGCGCGCAGTCGTTATTCACGAGTTCGGCCCAATCGAAAACCTGAAACTGGAAGAGGTCGATGCGCCCGTTCCCGGCAAGGGCGAAGTGCTGATTGATGTTCATGCTATCGGCATCAATTTTCCCGATACGCTGATGATGCAGGGACTATACCAGACCAAGCCCGAACGGCCGTTTTCGCCCGGTCGCGACGTTGCCGGCGTCGTTTCGGCAGTGGGCGAGGGTGTGACCGCGGTCAAGCCGGGCGACCAGGTGATGGCGCTGGTGACCTTCGGCGGTTACGCGGAACAGTGCATCGCGCCGGAAGCGCGCTGTTTCAAGCTACCGGATGCGATCGACTTTGCGACGGCGGCGGGCATGCTGACTGTTTATCTGACCGCCTGGGTCGCGCTGATGGTGCGCGGCGCCTACCAGCCCGGCGAGAAGGTGCTGGTGCTGGGGGCGTCCGGCGGTGTCGGGCTGGCCGCGGTGCAGATCGCCAAGGCGCATGGGGCAACGGTCGTCGGCGCCAGCACGTCCGAGGAACGCGGAAAGATCGTACTGGAAAACGGTGCGGACGCGGTGATCGACCTGTCGGTCGACGACATAGGCGAAGGGCTGAGGTCTCAGGTGTTCGAGGCGGTCGGCAAGGAAGGCGTCGATATCGTGCTCGACCCGCTGGGGGGAGACATTTTCACCGCCGCCCTGCGGGCCATGGCGTTTGCCGGGCGCATCGTCTGCATCGGCTTCGTTGCCGGCATTCCGACCGCGCGCCCCAACTATTTCAACGTCAAGAACCTGACGCTTGCCGGCATGGCGCTGGACCTCCATTTCCGCTTCAAGCCGGAAGTCATCGAGCGCGCCTCTGCCGACATTCTGAATCTCTATAGCGAGGGCAAGATCAAGCCCCGCATCGAGGCGACCTATCCGCTGGAGGATTTCCAGCAGGCGCTGGCGCAGTTCAAGGAAACCAAGAGCCCGGGCAAGCTGGTGCTGACCACCGGGCGGGGCTGATCTGCGATGGCGACCCGTACCCAGACAATCCTCGCCGCGGCCCGGAAAAAAGGCCAAAAGACACTGTCGGAATACGACAGCAAGCGGATTCTCGCGGCATACGGCATTCCGGTCAGCAAGGAAGCGCTGGTGACGTCGCAATCGGCGGCGCGCGCCGCGGCGAAGAAAATCGGCTATCCAGTGGTGCTCAAGGCCTGCTCGGCGGACGAGGCGCACAAGACCGAGAAGGGGCTGATTGCAGTCAACCTGGCGTCGCAAAGCGCCCTGAACGACGCGTTTTCAGACATTTCGAAACGTGCGGGCAAGGATTATGACGGCGCTTATCTGGTGCAGGAGATGGTGTCGGGCGCGCGCGAGATCATGATCGGCATGCATCGCGACCCCAGCTTCGGCCCGTCGGTGGCATTCGGGCTCGGCGGCATCTTCACCGAGATTTTGCAGGACGTGGTGTTCCGCGTCGCCCCCCTCCGGAAACGCGACGCGCGCGACATGATGCGAGGCATAAGGGCTCACAAAATTCTCGGCCAGGTGCGCGGCATGCCCAGGGTCGACCAGGACTTGCTGGCGACTGCGCTGATGGCGGTCGGGCAGATCGCGCTGGACCATCCTGAAATCGCGGAGATCGACATCAATCCGTTGATCGTACGCGGCGACAGGCCGGTGGCGGTCGATGGGCTGATTGTGCTCACCGACGAAACCGCCTGAGCAGGTCAATGGCTGACATCCTCGACAAGTTCTTCGCGCCGAAAAGCGTAGCAGTGATCGGCGCTTCGGCAACGTCGGGCAAGCCCGGCAATGTCGTCATCCGCAACATGCTGGATAACAAATTCGCCGGAAAAATCCATCTGGTGAACCCGCGCGGCGGCGAAATCGACGGGCTGCCGGTCAGCGCTTCAATCGACGACCTGCCCGCCGGCATCGATCAGGCGGTGGTGACGCTTCCGGCGTCGCATACGCCGGCGACCGTGCGTGCGCTCGCGGCGAAGGGGGTCAAGGCCATCGTGCTGGCTGCGTCCGGCTTCGCCGAGGTCGATGAGATGGGCGAGGGACTCCAGGCGGAACTCGCCGCTGCAATTAAGGAAACCGGAGTCCGCGTTCTCGGGCCCAACACGACAGGCCATGTCTCGGTGCCCGGCGCCTATACCTCCAGTTTCTTCCCGCTGGGCGAGGTTTGTCGCGGCACCGTTTCCTACATCACCCAGACCGGCAATTTCTGTGGCATCTCGCTGCGCCATATTCTTTCGGCGGAGCATTACGGCATCGCGCGTTCCTGCGGGCTCGGCAACAAGGCCGACCTGGATGAGTGCGACCTGCTCGAATATTTCGGCGAAGATCGCGAAACGAAGTCGATTTTCCTCTATCTGGAAAACATCAAGAACCCGACGCGCTTTCTGCGCGTCGCACGGCGGGTTTCGCGCGACAAGCCGGTTTTCCTGCTGAAGGGCGGCGCTTCCGAAGAGGGTGCGCAGGCGGCAATGGCGCATACCGGCTCGCTGGCGGCCGACGGGCGCGTGGTTGACGGGGCTATTGCGCAGTCCGGCGTCACGCGGCTGCACCGCTATTCGGAACTGTTCCATGTCGCCAAGGCACTGGACGCCATGCCGCTGCCGCGCGGAAACAAGGTGTCTTTTCTGTCGCCGTCTGGCGCGTTTACGGTCTGTCTGACGGACCATTGCCGTTCGCTCGGTCTCGATGTGCCCGATATCGAAGAACGGACGCGGGATCGGCTGCAGAAGCTCGCACCGCCCTTTATCCGCATGCGCAACCCGGTCGATATTTTCGGCTCGGTCGGGATGCACGGGTATGAGGCGGCCTATGGCGATGCGCTGGAGGCGGTGCTTATCGACCGCAATATCGATGCGGTGGTGGTCATCATGATGCTGACCACGGAAACCGGTGTGCCCGATTTCGATTTCATCGTCGATCTGGCGAAGAAGTACAAATCGAAGCCGGTGTACGTGACCTTCATGGGCGAGCATGAACACAACGTCGCCGCCAAGAACTATCTCGAGCCGCGCGGGGTGCCCTGTTACATGCTTGTCGAACAGGCGTTCGACGTGCTCGGCAAGCTGGCCGAATGCCGGGCTAACATGCGAAAGGGCTGATTTTCCAGCGCTTTACGGTTTCTCGAACACCAGAAAGTGCTGCTGCGGCAGGAAGTCGGCGGTCTCCACCCAGCGCAGGCCCAGCGCTGACATTTCCTTTTTCGCCTGCGCCTCGGTCATCTTGTGTAGCCGTTTGATCGGTACGCTGCGGTCTTCCGCCCGGTATTCGATCAGTATCAGCTTGCCGCCCGGCTTCAACGCCGCCGCCATCGCGGTTCCCATTTCGTGCGGGTGCGAGAACTCGTGATAGGCATCGACGATGAAGATCAGGTCCAGCGCCCCCTTCGGCAGGTTGGGATTCTCGATCGTCCCAAGCACCGGTTCGACATTGCGGATGCCTGTCTTTTTCTTCCGGCGCGCCATGATTTCCAGCATTTCGGGCTGGATATCGACGGCGAGAACCTTTCCGGAAGGCGCGCGCTTCGCGACGGCGAAGGAAAAGAGGCCGGTTCCCGCACCGATATCCGCAACCACCGAGTCGGGGTTTACCGGCAGTTTCTCGATTAAGAGATCGATCCGTTCCTCGCGGACGCGCTCGGGCCGTTCCAGCCAGGCCGCGCCCTGATGGCCCATGACATGGGAAATCTCCCGGCCCATATAGAATTTGCCGATGCCATCGAAATTCGGCGCTGTGTAGCGGTAGAGATCATCGGCAGCCACCGGCGGTGAAATCAGAAGAAAAACAATCTGAAGAAGTCCTGCCGCCGGTTTTCGCATAGGTGTTCCTTTGCCAGTGGGTCACCCTCGAATCTTGGCGCACCGCGTGTCAGAATAAAACGGAAAAGAAGCGAAATAGCAGTCCGGGGCAGACGATGGGTATCAGAACAGGTGCGGATTATCTTGAGCGGCTAAGGGACGACGGGCGCGAGGTCTGGTGCGACGGCGAGCGCGTCGCCGACGTTACGACCGACCCGCGCTTTGCCGGAGGCGCGCGAACCCAGGCGGAGCTTTACGACCTGCAGAACCGGCCCGACCTGATCGACCGGATGACCTACATCTCGCCGACCAGCGGCGACCGCGTCGGGCTCAGTTTCATTCAGCCGCGCTCGACCGAAGACCTTCGGGCGCGGCGCAACATGTTCAAGATCTGGAGCGATCATACCTGCGGCATGTTCGGCCGCAGCCCGGATTTCATGAATGTGATGCTGTCGGCCTATGGCGCCGCGCCCGAGGCGTTCGAAACCGCCGACAGCCAGTTCGGCAAGAATGTCGTCGCCTATTACGAATACGCCCGGGAAACCGACATCGCCACGACCCATGCGCTGGTCAGCCCGCAGGTTGATCGCTCCCGGGCGCCCGACGCACAGGTCAAGGATATCGCTGCCCGCATTGTTGGGGAGAACGACAAGGGCTTTGTCATTAACGGGGTACGCATGCTGGCGACACTGGCGGCCATCGCCGACGACATCGTGGTGATGCCGGCGCCGAGCTATCCGCTGAGCGATACGGAAGAGGCGAAGGACCATGCGTTCGGGTTCGTTATCCCGGTCGCGACGCCGGGCCTCAAGCTCATTGCGCGGCCCTCCGTCGTCCATCAGAACGCCGGTTCGCCGATGGATTATCCGCTGTCCAACCGGTTCGACGACAGCGACTGTATGGTGATGTTCGACAACGTGCTGGTGCCGTGGGAACGGGTGTTCATCTATCGTGACATCGAGGCCTATAACAGTGCGCTGCATAACTCGCAGGATCACACCCACACCTCGCACCAGTTCGCGACCAAGGATCTCGCCAAGGCGGAGTTCATGCGCGACCTAGCGATTACGATGGCGCGCTCGACCAATGTCGATCAGTTCCTGCACATCCAGAACATGCTGGCCGAACTGATCCACGTGCCCGAATGGGTCGAGGCCTGTATCCGCGCGGCGGAGGAGGATTGCGTTCCCGGGCCGGGCGGTACGGTGGTGCCCAGGCGGTCGGCCCTGCAGACTGTCAAGTTTCTGTTCCCGCCGCAGTTCCGCCGCGCTTGCGAGATCGTTCAGATCATCGGCGCCGGCGGCATGTTCATGGTGCCGTCTTTCAAGATGCTGGACAGCGACCTTGCGCCCGATATCGAGCGCTATTTCCAGTCCGCCAACAACGACGCGCATGACCGCATCCGCCTGTTCCGGCTGGCGGTCGATGCTGCGCTGACCAGCTTTTCCGGCCGCCAGCAGCTCTACGAGCGCTATTTCGCGGGCGATCCGGTGCGATCCCAGGCGTCCTATGCGAAATCGTTCGACAAGGAACCGTCGATTTCCAGGATCGAGGGGCTGCTGGACAGGTGGGAAGCAGAACTGGGGGTAGACGATTAGAACGGAGCTTTTCCCGCGACAGTCTATGCCCTAACTCTCCCGTATTGACCGACACACCTGAAACCTCGTGCCGAAACAACCCAGTCTCTTTATTTCCCACGGATCGCCGATGATCCTGCTTGACGACTGTCCGGCGCGAGATTTCATGGTCGAGTACGGCGCATCGCTCGAACGGCCCGATGCGATTCTGATGATCTCGGCGCATTGGGAAACCCATGACGTGACGGTCGCCACCACTCCGACGCCGCTCACGATTCACGATTTCTACGGGTTTCCCGAACCGTTCTACCGGTTCCATTATCAGACGCCAGGCGCGCCGGAGGTTGCAGCACGCGCTGCCGACTGTCTGAAACAGGCCGGTATGAAGGTATTCGACGACCCCCAGCGTGGCCTCGATCACGGTGCATGGGTGCCGCTGGCTTACATGTTCCCGGATGCGGACATTCCCGTCGCACAGGTGTCGATCCAGTGTCATCTGGGGCCGCGGCACCATCTCGAACTTGGGAAGGCGCTTGCGCCGTTGCGCGATGAGAACATTCTGCTTCTGGCTTCCGGTAACACGACTCATGGCCGTCGCGCCGGTCATGTCGAAGGACCGGTACTGGACTGGGTTGCCGAGTTTTCCGAATGGGTCCACGGCGCGGTCATGGAGGGGCGTGTGGACGACCTGGTCGGGTATCGGTCGCTTGCGCCCTACGCAAAGGAAAACCACCCGACGGACGATCATTACGTGCCTCTGCTGATCGCCATGGGGGCGGGCGGCGAGGAGGCAAAGGTGGAGCGATTGCACGCGAGTTACACCTACCGCACAATCTCCATGGATTCATATGCGTTTCACTGATCCTGCAACAGGACCGGATGAGGGAGGAAGAGGATGGAAGAACGTCTGAGAAATATCGAAAATGTCGATCTCGACGCCCTGCACGAAAAGGAAACCGAAGCCCTGAAACGGGCCGCGCCGGCGGAGGAACCGCCTTTCAAAATCGGCAAGATGGGCCATGCCGTCATCATGTGCCGCGACATCGAGAAATCGGTCAGGTTTTATACCGACGTGATGGGCTTCAAGGTTTCCGACGTCTATCCCGAAAGCATGGTGCCGGGGCGGATGGTGTTCATGCGGTTCAACGACGACCATCACGGTCTGGGGCTGGTCGGCGGCGGCGAGGCGTCAGACCACAAGGAACTCCATCACATGGCGTTTGAGGTCTCGACAATCGACGAAGTGTTCCAGGCTCGGGAACATCTTGAAAAGATGGGCGTCGAAGTCGACTTCCATGGCAGACGCCGCGCCGGGTGCCAGGTCTCGGTCGAATTCCGCGATCCCGACGATCACCGGCTTGAGGTGTTCTGGGCGATGGATCAGGTTGCATGGGACGGCGAGGCGCGTCCGCCGGAAGAGTGGCGGTCGCGCCTGTCTCTGGAGGAAGCGGTTGAAACGGCGCCGCCCGGTCAGGATACCACCCTTAAAGACCCGTCGCTTCTGCGGGAGTAGGGAGCTCTACACCTCTGCCGGCGGCAGAGGGGTGCGGCCCAGGATCATGTCGCTGGCTTTCTCGCCGATCATAATGACCGGCGCGTTGGTGGCGCCGCCGATCAGGTCGGGCATGACGGACGCATCCACCACGCGGAGGTTCTCGACGCCGCGGACCTTCAGTTCCGCATCGACCACGGCCATCGGGTCGTCGTCTGCGCCCATCTTGCAGGTGCCGATCGGGTGATGGACGGTGCCCATGGTGGCGCGGACATGGGCATCGAGTTCCTCATCGGTCTGCGCGCCGGCGCTGGGCGGCAGTTCTTCGCCGGCGAATTCCTTCAGCCGGTCGGACGCCACCAGTTCGCGGATCATCCGCAGACCCTTGCGCATCACCTGCCATTCTTCCTCGTCCTCGAAGAAAGCCTGGTGGATGCGCGGCGCGTCCCCGGGGCTGGCCGAGGCGAGCTCGACCCGTCCTCGGCTGGTCGGGCGCATCGGCATGGCGCGCACCGTGAACTGGTCTGCGAACGCCTTCTTGAAGGGCGGCAGCCAGGGCGAGGCAGCGGCTGTCGCGCCCATCCAGAACAGGAGCTGCATGTCCGGTACCGGCTCTTCCGGGGCGGTTTTTACGAAGGCGGTGATGCCGAAGGGCAAGTCGGCGGCGAATCCGCCGAGCCCGAGCCATGCACGGATTACGGAAATACCCACCCGGTCGAAGCGCATGTTTTTCTTGAACGGCCCGTCGACCTTGCGGCGGAAAGCCAGCACCGCGGAGGTGTGATCGCTGAGATTTCGGCCGACGCCGGGGAGCGGTGCGACGACATCGATGCCGTGTTCGCCCAGATGGTCCGGATCGCCGATGCCGGACAGCATGAGAAGCTGGGGTGAGTTGATCGACCCGCCGGAAAGGATGATCTCGCGCTCGGCGGTCGCCGATTTTGCCTGTCCGTTCTGGCTGTATTCCAGAGTTCGCACGGCCTTGCCGTCGAAGCCGATCTTCGTCGCCAGAGCGCCGGTCTCAACTGTCAGGTTGGGACGCTTCATCGCCGGCTTCAGATAGGCGGCGGCGCTGCTCCATCGGCGTCCCTTGCGCAGAGTGGCCTGGATACGGGCGAACCCTTCCTGGTCCTTGCCGTTGTAATCCTCTGTATAGGCGTATTGCTGCTCTCGCCCGGCCTCGATAAAGGCGTCGCAGATCGGGTCCTCAAACGTGGTGTAACAGGTCGAAAGCGGCCCGCCCGCGCCGCGGTATGTATCCGCGCCGCCTTCCCAGTCTTCCGACCGGCGGAAATAGGGCAGGATTTCCCTGTACGACCAGCCGGGCAGGCCGAACGACGCCCAGCGGTCGTAATCCGACCGGTGGCCGTGATAGTAGGCCATAGCGTTGATCGAACTCGATCCGCCGACCACCTTGCCGCGCGCGCATTCGATGGCGCGCCCGTCCATTGTGTCGGACGGTTCGGCGAAATACATCCAGTCATGCAGCCGCTTCTGGAGGATACGGCCCCAGCCGAGCGGGATGTGAATCCAGGGATCGCGGTCCCAGCCGCCGGCTTCCAGCAGCAGAACCCGGTTCGACGGGTCTTCGCTCAGCCGCGCGGCAAGCGCGCATCCCGCCGAGCCTGCGCCGACTATGACGTAATCGTAATTCGTGCCTGCTGCCATGAGAGCCCCGTTCTTTCTGGTCGGGGATCAGCCTTCGCGGTTCTCGCAGTAATCGAGAACGGCCTTTACCATACCGACATAGCCGGTGCAGCGGCAGAGATGGCCCGACAGCATGTCGCGCAGCTCTTCCTCGGTCGGCTTGGGGTTTTCTTTCAGGTAAGACGTCAGCGACATCAGGATGCCCGGCGTGCAGTAGCCGCACTGCAGTCCGTGATGCTTCTTGAACGCCTTCTGCAGGTCCGACAGCTCGCCCTCGTCGCTGGCGAGGCTTTCGGCGGTCTCTACCGTCGCGCCATCGGCTTGGACTGCGAACGTCAGGCAGGCGCGCGATACGACGCCGTCGATCAGTACCGTGCAGGCGCCGCACACGCCATGCTCGCACCCGACATGACAGCTCGTGATGCCGATCGTGTGGGTCAGGAAATCGCTGAGCAGCATGCGCGGCTCGGCATGATCGGAGACCTCGACCCCGTTCAGGGTAAGGGTAACCGGGTGACGGGCTTCTTTGCTTAGCTGCGGCATGATTTGGCCTCCTCGAGCACACGCTTGCCGAGACGCCGCACCAGCTCCCGCCGGTAGCGCGCCGTCGCGTGAATGTCGTCGTAACCGCCCAGATCCCAGGCGAACTCGTTGAGGGCGTCGTCAAGCGCGTCGCCCTCCAGAATGTCCCATTCGCGAACCGTCGGCCGGTCTGCGACGCCGCCGATCCCGAGCTTCATTTTGGAGCCCGTGGCGACAGCGGCCAGCGCGACAATGGCGAAATCGCCCCGGCGCTGCGCCATCTCGGTGAAGGCGTAGCCCGCGCCGGCTTCACGCACGGGGAAACGCGCTGCAGTGACGATCTCGTCCGCCCGTTTTGCGGTCGACAGCATGCCTGTCTGGAAGTCGTCGGCAGACAGGCGCCGCTCGCCGGATTTCGAGGTCAGCACCACTTCGCCGCCGAGCGTCGCCAGCGACAGCGGCAGCTCCGAAGACGGATCGGCATGCGACAGAGAACCGCAGACCGTGCCGCGCGCGCGTGTCTGGTAATGGCCGATAAACGGTATTGCGGAGGCCAGCAGCGGCAACTTGTCGGCCAGCCCATCCCAGTTTTCCAGCTGTGTCTGGCGCGTGGCGCAGCCGACCTCGACCATGCCGCCGTCTTCGCGGATATAGTTGTTGTCGGCGATCTTGGAGATATCGACCAGGATGGCCGGTTCGACCAGCCGGAAATTCAGCATAGGCACCAGCGACATGCCGCCGGCGATGATGCGCGCGTCGTCTCCGCCGTCCGCGAGGGCTGAAACCGCCTCTGCGGTCGAACCCGCCTTGAGATAATCGAATGATTTGGGCTTCATCTTAACCGTCCTTCTTGCCGAACAGCCCGCCGAGCAGGCCTTTCGACCCGCTCTTTTCGCCGCCCACCTGGGCGACCAGCCGTTCGAAGAATTGTTTGACCAGCGCCTTCGCCGCGCCTTCGAGCATGCGGCCGCCGATTGAGGCGACCTTGCCGCTCAGCTCGATCTCATAATCGTAGGTGACCTTCGTACCGTCTCCGTCGTCGGCGAGCTGTACATGGCCCGTACCCTGTGCCGCGCCCAGCGGGCCGATCACGCCGCCACTAAGCGTCGTCGATTCAGGCTCGACCATGTCGCTAAGCGCGACATCCGCATGGAACCGCCCGCGCACCGGCCCGACGCCGAGCGAGACTTCCGCTTTGTAGGCGTTATCCGACACGCGGTCGAGCTCGTGACAGCCGGGGATAACGGCGGCCAGCGCTTCGGGGTCGAGCAGCGTGTTCCAGACTTCCGCTCGCGTCGCCGGGACGTGGGTTTCGCCCGATCCGCTGAGCTTGTGGCCCGGCTTCTTTTCCGCCGCGACGGCCTTATCTGCTGGCGGGGCCGGTTCGTCTCCATGGATCAACGCGGCGACCTTTGCCGGCGTAAGCGGCAGAGTAAGGTCCTTGGTGCCGATGGCGTCCGCCACTGCATTGGCGAGACAGACCGGCGTCGACATGCAGTTGCCTTCGCCGATGCCCTTGGCGCCCAGCGGCGTCACCATTGACGGGCTTTCCATATGCAGGATCCTGGGCTCCGGCACCTCCCATGAGGTCGGGCACAGGTAATCCGCAAAAGTGCCGGTCATGAAGGCACCGTCCTCGTTATAGACGAACTCCTCATAAAGGGCGCAACCGACCGCCCAGGCGAACGCGCCATGGACCTGTCCGTTTGCGACCAGTGGATTCAGCAGGGTGCCGGAATCGTGCATCGTGACGTAGTCGTCGATGCAGACCTCGCCGGTGTCGGGGTCGATCTCGACGCCGCAATAGTCGAACACGAACCCGTAGGTCAGCGACGTGTTGATCTGGTCCAGCTCATTGGGGCTTTCCAGCTCGGGCGGCGACCACGAGCCCGTCTCGCGCACGCAGGGCTCCATCTCTTCCGGCAAATTGCCGGGCGTCCAGTGGGCCGATCCGGCGGCGCGGTAGAAATTGATTCCGTTTTCCGGGTTGTTGCGGTCGACGATCTTACCCTCGACGAAATCGAGCTGGTCAGCCGGAACGTTGAGGCTCTGACTGGCGATGCGCGACAGCTTGGCGCGGACTTTCTCAGCCGCCTTCTGGCAGGCCACCGCGGTCGCCGACGAAAAGCGCGACGAATAGTTGCCGGTGGCGATCGACCAGGCGTCTTTCGCCGTGTCGAAATCCAGGTTGACCTTGATGTGGTCGGGCGTGAGCCCCAGCACGTCAGCGACGATCTGGGACAGGATCGTCATATGGCCCTGTCCCTGCGGGATCGAATCCGCTGTCACCGACACGGTGCCGAGCGGATCGACATTGACGGTTGCGTTGGCGACCGCGCCGCCCTTCGGGTTCCGGGCACGCTCGTCGCGCGGCAGGATGTTCGACAGATAACCCATGTTGGACTGGGCCGGCTCAACGATGGCGGCATAGCCGATACCGTAAAGCTTGCCGTCGGCGCGTTTCTGATCGCGCCGCTTCTTCAGCTCTTCAAGCTTGCCCTCGTTGACCGCGCGTTCGATGGCGACCGGATAATCGCCAGAATCCAGCAGCGCTCCCGCCGCGGCGCGGTAGGGGAACACGCCAGCAGGTACCAGGTTCTTGCGGATCACATCGAGCGGGTCCAGGCCGAGCTCGACCGCGACGCGCTGCATCAAACGCTCGATGGCGTAGTACATCTGCGGTCCGCCGAATCCGCGCACCATCGCCGACGGACACTTGTTGGTCATCACCACGCGGTTAGTGACGGCGAGGTTCTTGATGTCGTAGGCGCCGGTCAGAATGCCATGCATACGGTAGAGCGGGCCCGGCATCGGAGCGCGCAGGAAGGCGCCGTAATCGTCCTGCTGGTCAAACCGAAAGCCGGTGACCGTGCCATCGTTCATTACCGCGGCCTCGATTTTCGTAAGCCGGTTGGGTGCGGCGGCGGCGGCCGACAGATGCTCCAGCTTGTCCTCGACCCATTTTACCGGGCGTCCGGTCTTCTTGGAGGCCAGGCAGATCAATACGACATAGGGGAAAATCTGGACTTTCACGCCGAATCCGCCGCCAGACCATTGCGGGGTCCGCATGCGAAGCTGCGAATTCTTGACGCGGAGCGCCATCGACATCACGGGATGCGAGGTAAACGGCCCCTGATAGTTCGACGCCACGTCGTACAGGTCTTCGCCTTCGTGGTAATCGGCGGTGACGACGAACCCTTCGAGCGGCGTCTGCGAATTGCGCGGGTAGCGGGTGACAAGCGACACGACGCGGTCGGCTTCGGCAAACGCCTTGTCCGGATCGCCGTAGGAAAATTCGCGGGTCGAGACGACATTGCTGCCGACCGCCTCATGAACGATCGGTGCGCCGTCCGCGATGGCGTCTTCCTGGTCTACCGCGGCGGGCAGGACCTTGTACTCGACATCGATCTCGTTGGCCGCGTCTTCCGCCAGGTAACGGTCGCGGGCCACGACAAGCGCGACCGGTTCGCCAACATAACGGACTTTTCCGACCGCCAGCGCCCACTGGTTGATTGGCTGGCGCAGCACGATCAGGAAGGATTCCGACATTTCCTTCACATCGTCGCCGGTCAGCACGCAGGCGACGCCCGGCATCTTTTCGGCGCGCGAGGTGTCGATCGAAACGATCTCGGCGTGGGCGTGCGGTGAGCGCAGAACGGCGGCATGCAGAGTGCCGGCTCGGGTCGGCAGATGGTCCGAAAACTGCGCCCGTCCCATCAGAAGGATTTCGTCCTCAACCCGCTCGATGGGCTGTCCGACGTATTTTTTCGTGTCTTTTTTAAGCTCGACGGCGTCCGCCATGGCCCGATTCCCGACTATCCATACGGTAGCGTATGGATTGCCAGCAAACGGGCCAAAAATCAACCCGTCGCTAACATTCTGCGCCCGATTTTCCGCAAGAACGGACGGGGACTTGCAGCAGGCCCGGAAACCCGCACAATTCGCCGCATGTCCGATAATACGATTTCAGTCGACCGCAGTACGACGCCCAGCAGCCTGGTCTTTTCTGACCGTTTCAACGTATCCGTGCCCTTTATCGACCGTCATCTGGCGGAAGGGCGAGCCGACAAGCCTGCGATCCTGACTGTCGATTCGGTCTGGACCTACGCCGATCTCGCGAATGCGGTGAACCGGTACGGCAACAGCCTCCTGTCATCGGGGCTCGCGCAGGGCGATCGGCTGCTGATGGCAGTGCGCGACTGTCCCGAATTCATCGCGCTGTTTTTCGGCGCCATCAAGGCGGGCATCGTGCCGGTCGCGGTGAATACCATGCTGCGCCAGGCCGATTACGAATTCCTGATCGGCGACTGCGAAGGGGCGGGACTGGTCTATAGCGAATCGATGGCCGGGCTGATCGAACCGGCAGCCGGGGTCTGCGCTTTCAAGCCGGCGATGGCGGCGTCGGTCGAAAGCTTTGTCGCCCAGGCGGAAGCCGCGCCGGACAGGCTAGAGGCCGTGCCGGCTCATCATATGGACGATTGCTTCTGGCTCTATTCTTCGGGGTCGACCGGCAATCCCAAGGGGGTTGTGCATCCGCACCGCTCGATGGTCTGCACCTCGGAACGGTTCGCCGCGAACGTCGTCGGCCTGCGCGAGGACGATACGGTGTTCTCGGTCTCCAAGCTGTTCCATTCCTATGGTTTCGGCAATGCGATGACCTTCCCGCTCTGGGTCGGGGCGACGATTGCGCTGTCGGACGAGCGCGTATCGCCCGAGATGTCATTCCGGATGATCGAACGTTTCCGCCCGACTGTGTTCTTCGGCGTGCCGACGCTTTACGCGCAGCAGCTTCATGCCATGGAAAACGCCTCGCCCGACCTGTCGTCGCTGCGTCTCTGCGTGTCCGCTGGCGAGGCGCTGCCGGGCGACGTGTTGCGCCGCTGGAAGGAGACGACCGGCACCGACATTCTCGATGGGCTCGGGTCGACCGAAAACCTCCACATTTTCATCGCCAACCGTCCGGACGACATCAGACCTGGTAGTTCCGGGCGTCCGGTGGACGGGTATGACATCAAGCTGGTCGATGAGGAGGAAGCAGAGATCGCCGATCCCGATGTTATCGGCACGGTCTGGGTGAGGGGCGAATCGGCGGCGAAGCTTTACTGGAAAAACCCGAAGAAAACCACGGCAACCATGAAGGGAGACTGGCTCAACACCGATGACATGTACTACCGGGATTCGGAAGGGTACTACCACAATGCCGGGCGGGGCGACGATATGATGAAGGTCGGGGGGCTATGGTGCTCGCCGTTTGAGGTAGAAGCGCGTCTGATCGAACATCCGAAAGTACTGGAAGCGGCAGTAGTCGGCCATGAGGACGCGGACGGGCTGATCAAGCCCGCGGCCTATGTTGTGCTGAACGACCCGAACGATGCGGGAGAGGAGACCGAACAGGCCCTGGTACAGCACTGCCGCGACGGGCTGGCGCATTACAAGTACCCCCGCTGGTTTCATTTCGTCGAAGACCTTCCCAAGACAGCAACGGGGAAAATCCAGCGGTTCCGGTTACGGGGGCAGGGGCGATAACTCGAATGTCGTTCTGGACCCCGGGTCAGGCCCGGGGTGACAGTCGAGTTTGTTGAAATGATGCTGCCTCGTTTGCAATCATGAAGAGCTGTCACCCCGGCCTTGAGCCGGGGTCCAGTTTTTGAACCAGGTTCCGCTATGGCTTACTACGTCTACATCTTGGCCAACAAACGGAACGGGACGCTGTATACCGGCGTGACAAAAAACCTTTCTCGGCGGGTTTGAGAACATCGTGAAGGTATCGGCGCGAGGTTCGCTCGACGTTACGGCACTAATCGGCTCGTCTATTTCGAATCCCTCGAGGATGTCCGCGAAGCGATCGCCCGGGAAAAACGTATCAAGCGTTGGAAACGGGCATGGAAGCTTGAATTGATCGAGAAGGACAATCCTGACTGGAGCGACCTGTTTGAAGATTTGAACTCGTGACGTAGACTCTGGACCCCGGCTCAAGGCCGGGGTGACAGCAGAGTCGGGTGGAGAGAAAAATTTCATGACGACAAAAGCAAGTGGACAGTGCTTGTGCGGCGCGGTGACCTATGAGGTCGTGATACCTGAAAAATCGATCTATGAGGGGCTTTGCCATTGCCGCGACTGCCAGCGCTATACCGGCACGGCGTTTGCGTCTTCGATGATGGTGTCGAAAGCGGAGACAGATCTTAATGGCGAGTTGAAATGGTACGGGGTCGAGACCGACAGGGGCTCGGTGATGGAGCGCGGATTTTGTCCCGAGTGCGGCTCGGGCGTGCTCGCCCGGTCGGATGCCTGGCCCGATCTCTACGTGCTGTCGGTCGGAACGCTGGACGACACGTCCGTCTACGATCCGAAAATCAACATCTTCACACGCACGGCGATGAAGCACGTGTTCGATATCGACAATATCAAGAAGCGCGAAGACGGCGTTTAGCGCCGCCGCATCCTTCGAGACGGCCCCTTCGGGGCTTCCTCAGGATGAGGAAGTTTGTTGCGGATAGAAAAAGGCCTCATGCTGGGGAGCCTGGCGATAGCCGGGCGTCTCGAAGCACGAGGCCCTTTTTTCGTCGCGGACTAACGCCCGTACCTGGCCAGGGATTTCACCCAGCCCTGCATGCGGTCGCTCATGTTCTTGATGTCCGCATCCGAGAACCAGTCCTTCGGATTGACCTTGTGGACCGGGTATTGCGGCCGCATGAAGTCATCTTCGTAGCCGTAAGGCACGGTGGCGTCGATGCCCATGCCGCCTTCGAAACGCGTGTTGGACGCGGTCCATTCGGCATCGCCCGCCGTCATGCGTTCGGCCGGCATGAAGGTCTGGCCGCGACCGCCCGGCAGCGGGTTGAGGATGTCCGTGTGCGGGTTCACCCGGGTCGTCAGGCACCACATGATATCGTCCATGTCGTAGATGTCGGTGTCTTCCGACGCGGCGATCACAAGGCGTGAGCCCTGTGAGGTGGCGAGAATCGCGGCAAGGAAGTTGCGCTGCCAGCCTTCGTCGATCTGGCTGCGTTTCTTCACCTGGATGATGGCGCCGCCCCAGTCGGTCATCGAGTAGGGGATATGCACGTCGGTGACGATCCCCGGCTGCATACGTTCGCACAGCTCGAAGATCGCGCCTTCACGCACCGTGGTGTCGATATTGCTCTCGTCAGAGGTGTGAACGCCGAGCGGGAAGATGATCGGCTTCGATTCCTGCTTCCGCGTCGTGACCGCGGTGCAATGGAAGGTCGGCGCCTTGTAGGCCTTGCCCATGTAACCGGACCATTCGGGGTGGAAGTGATGCCGTCCCTGAATGCCGGATTCTTCCGATTCCGCGGTCTCGAACCGGCGGTCGCGCGGGTTGACGTAGCCTTCCAGCACGACCTCGGCGTCGGCCAGCGTGTAGGTGTCGACCGTGCGCGCCTTGACCATGCGCACCGGCTTGCCCTGGATCGCGCCGGCGACGCCGATTTCATCGCAGCCTTCCGGCAGGATCACGTAGTCGAAGCCCGCACCGGCCAGCAGCGTGCAGGACGGCGGAACGCCGAAGCACATGGTGATGGGGATCGGCTTGTCTTCCTTGTAGTAGCGGGTAACGACCTGCCACATATGCGAGCCGGGCGAAATCTGGAACGTTCCTACATTGCCCCAGCGGAAGTTCATCCGGTTGTAGCCAAGATCGGTGCCGCCCGCGAAATACTCGCCGGCGACGCAGCGGATGCCTGACCCGACGGTCAGTTCGGGCTCATACTCCGTATGGCGGACGGGAACGATGAAATCGTTTACGTTCGACGGGTTCTCAATGACGACCTCCTGGCAGGGGGCGTCCTTCTGGTCGATGATTTCCGGCGGCAGCGGGTTGCGCAGCGCAGCGGCGACATGGCGGGTGCGCATCACCGGGTCAGGCCAGCCGAACATCTTGTCGACCACGTTCATATCGCTGAACAGGTTGGTTACGACGCGGTTATTGGGCTTGCCCTTGACGTTGTTGAACAGCATCGGGCAGGCGCCGTCGAAGACCTTCTGCAGTGAGATGATCTCAAGATCCGGGTCGACCTCCTTGTCGGTAACGACAAGGTCGCCCTGCTCTTCGAGCCATTCGAGCGTTCCGCGCAGATCGTAGAGTTTTTCAGACGGCACGCCGGGCGCCGCATCTTTTTTGGCCGTGCTCATGACCTTCCTTTCCTGTTGCGTCGCGCATTGTCTAAGGGACAGCAGCGTCTTGTGCAAGAACCGGTATGACACGAGCGGTGGACAGCCAGTCTTCCTGCCGCTATTTCAATGGAAATTTTTTCCATGGAGGTTGTTGTGAAAGCCAAGGTCAACGGGGTCGAGATCAATTACGAAGTGTCGGGAACCGAGGGGAAACCCTGGATCACGTTTTCTCACGCCCTTTGCAACAACCTCACGCTGTGGGACGACCAGGCGGAACTGCTCAAGGACGATTACCGCATCCTGCGCTACGACCATCGCGGGCTGGGGCAGTCGGAAGCGCCGGAAGGGGCCTACACCTTTCCGATGATCACCGCAGACGCCATCGCGCTTATGGATCATGTCGGCGTCGACAAGACCCACTGGTGCGGGCTCTCCATCGGCGGGATGATGGGGTATGGACTGGCGCAGGATCATGCCGACCGGCTGCTGAGCCTGATCGCCTGCGACTCGCGCCCGGACGCCCCACCGGACTATCAGGACTATTTCCAGCACCGCATCGATCTGGCTGCCGAAGAAGGCATGGAAGGGCTGGTCGAGCCGACGATTTCGCGCTGGTTTACGCCCGAATCGGTTGAGGCCAACATTCCGGTGCTCGACAAGGTGCGCGACATGATCCGCTCGACCGACCAGACCGGCCACGCCGGCTGCTGCCTGTGTCTGAAAACACTTTCGTTCGGCTCGCGGCTGGGCGAAATCAAGGTGCCGACGCTGATTATCGGCGGCGCCAAGGACAAGGGCGCTCCGCCGGAGGCGCTTGCCGAGGCGGCAAAGGCCATCCCGGGCGCGAAACATGTGATGATTCCGGATGCCGGGCATATTTCGAACCTGGAGAATCCGGCGGCGTTCAATGCGGCGCTGAAGGATTTCCTTAGGTCGATCTGACGTCCTGACCCCAGCGCCTGCACTGCGCGCATGGACGCGATCTCGAGGTAACGGAAAACCGTCGTCCTGATGCCGTTTTATTGGCATTCCGGAAACGAATTCTGCTGTCTTTGCGATGCCGGATAATGCTTTTGGGTCGCCGAATAAATTAACGGGTTTTCTGATTAGTAAAAAACCCTCCAACAATTAAATACGTCCAGAAGTAATAGTTAAACATTGAGTTCCCGGACGATGCGGTTATTGTCTCAACAGTTTCGGTATTTGATGCCGCCTTCCGCTCGGCAGACCGTACGGACAAACCGGGACTATGCATGACATTCGAAACTGCGGGGACCGGTCCTGCTTACCTGCCTGCGCCGCTACGGGCGGGCGGGCGGTCAGGAGTTTTCCAATGAGCAGTACTAAATACGGGCAATTTGCCTTTGCGCTTCTGCGCGGTTTCCTCGCATTTGCCTTTCTGACGACGTTTGCATCCGCGACATTTGCCCAAAGCGGTTCGTTCAATGTTCCGAACAACGCAACGCCGAAAAGCTTCGGGGGAGGTTGGGAATGCAATCGCGGTTTCCGGTCAATCGGGAACGGGTGCGAGGCTGTCGTCATTCCAAGGAACGCCTTCGATACGGGGCGCTCCTATGGTTCCGGTTGGGAGTGCCGCCGCGGCTTTAAGGAAACCAAGGGCAGTTGCGTCCCGATTGCGGTGCCGGCGAACGCCTTTCTTAACGGATCGGGCGATGACTGGAAATGCGAACGGGGATACCGGCAGGAAGAGCGCGCCTGCGTACCCATAAAGGTTCCGCGCAACGGATTTCTGACCGACACGACCTATGCCAAGGGCTGGGAGTGCGAGCGGGGATTTCGCGACGACGGTGAGAGCTGCAGCGCTCTGAATGTGCCTAGAAACGAGTATCTGACGTCCACCGGAGACCGCTGGAAGTGCAACCGCGGTTTCCGGGAAAACGGGAACGCGTGCGAGGTCGTGAAGGTACCTGCCAACGGCTATTTTGTGGACGTTTCCTACGGAGTCGGCTGGAAATGCAACCGAGGCTACAGGGCGTCCGGCGAGAAATGCGTGACGTTCCAGGTCCCCGAAAACGCCCATCTCGATTACACGGGAAATGCATGGGAATGCGACAGACCCTATCACAAGATCGGTCAGAGCTGCGTTATTTCCCGATAGCGCTTCCCGTTGCGCGCCCTGGAAACTCCGAGGTCAGTTTGCCAGCGGCGCATCCGGCTCGCTGATCGTGTAGCGCCGGAGCAGCCGCTGCTCTTCCGGCGGGAAATCGGTGCGCGCATGGTTGACGCAGCGATTGTCCCAGATCAGCAGGTCGCCCGGCGTCCATTTATGGGCGTAAACGAATTCCGGCTTTTCGGCGTGCTCGATCAGCTCCATCAGAAGTTCTTCGCTTTCTTCCGGGGGCATGCCGACGATGCGTTCGGTCATCAGGCGGGAGAGATAGAGCGATTTCCGGCCCGAATCCGGATGCGTCTTGACCAGCCTGTGGGTGGCGCGCGGCAGGTCCGGGTCGGCGCCGATGGTGCTGCGGTCAGTCGCCGAGTAATCGTAGACGCAGACCGTTTCCAGATCCTCGATCCGCGCTTTCATTTCGTCCGACAGTGCGTCGTAGGCCTTGTACAGGTTCGCGAAAAGTGTATCGCCGCCCTTGGATGGTATGCGGATCGCATACAACGTCGTTGCGCGATAGGGGTGCTGACGGTGGGCCCCATCGCTATGGAACTGCATCTCGCCGTCGGGTAGCGAGCCGATGGGCACGCCGTCCTTGCGAATATTGCTCACCAGCATAACGCCCCGGGAGGCAGACTTGCGCAGGTTGCCGGTTGAGCGGTCGCGGAACGAACCGTCGCCGCGACCGAACAGGTTTGCAAACCGAAGCTGATCTTCAGGCGAGATCTTCTGATCCGGAAAGCATAAGACGCAATGGTCGACGAAAGCGTTGCGGATCATCTCGACGGTCCGGTCGTCGAGTTCCTCACGCAGGTCGATGCCGTGAATGCGCGCTCCGCAGGCATCCGATGCCGGTTCGATGTCGATGGTGAGTGTCATGGTCGAATCTCCGTTGCTACTTCAGCCGGCTGCCCACGGCGACTTCCTTCTTGTTGAGGTCGAACCGGTTGGTCGGGATGGCGTCGAGATCGGTTCCCGTCACCCTTACGAACTGGGCGCCGTCCGGAAAATGGATCGAGTGGATTTCGCCCACTTCGAACTTCCCTGCATCGCCTGGCGAAAGGCGGAAGGTTTCCTGTTCCTCAAGATCCGCGAAACCTTCCTGCGACCCGTCGTCCTTTCGAGTCCAGAGCGTCATGTCGGTCCACTCCGCCGCCTGTCCGTAGATCGCCCAGGAGCGGCCGTGATCGTGCGGCGGGCCTTTCTTGCCTTCCTTGTAGATATGAACCAGCACGTTGAAGCCGGTGTCCTTGTCGCGATAGATCGTGCGGATGCCGGGTTCGGCGCCGGCGCCGCATTCGGCGGCCAGAAAACCGGGGTCCTTGAGCAGTTTTTCCAGATTCGCGCGGACCTTGTCGTGACCGTCGGGGCCGTTATCCGCCTTCAGCGTTTCCCTTGCATCGTCGCAAAACTGTTCCAGGCTGTAAGCCATTTATTCCTCCAGATTTTCCCAATTGGTTCCAGTCTAGCCCGACCCGCCTTGCGCCTCAATTGCTCACAGGTGGTGACGTCGGGGCGCTTGATGGCGCATATAGGGGGATATTTCAACCGGCGGGAAGGAACCGTAATGTTTATCCAGGGCGAATGGTGCGATGCAGCGGGCGGTAAGACCTTTGCGGTGACGAACCCGGCGACGGGCGAAAAAATCGCGGACGTGCCCGACGGCGGCCGGGAAGATGCGGCGCGCGCGATAGCGGCTGCCGATGCGGCCTTCGGGGGCTGGGCGGGCATGACCGCCTACGACCGGTCGCGTATTCTCTACAAAGCGTGGGAACTGATGACGGCGCGGGCCGAAGACATCGCCCGGACCATGACGTCGGAGCAGGGCAAGCCGCTCCGCGCTGCGCTGAACGAGGTGCGTTACGGCGCGGATTTCCTGCTCTGGTATGCCGAGGAAGCCAAGCGCGTCTACGGAGAAACGATCCCGGCGCCGCGCGGCGACCAGCGCTTTCTGGTCCTGCATCAGCCTGTCGGCGTGGTGGCGGCGATTACGCCGTGGAACTATCCCGCGTCGATGATCACCCGCAAGGTCGCGCCTGCGCTGGCGGCCGGCTGCACGATTGTTCTGAAGCCCGCCGAAGCGACGCCGCTCTGCGCAATCGAAATCTTCAAGGTCCTGCAGGAGGCCGGCGTGCCGGAGGGCGTCACCAATCTGGTCACCGCACTTGACCCCGCGCCCATCGGCGAGGAGTTCGTCTCCAACGACGCGGTGCGGAAAATTACCTTCACCGGCTCGACGGCGACCGGAAAGATGCTGGCGCGCGAAGCGGCCGAGGACATGAAGCGCGTGTCGCTCGAACTTGGCGGGCATGCGCCGTTTCTGGTGCTCAAGGACGCTGATCCGGTTTTCGCGGCCAAGGGTGCCGTGCTGGTCAAGTACCTGAACACCGGGCAGGCCTGCATCTGCCCCAATCGCCTGTTCGTGCATGAGAGCGGCGTCGAGGCCTTTACGAAGGAATTCGTCTCACGCGTCGAGCGGATGCGTGCCGGCAACGGGCTGGAGGACGGGGTATCCATCGGTCCGCTGGTCAACCAGGCGGCCATCGACAAGATAGAGTGTCAGGTCGCGGATGCGACCGACAAGGGGGCGGAAGTGCTGTGCGGCGGACACCGGCTGATGGAAGACGGTCTCGACAGCGGATTTTTCTATGCGCCGACTGTTCTGTCCGGCGTAACGCCGGACATGCTGATCTATCGCGAGGAAACGTTCGGCCCGGTCGCGCCGATCATATCATTCAACGACGAAGACGATATTCTGGCGATGGCGAACGACACGCATTACGGGCTCGCGGCGTATATCTATACAAACAACCTGTCGGCGGCGATGCGGACGTTCGAGGGGCTACGCTTCGGCATCGTCGGGATCAACGATATAAACCCGACCGGCGCGGCGGCGCCGTTCGGCGGGATGAAGTCGTCCGGGCTGGGCCGCGAAGGCGGGCACGAGGGGCTGTCGGAGTATCTGGAAACCAAACTGGGCGGGTTTTCCGTGTGACGGCCGGAATTGAAACTTATGGGCGAAGTTAACGGACGGTTAACCAATCCTAACTAAATTTCTGGCGGATAACCGGTCTTTATGGGGAGTCATTCGTCATGCATTGCCTACGTTCGCTTTTCCTTTTCTTTGCCTTTGCGCCTGTTCTTTTCGGGACGGCAAACGCCGGTGCCGGTATCGGTGACAAGGCGCTTCTGCAGGCTGGAATGCAGAAACATATTGAAGATCATCTGGTGCAGGGGGCGTATCTGCATCTCGATGGAAAATCCGGAAAAGTTCAAAAGCTTTTTCCCGATACGCCGCATCCGATGATCCCTGCCGGTGCACTCTATGCCGAGGGTGCGCCGCGCATTATCCTGCCTCATAATCCGGTGACAGAAATCGGATGCGGGGCAAGCGATGTCAGACAAAAGGTCGCTCGACATTTTCGGGCGCATGATCCTGATCCGCCGGTTCGAAGAGGCGGTCTACGATTTTCACCAGCAGAAGCTGTTCGGCGGGCATTACCACCTGTACATAGGCCAGGAAGCGACCGGGGCCGCCGTCATGGCGTCGCTCGGACCGGATGACCGCATCTTCTCGACGCACCGCAATCACGGACATCTGATCGCACGGGGCGCGGACCCAAAGGCCGCTCTGGCGGAAATCCTGAGCCGAGCCGATGGCACCAACGGCGGGCGAGGCGGTACGTTTCACCTGTCCGATCCTTCTCTCGGGATGCCGCATACATCGGCGCTGGTCGGTGGTGCTGTGCCGCTGGCGGCCGGCGCAGGGTTTGCTGCGAAGATTGCAAAATCAGGAGGCATCGGCGTATCGATGTTCGGCGACGGCTGTTTCGAGGAAGGGGTAGTGTATGAGACGCTCAACCTCGCCCGTCTCTGGAAGCTGCCGGTGATTTTCGTGTGCGAAAACAACACGCCGGGCGCGGTCCTGAAATCGGCCGGCGGCAACAACACATCCAACCTTCCGGAAGGACGGGTCATCGCCACGCCGCAGGCGCTCGGGATAAAAAGCCACGAGGTGGACGGTGGAGACGTACAGGCAGTCGACGCGCTGTTTTCCGACTGCGCCGAACGCTGCCGCAAGACAGGCGAGCCCATCTTCATCGAGGCGCTAAGCGAGCGCTGGCCCGGCAACTACTATTCCTATCCCGACATGGTGACCGGAAAGACCGACGTTTCGATGGCGTGGGACGACAGCGGGATGAGCGGCGATCACGAGGCCTGGTTTCGCGAGCATGATCCCGTGCTGCGCTTCGCCCGGACTCTTATCGCAGACGGAGCGGCGACGGCAGACGACGTTGTCGCGATGGACAGGCGGGCGACGGAATCCATCGACGCTGCACGCGAGTTCGCGCTTGCCTCGAAACCGCCCGGGACGCAGACCGTTCATGCCCACGTGCTGGCGGGAGGGATGTGATCATGAGGACGATCAGCTACGCCGAAGCGCTCGCCGAAGCCGTCTGCGAATGCATGGCGGAAGACTCGAAAGTCGCCCTCGTCTGGGGCTCGCTTATGGGGGTCGGCGGCGGCAACGAGCACGTCAACCGGATAAAGACGGAATTTGCCGACCGCATCTTTCACCCGCCGATCTCCGAAGCGGCGATCGCCGCCATCGCCACGGGAGCGGCAATGGACGGGGTGCGCATGATCTTTCCCATGGGAACGGCGAGCTTCATGTTTCGCGCCTGGGATCAGATCGTGCACGAGGCCGGTGCGGCGCATTACATGTCGAACGGACGCGTCACGGCGCCGGTGGTGTTTCATGTCGTCCACGGGCTACGCGGCGGCGGTTCGGTGCAGCACAGCCAGTCCCCGCAGGCCATGTTGTGGAATGCGCCGGGCATAGAGATCGCCCTGCCGTCCTGCCCGGCGGATGCCAAGGGGTTGATGCGCACCGCGATCAGGAGCAAGAACCCGACGGTTTTTATCGACCATCAGAAGCTCAACCGGCGTACCGGAGAGGTGCCGGAGGGCCCTTACGACATCCCGTTCGGCGTTGCCGATATCAAGCGGGAAGGCGGCGACGTCACCATCGTCGCCGCGTCGCTGCAGGTAGTGCATGCGCTTGAGGCGGCGGAGGCGCTGGCGGGGGAGGGAATAGAGGCGGAGATCGTCGATCTGCGCTCGCTGGTGCCGCTCGACGAAGACGCAGTCCTGAAATCGGTGGAAAAGACCGGCCGTCTGGTCGTCGCCGACGAGTGCCCGCCCCGCTGTTCCGTGGCGTCGGAAGTGATTTCGGTCGTGGCGGAGAAAGGCATGGATTTGCTGAAAGCGCCGCCGCGACGCGTCAACCGGCTGCCGGTTCACGTGCCGTCGAACAAGGACCTGGAGGATTTTATCGGTCCCAGTCCTGACCGGATCGCTGAAGCGGCGAGGGCGCTCTGCAGATAAATTCAGCACCCGAATTTTTTGCTTTGTGCACGCCGAGAACGGGCGCATGAGGGGCCTGCATCCCGGTCCGCAGGGGAGGTCTCTGCCGCGGGGCGCTTTCTACATTGAGGAGACAGGACAGATGTCTTTTGGACGTACGCTCGTTCTCGCGGGTGCGACTGCGCTCGCCTGTGCGTTTTCCGTTTCGGCTCCGGCTTCGGCCGATCCGATCGCGGATTTCTATTCCAAGAAACGGGTTACGATACTCGTTGGATTCGGGGTTGGCGGTGGCGTGGATACCTTCGCTCGCCTGCTTGCCCGCCACTTCGGAGACGCCCTGCCGGGCAAACCGAATGTCGTGGTGCAGAACATGCCCGGCGGGGGCGGCTTCAAATCCACCAACTATCTCTACAATGCCGCGCCGCAGGACGGGAGCTACATTACCTTGATGCTGCCCAGCAACGCGGTCGAACCGCTGATGGGCAATCCGGGCGCCAAGTGGGATACGTTCAAGCTGCACTGGCTTGGCAACCTGACGCAGGATTATGTGAGCTGCATCGCGTCGGGCAAATCCGGAATCAAGTCGATTGAGGAGGCAGGCAAGCGCGAGATTGTGTTCGGCGCAACCGGCCCGAGCGCGCTGACCGCACAGCAGCCTTACGTGTTCCGGAACCTGCTTGGTTACAAGGCCAAGGTCATCACCGGTTACAAGGGCACCAAAGCGATCTGGCTGGCGATGGAGAAGGGCGAGGTCGATTCGGTTTGCGCCTTCTGGGCGTCGCTAGCGATGGGTCCGCAGAGGCAGAATATCGAGTCCGGCGCCTTCGTGCCGATCGTCCAGATGGGAAACAAGAAGCATCCGGTCTACGGCAAGGCGCCCAGCATCTATGATCTTGCGAAGACCGATGCGGACCGCCAGGTGATGCAGTTCATCTTCGGCCTGACCCAGATTACGCGGCCGTTTGCCGCCCCGCCGAAGGTGCCGCAGGCGAGGATCGCCGCACTGCGCAAGGCGTTTTGGGAAGCGGCGAACTCTGGCGGTCTCAAGGCGGATGCCGCGAAGCAGAAGCTGATCGTCGACCCGATGGACGCAGCGGCCACCGAAAAGGCCTTCCGCGATGTTCTTTCCATGCCGAAGGACGTCATCAATCGCGCCAAAGTGCTGATCCGCCGGCCAAAGTCTTGAATGTCGGTTGAACTTCAACGGCGGCGCCCTATTACGGGCGCCGTCGCCTTTACGCCGATCTTAGAATCGCTTCGACCGCCGGCCAGCTCTTTTCGCCGTTGGTACGGAAATCGTTGGTCAGGCTTTCCGGCATATATTCGTCGATGGCGGGTCCATAGCTCGGCCGTTCGCGCATCCGCGCCAGCCAGCCGAGTACGCGCGGCCGCTTAGGCGTCCAGTTCTCCAGCATGCCGAGAATATCGATCCGGTTGACGTAGGGTGCGACGCCGATATCGGCGAGCGAAAATCCGTCGCCGGCCAGCCAGTCGCTCTTCTCCAGCGCGGTTTCCATGTCCTTGAGAAGCTTATCGTATGTCTTTACCGCTTTCACGACTTCGGGCCCGTCGAAGCCCATTTCGATCCATTCGCGCTTGCGGCGTTTCCAGTCCGGGTCGGGAGTCCGTTCGAGGAATTCCTCTACTTCCGCCTCTGACATGCGAAGGATGGTGTAGCGGTGCGAAGCAGTGAAGGTGACGACTGCGCACATCTCATGCAGTTGCTCGTCGAGAAACTTGGTCCAGTAGCGCATGCGCACCTTGCCGGCAGGATCGGCCGGCTTAAGCGGCGGATCGGGAAACTTCTCGTCGATATATTCGCAGATCAGGGTGGATTCGCGGATTACCTCGCCGCCGTCTACCAGGGTCGGCACGACGCCCTTCGGGTTGAGCTTCAGATAGTCCGGGTCAAACTGGTCGCCCTTCAGGATGTCGAGATAATGGCCTTTCCAGTCGAGCCCTTTTTCGGCCAGGGCCATCCGTACCTTGGCGGCGCAGACAGATGATCCATGGTGATAAAGTTCAAGCATCCCTGTCTCCCCTAATCCATTACCAACGCGACTCTGCCGGTGGAGCGCCGTTCCAGCACCATCGCCATCGCCTCGCGGAAGCCCTCAAGCGGGAATGTCGCGCAGACATGGGGGCGGATGCTGCCGTCCGCCGCCCAGTCGTGAAACCGCGTCATGATGGCGCGTACGCGGTCTTCCATCTCGTAGCGGATGTCTTTCGGGCTCCAGCCGTAATAGGTGCCGAAATTCAGCCCGCAGACCGTGACGTTCTTGACCAGCAGGATGTTGGTCGGCGCTGAACCCGCCCCGCCCGAGGTAAACCCCACCGGCGCGATCCGTCCTTCGAGCGCGATACAGCGCAGCGACTCGTCGAATACGTCGCCGCCGACCGGGTCGAGGATCGCATCCGCACCGCGCCCGTCGGTGATCTCGTTGACCGTGTCGCGAAACCCGCCCGATGTGTAGTCGATGACATGGTCCGCCCCGTGTTCCTTGGCCAGCGCACGCTTTTCTTCGGTGCTCGCGGTCGCGATGACGGTTGCGCCCAGGGCCTTGCCGATTTCGACGCCGGCCAACCCGATACCACCGGCGGCGCCGTGCACCAGCAGGGTTTCGCCCGGCTGCACGTTCAGCAGATGCGGCCATGTCAGCGCGGCGCAGGTGGTGGCGTATGAATTGAAATTGGTCGCTGCCGCGAAATCCAGATTGTCGGGCAGGGGGTAGGTATTGACCTCCCAGGCGACCGCTTCTTCCGCCATGCCGCCCCAGTCGAGCGCCGCGCAGACCCGGTCGCCCGGCCTGAAGCGCGTGACTTCAGTGCCGCATTCGATCACCTCGCCGGCGGCTTCGGTTCCCGGTACGAAAGGGAGTGGCGGCTTTCGCTGGTATTTGCCGGCGACGACGAGGCTGGCGGCGAAATTGACTCCGCAGGCGCCGATGCGAATGCGCAGCTGTTTCGGTTCCAGGGGCGGAAGCTCGACGTCCTGAACCGAAAGCCTGTCGAAGTCTGTGTATTCGGTGACAAGCAGGCCTTTCATGGGCTCCGCCTAGGCTTCTTCGTGGGCCTCTTTCCACATCTCCTGCAGGTCCGGACGCCGCACCTTGCCACGGTCGTTCTTGGGCAGGGCATCGATGAAGTGGAACTGCTTGGGTAAACGGTATTCCGGCATATTGCTGGCGCAATGGTCCCGGATTTCGGCCTCGCTGAGCGTTTCGCCCTCGCGCGCGACGACATAGGCGACGATTTCCTCGCCGTAGATACTGTCGGGAACGCCCACCGCCGCGGCTTCGTAGACTTTGGGATGCCGCATCATCACGTTGTCGACCTCGACCGGCGAAATATTGACGCCCCCACGGATGATCAGGTCCTTCAGGCGCCCCGTCACGGTGATGAAACCTTCCTCGTCCATCACTGCCAGATCGCCCAGCCGGACGCGCTTGCCGTAAAGGTCTTCCCACTTTCCGTCGGCAGTCATCGAGGCTTTTGCGCATTGCGGACCACCCAGCGTGACCTCACCTTCCTCGCCCTGCGGCACGGCGTTGCCGTCTTCGTCGACCAGCAGGAATTCCTGGTGCTTGGCGGGCGGGCCGACGGTGCCATACTTCTTGGCGTAGTGGCGGTTGCCGCACACCCATCCGCCTTCCGAACACCCGAAGAACTGCAACAGATTGATGCCGTAGGTGTCCTCGAACTGCTTCCAGCGCTCCGGTGACAGCGGCGCGGTGGAAGAGCTCATCAGGCGCAGGCTGGGAACGTCCTTGGCGGTAACGCCGGTCGGACGGTCGAGCAGCATATTGATGACCGTCGGTATGCCGGCGGAAAAGGTAATCTCGTATTTCTTGATCCAGTCGAAGAACCGGCTGTGCGAGAAGCGCCGCGCAATATGCAGCGTGCAACCGGTTTCCAGCCACGGCATCAGCGACAGGCCCTGCGGCGAGTTCCAGCCGAACGAGCGGTATTCAAGCGTCCGGTCGTCCTCCGTCAGTCCGATCTGATCCAGGGTCGAGAGCCCAAAGGACCAGTGCGCCAGATGGTCGATCAGGAAATTCTTCGGCTTGTCGGTCGTGCCGGACGTGCAAAAGATCGTCGCGTCGTCAGTCTCGACATAGTCGCGGTCGCATTCCGGCTCAGCCGGCGTCGCGGCGATCTGGGCGAACAGTTCGTCGCTCGCCGAATTCCCCGCCATGCCGCTTTCCCAGCCGGTGAATTTGAGGCTCTCGATATCGACGCCGTCGGTCATCTTATCGATGTCGAGATCGGCGTCGTATAGCGCGAGCTTGCAGTCGAGATGCGACAGGATCTCCGCGACGTACTCGATGTTCATCTCGACATTGGTCGGGCAGCACACCGCGCCGGCGCGCCAGATGCCCATCCAGAGCAGGATTTTCTCCAGCCGTTCCTCGGTCAGGAGCGCGATCCGGTCGCCTTTCTGTATCCCCCTGGTGACCAGCCAGTTGGCGATCCGGTTGGACCATTCATGCAGTTCGCCGAACGTGATGCTCTTTTCCTGGGTAACGTCGACCAGGGCGGTCTTCGACGCATCGCGTTCCTTGTACGCCGCGAAAAGCGTCCGTACAGACGTGAAGGGTACGGCGTAATCATGTTCGGCGCCCGGGGGCGTTCCGCCGACTTTGGGGGGCATGGTCAGGTCTCCGGTGACTGGCTTTCTGTTCGGTCATTTCCTACCCTGTCGCGACGAAACTGTCGAATCTGGTGATACTGGAATGGTGGATGGCGACGCGCGCGCTGCGCTCGAAAAACTGGTGACCGATTTCACCGAGGCGTTCAACCGCGAGGATATCGACGAGGTCATGTCGTATTTCGCCGACAATGCCGTCTACGATGAGTTCAATGGCATCCGGAATATCGGAAAAGACGCCATTTGCGAGGCATTCGAACCGCAATTCGACGGCGCATTCGGCCGAATGCGGTTCCATACCGAGGATATGTTTCTCGACGTCGATGCCGGTAAGGCCATGATCCGGTGGATTCTGACGCTTGAGGAAGACGACCGGGCTGGCGCCTATCGCGGGCTCGACCTGCTGCATTTCGAGGACGGGCTACTCGTCGAGAAGCACACCTATTGCAAGGCGAAAATTCCCTTTATCCGCAGGAAGGCTGATCTTCAGGCAGAAGGAATCTGGCCGTCCGATGGCGTGTGATCGTCAGTTTTTGTGAAGCTTTTCTTACATTAACACATGGTTAATCTGCACATCTATAATCGACCTGTCGGCGGATTCCAGGTGTTTTCCAGATGCTGCGCGTTGTCGATTTTTGCGAAATCAATCGAACCATTTCTCCTGATACGCGTTGTCTTCGGGTCTATGACATTTTCTCCGAGGAAGAAGCCTGTACTCTGATTGCTGTGGTCGACGATGGTATTCCCGTCGGTCTGCTGACCCGCTACGAATTCTTCCTGAAATTTGCGAGCCGGTTCGGGCGGGCCCTATTCGAGAACAAGCCTGTTTCGGTTCTTATGATCAGCGATCCGCTGATCGTTGATTGCAATGTGACAATCGACGAGCTTACGGATCTGTTCACAGCCGCATCGGGCGCCGCTCTGCACCACGGCTTTGTGGTCACTAGGGACGGCAGGTATTTCGGTGTAGGGAGCGGTGTATCACTGCTGAGAGCGAATGGGCTTCAGACTTCGAAGCGAAACGAGGAGCTGGAAGAGGCGCGCCGTACGGCCGAATGCGCGGTCGAGGCGAAATCGGCGTTTCTTGCGACAATGAGTCATGAGTTGCGGACGCCGCTCAACGGCGTCCTTGGCATGAACGGTCTGCTGCTGGACACCAGGCTTGATGAGGTGCAGCGCGACTACGCGGAGACGGTCCGCGAATCCGGTAACGCGCTGCTCGATTTGCTCAATGAAATCCTCGATTACTCCAAACTCGAAGCGGGTCGGCTGGAACTCGAATGCGTTTCGATGGGGCTCGAGAAGGTTGTCAGCGGCGTAATGAATCTGGTTGATGCGCACGTCATGGCGAAAGGGCTGGCAGCGTCATTCTATCTAGACCCAGAAGTTCCCGACTGGGTGATTGGCGATCCAGGCCGGCTCAGACAGGTTCTGCTAAATCTTGTCAGCAATGCGGTCAAGTTCACGGAAAAAGGCGGATTTTCGATCGAAATTTCCCTGGAGGAGGTGCACGGAAATAGCTGTCAAATCGGGTTCTCAGTGACCGATAGCGGGATCGGGATAGACAGCGCCGTCCAGCAAAAACTATTTGAACCTTTTACCCAGGCGGATACATCCACGACGAGAAAGTACGGCGGTACGGGACTTGGTCTTTCGATCTGCCGTCAGCTGGTCGAATTGATGGGCGGAGATATCGGGGTCGACAGTGAACCCGGAAAGGGAAGCCGGTTTCATTTCTCCGTAACCATGGACAGGGCGGATGCACCCTCGGGCGAAGCGGTGCATACAATCGTCGACCTGACTGGCATGAAAATACTGATCGTCGATGACATCGACATCAATCGGCGAGTGTTCTCCAAACAGATCCAGGCATTCGGCGCAATTGTCGAAGTAGCCGAAAACAGCGCCAGCGGTCTGTTAAAACTCCAGCAGGCAAGTCTGGAAAATCGTCGCTACGATGCGGTTATAGTCGATCACATGATGCCAGATTGCGACGGGGTGTCTTTCGCCCGGCAGGTTCGCAGCCAGCCGCATGTTTCCGACACGCCGCTGGTTCTTTGCAGCTCTTCCTCCAACCGTCCAAGAGAAGGGGCTTAGGAAACCGCCTTTGCTGCCGTCCTTGTGAAACCGGTTGCGCCTCTCGATCTGAACCGGACGCTTGAGCGCATTCACCAGGCGGGACCCACGACGGATGGAGCCGAAAACGATCCGCATTCCGGCAAACTACCGGTTGATCTGTCGGACAAGGGTTGCCCGGAGGGCGTAGGCGACTCACGCCGCGTAAAAAGAATACTGATCGCCGAGGACAATCATACCAATCAGAAACTGTTAAAGATCCTGCTCGAGAATGCCGGTTTCAGGGTGGATATCGTGGCAAATGGTGTGGAAGCGGTAGATGCCGTGCGCCGACGTCCCTACGACCTCGTGCTGATGGATATCCAGATGCCGGAAATGAACGGGATCGAGGCGACAGCGGCAATTCGCCGGCTGCCCGATGAACGCGGCAGAATTCCTGTTGTCGCTGTCACGGCGGACGCCATGCCGGGCGACCGCGAACAATTTATCGGGTCGGGAATGGATGATTATATTTCGAAGCCCATCAACAGCAATGAGCTGAACCGCGTGCTGAGCGAACGTTTGCGCGAGGCCGGGTAGCGTTTCCTTATTCCGCTTCAAGCGGCGTTTTCAGGCGGGTTCCCTTGACGATGATTCCGCCGTTCCGGTCCGCCAGCTCAGGCGGGGTCGGACGTTCTCCGTCCAGCGACAGCCACAAGCGGAACAGGTGTCGCTTGCGTTCCGGCTCCGGGAAATCCTCGAACGCGGTCCGGCCGTGCACGGTCACATGGTTCAACAGGAACTGGATGTCGCCGCGCTCGAACGTCATGTTGAACATCAGTTCGGCCAGCAATTCGTCCATGTAATCGAGGGCTTCGACCTGTTCCGGCGTGTATTTCGGCACCGCGTCGAAGCGCTGGGTCGAATCGATATATTGCCGACCGTAGCGTGAGCTGAACGTGTCCTTGTAGAAATTGAAAATCGGCAGGACATACCATGGGTCCTTGCCCTCCGGGATTTCGCCGCGGCGGTCCCAGTACATCGGTTCGGTCAGGACTTTGGCGAGATCGGGGCGGCGTTCCAGCATGGTGTTGTAAACCCGGACCGTCGACGCAAGAGAGCTCAACCCGCCCGATTGCGGCGTCTGCAGGCACATCAGCCCCACGACGTCGCAGGAATCCGCGTGAAAGCGCTGATTGACATTGGTTCGATAGCCGCGCTCGGAAGGATCCTTGTTGTAATCCACGTCGGTCAGTTTCTTGACGTGGCCGAGCATATGCCCCTTGGCGTTCTGCGAGACCGCGCGGCCAAGGTAGCGCCCGATCCCGAAAAAGGCTGCCGCAGCCTGCGCGCGGCTGTATTCCCAGACCGGAAAACCACGGATCAGCACGAGACCGCGCCCATGGACGATTTCATCGCGGAGCTCGGCGAGACGCGGTCCGAAGACCGGCAGGGGGAAGTTCTCGCGGGTGATATCCATGATATCCAGACCGTCTTCCTGCACGTCCTGCACGGCCCGGTCGATATCGGCGATTTCGTCGTCGGTCAGCCGGTAGATAAAGGCTTCGGACTCCAGCATTTCCCTGCCGTCCCAGTCCGCCGGGTGAATAACCTGCTGGTGGGCGATTGCGGGCTGCTCGGTGATGGTCATCATGGAAATCTCCCAATCGATTTTGCGAATTTTACCGCCGGTTTTTCCGCCGCGCCATAGTGGCGCGACCGATTTCAGACTCAGGGTATCAGCACCGTCATCCCGGTCGTTTTACGGGATTCCATCGCCCTGTGCGCGTCGGCGACCTCATCAAGGGAGAAACGCTGGTTGACTGAAATTCGGACGGCGCCGCTGATCACCGACTCTATCAGGTCGTCGGCTCTTCGCCGCATTTCCTCGCCGGTTCTCATATGCCAGTAGAAGGCGGCGCTGGTCACGTATAGCGACCCGAGCTGGTTGAGTTTGAAAATGTCGAAAGGCGGAATCGGGCCGGAAGACGTCCCGTAGGAGACCAGCATGCCGCGCGGCCGGAGAGCGTGGAGCGACGCCTCGAACGTGTCCTTGCCTACAGCGTCGTACACTACGGCGACGCCTTCGCCGCCTGTCAGTTCTCTGGCGCGGGCGGCGATATCTTCACGGCCCGAAACGATGACATGGGTGCATCCGTTCGCAGAAGCCTCGGGCGCTTTGGTATCGCTGCCGACCACGCCGATAACTGTCGCGCCGATATGGCTTGCCCATTGCGACAGGATACTGCCCACGCCGCCCGCTGCGGAATGAACGAGGATCGTGTGCCCTGTGGCGACCGGAAAGGCGTCGCGCAGGAGATACTGGGCCGTCAGCCCCTTGGTAATCATGGCCGCCGCCGTCTCGTCGTCTATGGCATCGGGCAGCGGTACAAGGCGATCCGCCGGCACGACGCGGGCCTCCGCGTAAGCGCCACGCGGCAGCGCATGACCGCCCGTCGAATAGGCGACGCGGTCGCCGACCCTGACGCCAGACACC